>Ga0172375_10002657_pt1 | contig 27697 bp, 24 predicted proteins | sample LakKiv1m_FD_114537 | JGI IMG/M metagenome (GOLD analysis project Ga0172375, IMG submission 114537) | Freshwater microbial communities from Kabuno Bay, South-Kivu, Congo - kab_092012_11.1m | ecosystem: Environmental > Aquatic > Freshwater > Lake | place: Democratic Republic of the Congo...
GCCCTCCTTCTCTTCGGTGGTGTGCGCCACCTGCGGCTATGAGCTGGCGGTTCCCGCGCGGCTCGGCCATTTTTTGCTGCTCAAGATTATCGGCATGGGCGGCATGGGCGGCGTCTACCGGGCGCACGATGATGTGTTGAACCGCGATGTCGCCATCAAAGTGATGCGCAAGAGCCTCGGCGACAATGCGACCTTCAGCGAGAACTTCCTGCGCGAGGCGCAGGCCGCCGCCCGCATCAACCATCCCAACATCGTGCAGATTTACTCGTTCGGCAAGGAGAAAGGGCAGCCCTATATCGTCATGGAGCTGGTGTCGGGCGGCGGCATGGACAAGTTGATGGAGGGCGGCAAGCCGCTCGACCAGACAAGGGTGATGCGCATCGCCGAACAGGTCGCCGACGGGCTCCGCCACGCCAGCGAAGAGGGAATGGTGCACGGCGACGTCAAGCCCGAGAACATCCTGCTGGCCGACGGCAAGATTGCCAAGCTGGTTGATTTCGGCCTGGCGTCGGTCTCCGGCACGGCGTCCAACGAGATCTGGGGGACACCCCTGTACATCGCGCCGGAGAAGGTCAAGCGCCAGAAAACCGACCATCGGGCCGACATTTACAGTCTGGGCGGGACCCTCTACCACGCGCTGGCGGGGCGCCCGCCCTTCGACGGCCCGGACGCCAACGCGGTGGTTCGCGCCCGTTTCTCCGAGACGCTGAAACCACTGACCGAGGTTCGTCCGGACATTGACCCCGGCGTGTCGGCGATCATCTCGCGCATGCTCCTGAACGAACCTGCCCTCCGTTACCCGACCTACGGATCACTCCTCAGCGACATCCGCGGCGCGCTGGACCGGCTGGGGCCGGTTGAGAGCGCGCCACCGACGAACCGGAAGATCGTGCTCCGCCGCAAAGGCGGCGGCAAGGGCTCCGCGATGGAGGTTTCGGGCGCCGCTGCGGCGAAACCCGCTGTTGCGGTCGCACCGGCAATGGCGAATCCGGCCTCCTCCAATAAGAAGATCGTGATCGGCCGCGGCGTGATGGTCGCGAGCGGCCATCAATCCACGCCGATCGTCGGCGACGAGGCCGCGACAGGCGCGCACTCCAATCCGGCGGCAGACGCGATTGCGGACGATCCTGCCCGGCGGATGCGGATGGTCAAATGGGTCATCGCGCTGATCCTCTTCGGCATCCTGGCTGTGGCGGGCGGGATTTTCGGGCTGCTCCGGTGGAAACAGACGCGTGTCAGGAACAGTGAGCGGGAACACCAGCGTCAGGTTCAGAGGCAACAGCATGCCGTTGCAGCCTTGACGGGCGTTGCCGACCGCGCGAGGCAAAGGGCCGGACAGTGCGCGGCTGAAGTCGAAAAAGGGACGGCGCTGGCGACGAATCTCGCGAATCAGGCGCTTGAGCTGATTCCCGAAACGCTCCACCCCTATCTGGTGCCTCCCCGCCCGGAGCCGCCGCCCGAGGTGGCGGAAGAAGCGGCTCCGTCTGCTTCTTCCGGCGCAACACGGGCCGCGCCGGCGTCCAGGGCCGATGCCGAGAAGCTGGCCAAAGCGGCTGCGGCTGTCGCCGCAGCCGGACTCCCCCTCACTCCGGAAAACATCGCCACATTTGCCCGACAGCTCGACGCGTCTGCGTCCGGCGCCGCCGTGCACAACCCCGAAAAGGGGGATGAACCCGAATCCGCGCCGGCCGAAGAAGGGGCAAATGACGGGGAGGATGCTTCGCCTGTCGCCGGGACACCGCTGGCGGAGAGCGAATTGCCGCCGCCGGTTCAGCGCATACGCGCCGTGTTCAGGGCCGTGTATGAACTTGAACGCGCCGCCGATGCCGCCGCCGCGCTGGCCGACCAGGTCGCGCTTGCGATTCAGGCCCCGGATATCCTCAGGCGTCCCCTGGAGGCGGTTCAGGCGCTGCACGCGGATTTGACCCGCCTGTGCGACGAGGCGGAAACACGGAGTCCGCTGGCCGATGTCGGGCGCATCACGCGGAAGATGCGCGAGGATCATGCGGCGGCGGTGAAGCTGCTGGATGAGATTCAGAATGATCGGGAACGCCAGGCCAAGGAAGCCCGCGAGCGCGCCGCGGCGGAAGAGGCCGAACGCGAGAGGCAACGCGCGGAACAGGCCCGCCGGGATCGCATCCAATCCGAGCTGAACAACGTGACCGCCGCGGAGACAATGAGCGCCGAAGCGATGCGCAATCTGGAATTCCGGCAGGCCAACCGGATCGTGCGCAACCTGGAGGAGCGGATCGAGACCGAGGAAGGCAAGGCGGCGCTGGCGCTGGCCTACGAGAAGATCGCGCGGATCGAGGCGTTCTACCAGTTTCTGGGCGCCGCCGCCGACGGCGTGCCCAATCCCGGCGCCGAGGGCGTGGAATCGGATCGCCCCATGGATCCCTTCGTTCACCCGATCCGCGGGTGGACCGTCGAACAGTCCGATATCCGCGGCATCACGGTTGGCGGCAAGACCGCCACCTGGCAGGAGGCGGACAAGGATTTCGTGCTTCGCGTGATGATCATCCGCCATCTGCTCAAGGACCCCAAACAGGTCAACGCGCTGCGGTTCCGCTTCCGCATCCAGCAGTACATCAACGCCGCGCTGTTCCTGGAGACCTTCATCGTCAACAGCCCGGCGGTGAAGGAGATGGCGGTCTCCTTCGCCCGGAGCGCCGTTGAACTGTTTCCGCGGAGCCGCGAGGAGATTGACCGCCTGCTCCCCGGCCTGCTGAAAGCCGAGGATTGATCCCCGTGTCCCCCACCCGACTCCAACTGGTTTGCGGCGACGACGACTACCTGGTCGCCGAACAGGCGAGGGCGGTCGTTGACGCCTGGGTGCCCGAGGCGGATCGTGCCTTCGGCCTCGAGATCGTGGACGGCCGGGCCGACACGGCGGACGGCGTTGTGAGCGCGATCCGCCAGTGCATGGAGGCGGTGCTGACCGTTGGTTTCTTCGGCGGCGGCAAGGCGGTCTGGCTGCGCGGCGCCGATTTTCTGGCGGGCGGCGGCCGCTCCTTCGAATCCTCGACCGTCAAGAAGAGCATTGCCGAATTGACCGAACGGATTCGCGCCGGCCTCCCCGAGGGGCAGTCGCTGCTGATCAGCGCCCGTTCGGTTCCCCGCAATTCGGCGCTGTTCAAGGCCATCCAGGCCGCGGGGAAGGTGACCGATTTCGGGGCGGGCGGCAAGACGTGGGAGAAGGAGAAGGCCGCCCGGGAACATCTCGGCGGGTTTCTCGCCCGCTTCGGACTGGAAATGGACGAATCCGTGCGCGACGCCTTCCTGGCGCGGGTCGGGAGCGACACGCGGATGATCCTGCGGGAGGTCGAGAAGCTCAGCCTCTACCGGGGCGGCCCCGGACGGATCGCCGCGGCCGACATCGAGGCGGTCACGTCGGTGAGCCGGGATGCCGAGGCGTGGGATCTGACCGACGCGCTCGGCGAACGCGACCGCGGCAAGTTGACGCGCGCCCTGCGCCGCCTGGAGGAGCAGGGCGAGTCGGCAATCAAGCTCTCGGCCATGCTGGACGGACGGATGCGCGACCTGATCGTGTTGCGCGCCGCGCTGGATAACGCCTGGGTGTCGGTGCGAAACGGCAAGGCGGCCTGGTCGAGCGAGCTGCCGCGCGAGGCCGAGCTGGCCTTTGCGGCGATGCCCAGCGACCTTCGCGCGCAGCAGCCGTGGCGCGCGACGAAGTTGCTGGCCCAGGCCGCGCGCTACACGCTGAACGAGTTGCGGGCCGGCCGGCACTACCTCATGGAGATGCGCGAGAAGCTGGTCTCCACCGCGCTCGATGAGCGCTTTCTTCTCGAAACGACCCTTCTCAAAATTGTCGCCCCTCCCAAGGCAAGGGGCCTGGCCCGATAGGACGACCGGGCGGGCACGTCTCGCCGTACAGCCGCGCGGTCGCAGCCACGCAGGCGCGCCAGGAGAAACGGGCCAGCCGCGCGAAACCGGCCTCGGCGCGGGCCGCGCGCGGAACGGGATGGTCAAGCTGCGCGGCCAGCGCGCGGGCGATCGAGCCGACATCCAGCGGGTCGCAGGAGGTCGCGACCGTCCCGCAAATCTCGGCCGCGCCGCCCGGCCCGCAGACCACCGGGCAACCGCAGGCCAGGGCTTCGAGCGCGGGCAACCCGAACCCCTCGTCAAGCGACGGATAGGCCAGCGCCTCGGCCAGGGTATAGAGCGCCGGCAGATCCGCTCGCGGCACGTATCCGGGAAGATGGACACGCGACCGGACTCCCCACCGCGCGCGCAGGGCGTCAACCGGAACGCGGTTGCGGCCGGCGGCGCCGGCGATGACCAGGTGCGCGTCGGGGCGGTCGGCGGCGACGCGGGCAAAAGCCTCGATCAGCCGCGCCAGGTTCTTGCGCGGCGCGAGGTCGCCCACAAACAGAAAAAAACGGGGCGGCAGGCGCCACGCGGCGCGCGCCGCGGCGAGGCGACCGGGATCGGCAACCGGCGCAAGATCGGGATCCACGCCCGGCGGAATGACCGCGACGCGCCCCGCGCAGGCGGGATAGCGCGCCGCAACGCCGCGGCGGACGTGTTCCGAATAGACGATGATGGCCGCCGCGCGGCGAATCGAGCGCGGCAGGAAGAGGCGGTAGTACAGGCGGTTCTCGAAGGTGCAGCACTCCGGATGCGTGAACACGTGCAGGTCGTGCACGGTGAGCACAACCGGACACGGCGCGGCGAACGGCGCGATGTACGCGGGCGCGTGCAGCAGCGCGGCCCGGTCGCGCCGCAGCCGTTGCGGCAGGCGGACATGTTCCCAGACGATCCGCGCCAGGCGCGAGGACGGCGGGAAGCGGGCCGCGCAGCGCTCGATCCTGGGCGACACCGGCAGCGGCTGCGGCGTCCGCGCGGGCGCGTAGACGCGCAGCGGCTCCGTGCCGTGCTCCGCCCAGGCGGCCAGAAAGCCGCTGACCGTGTTCTCCACGCCCGAGTAGGCCTTGCGCAAGATCAGCGCGTCATAAGCAAAACGGGGGTGCGTCATGGGCGATTCCTGCGCGGCCCGTCCGGGGGCGCCTTCACAGCTTGCGGATGTCGGTCCATTCACGTCCGGAACGGTAGGGCGGCGGCGAGATCGCCACCTCGCCATCGGGCGGATCGCCGTACCCTCCGTAACGCGCCGCCTGCCGCGACTCGAAGAGCACGTTCTGGTACTCGTTCCCCGCGGCGCGATAGATGTGATAGGCGATCAGCAGCCGGATGATCAGGAAACCGTGCGCCTGTCCCGTGATCACGGAATAGGGCACGGTGAGCGCCAGCAGCACCGCCACCGCGCGTCCGACACGCGAGGCGATCCAGGTGGCCCTGACACGCGACATGAAGAACTGGTTCAGAAACGCGCGCAGGATGCGGCCGCCATCCATCGGAAAGGCCGGGAGCAGGTTGAAGACGAAGAGCGCCGCGTTCAGCCAGCCGATCTGATCCCGGATAAAGATTCGCGTCGCGCCGCCGAGCGACGGAACCCGCCCGGCCGCCCAGAAACCGGCAACCGCCAACAGCAGGCTCACCGCCGGGCCGACTGCGGCGACCAGAAACTCCTGCCACGCCTTGCGCGGCAGGCTCAGCAGCGTCGCGCACCCGCCCAGCATCATCAGCGTAATGTCGCGCACCCGGCAGCCGAAGGCCATGGCCACGAGGCTGTGTCCCAGCTCATGCAGCGTGATCGAGAGCAGCAACACACCGCCCGCCGCAAGCCCGTAGAACGGGTCGCGGAAATGCGAGATCAGCAGGAACATCAGAAGGACGAGCGACAGATCCAGCCGGATCGGGATGCCGAACGGACGGGCGATTTCGTAGGAGGATTGGATCATGAGGGTAACGTGGTGATCAACAGATTAGCCGGCCCAAGCGGCTCGAGCGCGCAAGACGCCGCCGCGGCCGGAATCAGGCAGCTCGCGCCGCAGGGAAGATCAACGGTCATGCCGCCGATTCCAGCAGATACCGTGCCGGAACGCACGAAGATTGCATGAAACGTGCCGCTGTCGGCGGGCAGCGTTTCACGCCGTTCGAGGTGGAGGTGGCGCACGCGGAAAAAGGGGCTGGCGACGAGGTCGTGCCACGCATTGGGCGCGCCCGCGCCGGGCAGGGGTTCGCTGCGGCGCAGGGCCGGCGCGGGGAGGGTCCAGTCCACGGCGGCCAGCGCCTCCTCGATCTGCAGGGGGCGGGGGCGGCCATCCGTTCCGGGGCGGTCCCAATCATAGAGCCGGTAGGTGGTGTTGGAATTCTGCTGCACCTCGTAGATGAGACAGCCCGCACCGATCGCGTGGACCAGTCCGCCGGGGATGAGAAGGGCATCGCCGGGACGCACCGGACGTGTGACGAGGCACTCGCCGGCCTGTTTGTCGTGGATGGCCCGGCGCAGTTCCGCGGCGCCGACACCGGGCTTGAGACCGGCGTGGAGCGCGGCGCCGTCCTCGCAGTCGAGAACATACCACATCTCGGTCTTGGGTTCGCCGCCGTGCCGCGCGGCGGCCGCGGAACCGGGGTGAACCTGCACGCTGAGCCGGTCCCGCGCGTCAATCAGTTTGATGAGCAGGGGAAAGCGTGTCGGCTCGGGAGCGCGTGCGCCGACCAGCGCGGCGCCATGACGCCGGGCCAGGTCGGCGAGCGAGACTCCGGCTAGGGGGCCATCGGCGACCACGCCGGGGCCGTCCGCATGGGCCGAAAGTTCCCAAGACTCCGCGCAAACCGGCGGCACGCCGGGCCGGGCATAGGTCGCGCCGATGCGGGAGCCGCCCCAGACGTACGCCTTGTACACCGGATGGAAACGCAGCGGATAAACCGGAAAACTCATGAGGCCGCAATTGTACGCGCCCACGCTGGCCGGGTCAATCTTCCCGGAGCGAGGGTTCCGCGGGGTTTTTCGCGGTTGATCGCTCCCCTCTTTTTCGCTATGGTATGAGCCGACATTTTCACTGGCGCGGAAGGGACGCGCGGAGAGTCTGCATGCCCAGTTATTCAGAGATCGAGGATGCCATCCTGTTTGCCGACGCGGCGTTTCGCATGGGGGGGGCCTTTTACGATCCCGCGCGGGACGCCGTCTATCTTCAGGGATCGGAATTGGATGAGGATCGCGAGAAGATTCCGGCCGACATGGATTGGAGCTCCTGCATCCCCATTCCCGGCGAGAAGCAGCTCGATCTTGGCCGCGCCCTCGTCGAGCGTTATGTGCAGGAGACCCGGCCCGCCGATGTTGGCCTGGTGAGGAGTTTCTTCAGGCGTCGAGGCGCATACCGGCGCTTCCGGCTCTGGGTCGAGGAGATCGGCCTGGCGGAGCACTGGCAGGTGTACCGCAGCCGTGCCGAGCGCGCGACCATTCTCGCCTGGTGCGCGGATCACAGCATTCCCTTGTCGGATGTGCCGGACGCCCCCGACCTGCCCGTCCCGCCGCCTCCGAACGGCCCCGACCCCGGCAAGACCCATCCCCTGCTCTCCGGCGACACCCGCCTGACGTTCATCGCCAACACGGTCAAGAACCCCAACATCCTCGTCGGCGACTACACCTACACCGACGACGCGGAAGGGGCGGAGCCGTTTGAGAGCCGCGTCCTCTACCACTACCCGGAGATCGGCGACAGGCTGATCATCGGCCGCTTCACGGCGATCGCCAGCGGCGTCCGCTTTCTCATGAACGGCGCGGCTCACGCGACCGGCGGATTCTCGACCTACCCCTTCGGCCTGTTCGGCCAGGGGTGGGAGGCCGCGGCGCCCTCCCCGGGCAGCCTGAACGCGAAGGGCGACACGGTGATCGGCAACGACGTCTGGATCGGCTACCAGGCGCTGATCCTGCCGGGCGTGAAGATCGGCGACGGCGCCATCGTCGCCGCGCGATCGGTCGTGACGCGCGACGTGCCGCCGTACGCGGTCGTCGGCGGCGCGCCGGCCACACTGATCCGCGCCCGTTTTTCCGGGGAGATCGTCGCCGCCCTGCTGGAGATCGCCTGGTGGAACTGGGACGCGGCCAAGATCACCCGCAACCTTCCGGCCATCACCGCGGCCGATCTCGACGCGCTGCGCGCCGCTGAATAACGAGGGAAAGTGCCGCTCTATGGAATATGTCCTGTTAATTGTCGGCGCGGTTCTGGTCAATAATTTCGTCCTGAACCGTTTTCTCGGCATCTGTCCCTTCCTCGGCGTCTCCAAGCGGATACCGACCGCGCTGGGGATGTCCGGCGCCGTGATCTTCGTCATGGGCATGGCCGCCGCCGTCACGTGGTGCCTGGAGCACTGGGTGCTCGCGCCGTTCGGCCTGGGCTTCGTGCGAACCATCGCCTTCATCCTGCTTATCGCCACGTTCGTGCAGCTCATTGACATCGTCATGAAGCGTTTCCTGCCCGCGCTGCATCGCGCGCTGGGGATCTTCCTGCCGCTGATCACGACCAACTGCGCGGTGCTGGGCGTGGCGGTCATGAACGTCAAGGACGGTTCGGGCTTTGTCCGATCGGTGGTATTCGCGCTGGCGGCGGCCGTGGGCTTCGCCTTCGCCCTGCTGATCTTCACCGGACTGCGGGAGAAGATCGAACGGGCCGACCCGCCCCGCGCCTTCCGCGGCGTGGCGATCGCCCTGATCACCGCCGGGCTGCTGAGTCTGGCCTTCATGGGATTCAACGGGCTGGTCAAGTGACGCCTGGCCGAGCGAAAGGTTCTGGACAATGAGCGACTGGTTGGTTCCCGTTCTCTGGGTGGGCGGCATCGGCGCGGTCTGCGGCGCCGCGCTTGCCTTTGCGGCCCGTTATCTGGGCGTCGAGGAGGATCCGCGCATCGAGCAGGTGACCGCTGAATTGCCGGGCGCCAATTGCGGGGGGTGCGGCTTCGCCGGTTGCGCCGAGTATGCCAAGGCCATGGTCACCGCCGGCGCCGCCACCAACCTCTGCCCCGCGGGCGGGTGCGCCGTGGTTGCGCGGCTGTCGGCCATCCTCGGCCGCGCCGCGGAGGCGGTCGAACCCAGGGTCGCCCTCGTCCGTTGCGGCGGCAGCGATTCCGAGGCGATCCGGAGCTTTCTCTACAGCGGCATCGCCGACTGCGCCGCCGCCGCCGCGACCGCCGGCGGCGACAAAGCCTGCGCCTACGGATGCCTGGGGTACGCCTCCTGCGCCCGCGTCTGTCCGGTCGGCGCCATCGCGGTGACGGACGGCCTGGCCCGCGTGGATCCCGCTCTCTGCATCGCGTGCGGCAAGTGCGTCCCCGCCTGCCCGCGCGGCCTGATCGCGCTGGTTCCGGCCAAGGCCACCCTCCATGTCCTGTGCAGTTCCAAGGACAAGGGGCCGACGGTGAAGAAGGTCTGCGGCGTCGGTTGCATCGGCTGCGCCATCTGCGTCAAGCTCTCCGAGGGCGCCATCTCCATGGACGGCTTCCTCGCGAAAGTGGATTATTCCAAACCGCTGCGTTCGGACGCCGCGGTCGCCAAGTGTCCGGGGCACTGCATCGTAAAGAACGGCTGATGTGATGAAAACCCTTCCCTCCCTTTTTCGTTTCCGCGGCGGGATTCATCCCGCGTACAACAAGGATGCCACCTGCGGCTCGGAAATCCGGACGCTCGCCGTGCCGTCGAGCCTGGTGATCTCGCTCGCGCAGCACCTCGGCGCCCCCGCCGTGCCGATCGTCAAGGCGGGCGACACCGTGGCCGGCGGCCAGCGCCTCGCCGACCCCGCCGGCCTGATCTCAGCCCCGGTTCACGCCCCGACCTCGGGCAAGGTCGTGCGGATCGAGCCCGCGCCCACTCCGCTGGGGCGGCCGGCGCCCGCCATCACCTTCGAGCCCGACGGCCAGGACAGATGGGACTCCCCCCTTGAACCGCTGCCGGAGTGGCGCGCGATCGAACCGCGCATCCTCGCCGAGCGGGTGGGCGCGGCCGGCGTCGTCGGCATGGGCGGCGCGGGCTTCCCGACCCAGGTCAAGCTCTCGCCCCCTTCCGACAAACCCATTGACACGCTCATCATCAACGGCGCGGAGTGCGAACCCTACCTGACCGGCGACCATCGGCTCATGGTCGAACGGGCCGCCGACCTGTGGGAGGGCGCCGCCATCATCCGCCATATCCTCGGCGCCGGAACCGTCCGCGTCGCCATCGAGGACAACAAGCCCGACGCCATCGCCGCCCTGGCGGCGGCCATCCCCTCCGGGTTGGAGAATGCGGGCGTCTGCGTCCTGAAGACCAGCTACCCGCAAGGCAGCGAGAAACAGCAGATCTTCTCGGTGACCGGCCGCACCGTCCCCGCGGGGGGCTTGCCCATGGATGTGGGGTGCGTGGTCGAAAACATCGGAACCACCCTCGCGGTGCGGGACGCGGTGGTTCAGGGCCGACCGCTGGTCTGGCGCGCGATCACCGTCAGCGGCGACGCCGTCGCCGCGCCCGCGAACCTGCTCGCCCCGATCGGCACGCCGTTCGCGGCGCTCGTCGAGGCCTGCGGCGGCGCCAGGGGCCGCGTCGCCAAGATCGTCTCGGGCGGGCCGATGATGGGGTTTGCCCAGGCCTCGCTCGATGTCGCGATGACCAAGACCTCGTCGGGGCTGCTCCTGCTCTCGGCTGCCCGCGTGTCGGTCTTCACCTCGCAGCCGTGCATCTCCTGCGGCCGCTGCCTCGACGCCTGCCCGATGCGCCTGATGCCCTCCGAGCTCAGCCAGTGCATCGAGGCCGACGATATCGAGGCCGCTGAGCGGTACAATGTCCTGGATTGCTTCGAGTGCGGCTCCTGCGCCTTTGTCTGCCCCGCGCGCCGCCCCCTCGTCCAGCATATGCGCCGCGCCAAGGCGATCCTCGTCGCCCGCCGCCGCGCCGCGCCCCCCCGACCCAAGCCAGAAACTCGTTAAGGGCGAAGGATCATTCGCCCGCACACACGCCAGCCCCCGGACCGACACCCATGAAACCAACCCCGCCCGCCGAACCCGCACTTGTCAGCCCTTCGCCCCACGCCCACTCCGGCGCGTCGGTCAGCCGGATCATGGCCGATGTCCTGATCGCGCTCGTCCCGGCCTTCGCCGCCGCCTGCTGGTTCTTCGGCTGGGACGCCGTCCGCCTGACCGTCGCCTGCGTCGCCGCCTGCCTCGCCTGCGAATGGCTCTGCCGCAAGGCCATGCGGCGCGACAACACCCTCTCCGACCTGAGCGCCGCGGTGACCGGCGTGCTCCTCGCCTTCAACCTGCCGCCCGCGCTCCCCACCTGGATGGCGGTCGCCGGCTCGGTGGTCGCGATCGCCATCGCCAAGCAGACCTTCGGCGGGCTTGGCTACAACCCCTTCAATCCCGCGCTTGTCGGCCGCGCCTTCCTGCTGATCTCGTTTACCGGCCCCATGACCTCCTGGAGCCCCTCGGCGTGGCGGGACGCCGACGCCCTGACCACCGCCACGCCGCTCGGCCTGGTCAAGGAGGCGCTCAAGTCCGGCCAGCCCCCGCCGTTCGATCTGACTCCCGGCATGACGTGGGACTTCTTCATCGGCAACCTGAACGGCTGCATCGGCGAAGTCTCCGCCGCCGCGATCCTCCTCGGCGCGGCCTACCTGCTCATCCGCCGCGTCATCACCTGGCATGTGCCCGTCGCCTTTATCGGCGCCGCCTCCCTCTACGCCGCGATCCTCCAACTCGCGTCCGCCCATGCCATGCCCGTTCCCTTCCATCTCTTCACCGGCGGCCTGATGCTCGGCGCCTGTTTCATGGCCACCGACATGGTCACCACGCCCGTCACCCGCGGCGGGCTGCTGGTCTTCGGCGCCGGTTGCGGCATTCTGACCCTGATCATCCGCACCGTCGCCACCGGCGCCTATCCCGAAGGCGTCAGTTTTGCTATTCTGATCATGAACGCCTTCACACCGCTCATCAACCGCGCTGCCAAACGCCGCCCCTTCGGACGAAAGAAACGCCATGAAAAGCATCCTTAAGCTCGCCGGCATTCTCACGCTGATCTGCGTGGTTCTCACCGCGATCCTCGCCGCGGTCAACGGCGTGACCCAGGATCCGATCGAACAGGCGCGGGAGAAGCGGATTCTCGAAGCCGCCAGGAGGGTGCTGCCCCCCGGCGCGGAGCCGGTGAAGACCGAACGTGTCATCCGCGCCGAGGGCCGGGAGGCGCAAACCCATCTCTTCTTCGTCGCCCGAGACGCCGCCGGCGCCTTGGCCGCGGTCGCGGTTCAGGGAACATCCGAGAAGGGCTATGGCGGACCGGTCACCCTCATGGTCGGCATCGCCGCCGACGGCACCCTGATCGGGTACGAGGTGACCGGGCAGAGCGAGACGCCCGGACTCGGAACGAAAATCCGTGAGAACCCGTTCCGCGCGAACCTGCTCACGCGCGCCGATGGCAAGCCCAGGCCGGTCTCCGGCACCGTCTGGAAGGTGAAAGCCGACGGCGGCGAGATTGACGCCGTCACCGCTGCGACCATCTCCTCGCGCGCCGCGCTCGAGGCGGTCCGCAACGCCATCGCCCAATATGAGGCGGTCAGAGTCGGCCTGTAGGACGCACACAACAAATTCAACTACCTGCTGATGCACGCCGTGGGCGTCAACACCGGCGGCCAGGCCGGATCGGTCATGGCGGCGGGATGCGGGAGCCAGCCTTGCCACGCGCCGCGTTTCGGCCTATGCTTGACCCATGAAAACCGTGAACCGCCTTCTTTCGCTCGTCATGTCGGCGGCGGCAATCCTGCTGGTCTCGGGTTGCGCGTCCATCGGCGGCGACGGAATCACCCAGGTCGCAACCATCGACGCGCTCCTGTGCGGCGTGTATGACGGCCATGTGACGCTCGCGCAACTGGGCGCTCGCGGCGACTTCGGCATCGGCACCTTTGACAGGCTCGATGGCGAGATGGTGTTGCTGGACGGCGTCTTTTACAAAATACGGGCCGACGGCAGGGTCTGCCTGCCCGAGCCGATGGAGCGAACCCCCTTCGCCTGTGTCACGCGCTTCACCGCCAATGAACGGATCGGCGGCATCCGCGGCCTGAACCTGCCGAGCCTCGAGGCCGCGATCAACGCGGTCGTGCCCGAACCGAACCGGTTTTGCGCCTTCCGGCTTTACGGCACGTTCGACCATGTGCGAACGCGCAGCGTGCCGGCACAGGACAAACCCTACCGGCCACTGGCGGAGATCACCCCGAACCAGCCCGAGTTCGACCTGCGGAACGTGCGGGGCACGCTTATCGGCTTCCGTTCGCCGCCGTTCGTCAAGGGGGTCAATGTCCCCGGGTATCACCTGCACTTCCTCGCCGACGACCTGAGCGGCGGCGGACACGTCCTGGCCTTCGATCTGGCCGAGGGGGAGATCGAACTCGACACGAGACACGACTGGTTGCACGTCCTGCTCCCGACGGAGAGCGACGCCTTCGCCACGGCCGATCTCTCCCGTGACCGCTCCCGGGAGCTGGATGCCGTGGAGAAATAGGAGCCCTTCACCGGATCGGTTGATCTCACCCGATGTTCCCGCCAGCCACGCCCGCTTTCTTTCTCTCGCGCCACCACCTGCCGCCCCCCTGTCGCTGACCGATTACCGTTGCGCCAGAGATGGACAAACGCGGTGAAATATGCGAACGTTAGCGCCCGTGATTCGCCACCGGTTTGGAGTCCCGAAGATGCCCGACCTGCCAACCCCTGTTCCGCCTCTCGACCCCGCGTTCCAGCCGGCGGTTTTGTGGAACGCCGCCTACCGTGACACGATCCCCTCCTCGGGCCGCGCCGCCACACTGATCCTCGCGGCGGAACGCGCCAACGGCGGTGTAACGCGCTTCGAGGCGCCAATCCGCGAAGACGCCGATCCCGACACCCTACGCTATGCCGAACGGCTGGCGAAGCTCCTCCTCTGGTCGTGCGGCGCCTGTCGCCTCCACATCGCGGCCCCCGCCGCTGTCCGCGACCACATCCGCGGCGCCTACTCCCCCGCGGGAGCCCGCGCGTTTGACGCCTCGATCATGTCCGCCATCTACGACCGCCCCTTTGCCGTTTGCCCGACCGACCCCGCCGCCGTTCCCGCCGCGCGCGAGATCGCCACGGCTCCCGGCGGCAATCTCAACGGCTGCCGCATCGGTTTCGACCTGGGCGCCAGCGATTACAAGGTCGCGGCTGTTCAGGACGGCCGGGTGCTCTACAGCGACGAATTCCCCTGGAACCCCAAGGAGCAATCCGATCCGAACTACCACTATACCCATCTTGTCAGCGGGCTGCGGGCGGCCGCCCGGCATCTGCCTCGCGTGGACGCCATCGGCGGCAGCACGGCGGGCATCGTGGTGGACAATCGGTTCCGCATCGCCTCCCTGCTGCGCGCCGTCCCGCCGTCGCGCTTCGACGAGGCGTCCGCGCTCTTCACCCGGATCGGCCGCGAATGGCAGGTTCCGATCGTGGTCTTGAATGACGGGGATGTCTCGGCCCTGGCGGGCGCGCTCTCGCTCGGCGCCCGCGGCATTCTCGGAATCGCCCTCGGATCCTCCGAAGCGGCCGGGTTCATGGACAACGAAGGCCGGTTCCGCGGCTGGATCACAGAGCTGGCCTTTGCTCCGGTTGATTACAACCCCCTCGCCCCCGCCGACGAATGGTCGGGCGACCGCGGGGTGGGCGCGCTCTATTTCTCGCAGCAGGCCGTCAACAAGCTCCTTCCCGCGGCGGGCATCGCTGTTCCCGCCGACATGCCTCTGCCGGAGCGCCTGAAAAGGGTGCAGGCGCTCATGGCCGCCGATGACCCGCGCGCCGCGCGCATCTACGAGACCATCGGCGTCTATCTCGGCTACGGCCTCGCCCACTATGCCGCGCTCTACGATTTCCGCCATGTGCTCCTGCTGGGCCGTGTGATGACCGGCGGCGGCGGCGGAATCATCCTCCGCGAAAGCCGCCGCGTGCTGGAGACGCGCTTCCCCGAACTGGCGGCGCGCATCGCCGTGGAACTCCCGGACGAAACGAGCCGCCGCGTCGGCCAGGCCGTCGCCGCGGCCAGCCTGCCTGCCCCATGACACCCGAATTCCAACTCGTTCAGAGACTCGCCGGGCGAAAGCTGACCCTCGCGCTCGCCGAATCGTGCACGGGCGGAATGGTGGCCCGGCGCGTCACCGCCATCGCCGGGGCCTCGGCCGTCTTCATCGGCGGCATCGTCTGCTACGCCAACGCCGTCAAACGCGACCTGCTCGGCGTGCCGCAGGCGGTGCTCGACACCCGCGGCGCCGTCAGCCGCGAGACCGCCATTCTCCTGGCCGAGAATGTCCGCGCCCTGTTGGGCGCCGATCTCTCCGCCGCCGTCACCGGAATCGCCGGGCCGGACGGCGGCAGCGTGGACAAGCCGGTCGGCCTGGTTCACATCGCCACGGTCGGGCCGATCGGGCGGGTCGCGCGCGGCTACGTCTTCTCGGGCAACCGCGAGGTCATCCGCCGCCAGGCCTGCGCGACGGTTCTCTCGATGCTTCTCGAACAGGTATGCGTATAAAGGAGTGTATGGCCGAACTGATCGTCGCCCTGGATGTCGCCACCGCCGCGGAGGCCGAAGCCGTTGTCCTGCGCCTGGGCGACGCGGTCTCCTTCTACAAAATCGGCCTTGAACTCTTCAGCGCCGAGGGGCCTGCGCTGGTTCGGGCCGTCACGGCGCGGGGCAAGCGGGTCTTTCTTGACCTGAAGCTGCACGACATCCCCCGGACCGTTGAACGGGCGGTTCTCTCCGGCGCGGAGCTCGGCGTGAGCCTCATGACCATTCACGCGTCGGGCGGGCGCGCCATGATCCGCGCCGCCGTCGCCGCGGCGCGCGCCCGCGGCGCGGACGCGCCGCGCATCCTGGCCGTTACGACGCTGACCAGCCTCGACCAGAGCGACCTCGCCGACCTGGGCGTCCAGCGCCCGCTCGCCGAACACGTCGCCGCACTGGGCGCGCTCGCCGTGCGCGAGGCGGGCGCCGACGGCATCGTCTGCTCGCCGCGGGAAGTCGCCGCCATGCGCCAGGCGCTCGGTCCCGCGGCGCTGCTGGTCACGCCGGGCGTGCGGCCCGCCGGCGCGGCGGTTGGCGACCAGAAACGGGTCGCCACTCCCGCCGCCGCAGTCCGCGATGGTTCGACGCACCTCGTGGTCGGCCGGCCCATTCTCGAAGCGCCCGACCCCTGCGCCGCCGCGCGGGCAATCCTGGCCGAGATCGCCGCGGCACGCCCATGACACCCGCCGACATCCCCGCCGTCAACCGGCTGTTGAAGAGGGCCTTTGCCCAGACCCGGGCGCCGGTCATTGACCTGCTCGCGGCGCAGACCCACGACCCTTTCCGTGTCCTCGTCGGCGCGATCCTTTCGGCGCGCACGCAGGACGCCACCACCGCCGCCGCCTGCGACCGGCTCTTTTCCCATATCCGCACGCCCGGCGATCTGCGCGCCCTGCCGCGCGCGGAGTTGGAAAGCCTGATCTATCCCGTCGGTTTTTATCGTGACAAGGCGCGCCATCTGGGCGCGCTGCCCGACGCGCTCGACGCGCGCTTCGGCGGCGCGATTCCCGACACCGTCGAAGCGCTTTGCGAATTGCCCGGCGTCGGCCGCAAGACGGCCAACCTGGTCGTCGCGCTCGGCTTCGGCAAGCCGGCGATCTGCGTGGACGTCCATGTCCACCGCATCAGCAACCGGCTGGGGCTGGTCGCCACCCGCACGCCCTTCGACACCGAGATGGCGTTGCGGTCGCTCCTGCCCGTGCGCATCTGGCGCACCTGGAACTCCTATCTGGTCGCCTTCGGTCAGACGCGCTGCCGGCCGGTCGTTCCCCGCTGCGGCGGATGCCCGCTGCTCCCCTTCTGCCCCGTCGGCGCGACTCATCCTGGAACCGGCCGTTGATGTGCCAAAAAAAACGGGGTCTGGCGTTTGCCAGACCCCGTTCGTCGTCCAACCGGCGGCGTGCGCGGGCACGCCCGGTTGATCCGCGCTTACATGTCCATGCCGCCCATGCCGCCCATACCGCCGCCGTGGCCGCCCGCAGGGGCTTCCTTCTTCTCGGGGATGTCGGTGACCATGCACTCGGTCGTGAGCAGCAACCCGGCGATCGAGGCCGCGTTCTGCAACGCGCTGCGTGTGACCTTGGCCGGATCGAGCACGCCCGCCTTGATCAGGTCGGTGAACTCGCCCGTGGCCACGTTGTAGCCGTTGGCGCCCTTGTCGTTCTTGACCTTCTCGACGATCAACGCGGCTTCCAGGCCGGCGTTGGCGACGAGCTGGCGCAGGGGCGATTCGAGGGCGGAGCGGATGATGGCCACGCCGATCTTCTCGTCGCAGCAGGACTCCACCTCGTCCAGGCACTTCTGGCAACGGAGCAGCGCGACGCCGCCGCCGGCCACGACGCCCTCTTCGACTGCCGCGCGGGTGGCGTGCAGCGCGTCCTCGACGCGGGCCTTCTTCTCCTTCATCTCCGCCTCGGTCGCGGCGCCGACCTTGATCACCGCCACGCCGCCGGCGAGCTTGGCCAGGCGCTCCTGGAGCTTCTCGCGGTCATAGTCGCTGGTGGTGTCTTCGATCTGGCGCTTGATCTGGGCCACGCGGCCCTGGATGTCGCTGGTCTTGCCGGCGCCTTCGACGATCGTGGTGTTCTCCTTCTCGACCGTCACGCGCTTGGCCTGGCCCAGATCCTCGATCTTCACGTTCTCGAGCTTGATGCCGAGGTCGTTGCTCAGCATCTTGCCGCCCGTGAGGATGGCGATGTCTTCGAGCATCGCCTTGCGGCGGTCGCCGAAGCCCGGCGCCTTGACGGCGCAGCCCTGCAGGGTGCCGCGCAGCTTGTTGACCACGAGGGTCGCCAGCGCTTCGCCTTCGACATCCTCGGCGATGATCAGCAGGGGCTTGCCGGCCTTGGCAACGTTCTGCAGCACGGGCAGCAGGTCGTTCAGGCTGGAGACCTTCTTCTCATAGATCAGGATGTAGGGGTTCTCGAGCACGCAGTCCATCGTCTCGGCGTTGGTGGAGAAATACGGCGAGAGGTAGCCCTTGTCGAACTGCATGCCTTCGACGACATCCAGGGTGGTTTCGATGGTCTTGGCCTCTTCGACGGTGATTGTGCCGTCCTTGCCAACCTTGTCCATCGCCTCCGCGATGATGCGGCCGATCTCGGTCTCGCCATTCGCCGAAATGGTGGCGACCTTGGCGATCTCCTCGGTGTCCTTCACCTTCTTCGCCTGCTTCTGGATGGCGGCGACGACGGCGGCGGTGGCCTTGTCAATGCCGCGCTTGAGCGACATCGGGTTGGCGCCGGCGGTGACGTTCTTGAGCCCTTCGCGGTAGATGGTCTCGGCCAGCAAGGTGGCGGTCGTGGTGCCGTCGCCGGCAACGTCGCTCGTCTTGCTCGCAACCTCGCGCACCATCTGCGCGCCCATGTTCTCGAACGGGTCGGCCAGTTCAATCTCCTTGGCGACGCTGACGCCGTCCTTGGTGATCGTCGGGGATCCGAACTTCTTGTCCAGGATCACGTTGCGCCCGCACGGGCCCAGCGTGGTGACCACCGCGCGACTCAGCTTCTGGATGCCGGCCAGAACCGACTGGCGGGCTTCGCTGTCATACCTCAGTTGTTTTGCAGCCATTGTGGGATGCTCCTTTCAGGATGAACGGAAAACGGGTTATTCGATCACGCCCAACAGGTCCTCTTCACGGACCAACTGGTACTCCTTGTTGTTGATCTTGACTTCGGTGCCGCCGTACTTCGGCATCAGCACGCGGTCGCCGACCTTGACGTCGAACGCAACCGGTTTGCCATCGTCGTCAACCTTCTTGCCGATGGCGATGACCAAGCCCTCCTGGGGCTTCTCTTTGGCGTTGTCGGGGATGATGATCCCGCCTTTGTTCTGCTCTTTCGCGTCAACGGGTTCAACCAGAACACGCGCGCCAAGCGGACGGATTTTAGCCATGGTACCTTTGCCTCCTGTTTGTTTGTGTGATGTAAGGTCTGTGTTCCCCGGGGATCCGAATCCCGGAAAATTGTTTAGCTCTTCTTGTCGTCATCCACCATCGTGAAGTCCGCGTCGATGACCCCGTCCCGATCGGGCTTCTTCCCGGCGTCGCCGGCGGCGTCGGGGCCGCGGGCTCCGGTCTCGGCCGACGGGCCGCCGGGCTGCGGGCCGGCCTTGGCGTAGAGATCCTGGGCGACGGCCTGCATCGCGGTGTTGAGCGCCTCCTGTTTCGCCTTGATCGTCTCGATCGTTCCGGACTTCAGGGCCTCCTTGAGCTCGCCGACGGCCCGCTCGACCGGCGCCTTCTTCTCCGCCGCGATCTTGTCGCCGTTCTCCTTGAGGGCCTTCTCGGTCTGGTAGACGAGGTTCTCGGCGAGGTTGCGGGCCTCGACCTCATCCCGCTTCTGGGCGTCCTCGGTGGCATGCGCCTCGGCGTCGCGCCGCATCCGCTCGATCTCCTCCTTGGAGAGGCCGCTCGACGCGGTGATGGTGATCTTCTGCTCTTTTCCGGTGCCCAGATCCTTGGCGCTGACGTGCAGGATGCCGTTCGCGTCTATGTCGAAGGTCACCTCGATCTGCGGCACGCCGCGGGGAGCCGGCGGGATGCCATCCAGCCCGAAGCGGCCGATCGTCTTGTTGTCGGCCGACATCTTGCGTTCGCCCTGCAGCACATGGATGTCCACCTGCGGCTGGTTGTCCGCCGCCGTGCTGAAAATCTCGCTTTTCTTGGTGGGGATCGTGGTGTTGCGCTCGATGAGCGGCGTCATAATGCCGCCCAGGGTCTCGATGCCCAGCGTGAGGGGGGTGACATCGAGCAGCAGCACGTCCTTGACTTCGCCCTTGAGGATGCCGCCTTGGATGGCCGCGCCGACCGCCACGACCTCGTCCGGGTTGACCCCTTTGTGGGGTTCCTTGCCGAAAAGCTCCCTGGCCTTTTCCTGCAGCTTGGGCATGCGGGTCTGGCCGCCGACCAGCACGACCTCGTCAACGGAGGAGAGACCCGCGTCGCGCATGCAGTTGCGGCACGGCGCGGCGGTGCGCTCGATCAGGCTGTCGGTGAGCTGTTCGAGCTTGGCGCGGGTGAGCGAGACGGTGAGGTGCTTGGGGCCGCTGGCGTCGGCCGTGATGAAGGGCAGGTTGATTTCGGATGCCTGCGCGCTCGACAGCTCGCACTTCGCCTTCTCCGCCGCCTCCTTGAGGCGCTGGATGGCCATCGTGTCCTTGGAGAGGTCAATGCCGCTCTCCTTCTTGAAGGTGTCCATCAGCCAGCGCATGATGTCCATGTCCATGTCATCGCCGCCCAGATGCGTGTCGCCGTTGGTGGCCTTGACTTCGAAGACGCCGTCGCCGATGTCGAGCACCGAGATGTCGAAGGTGCCGCCGCCGAAATCGTACACCGCGATCTTCTCGTCCTTCTTCTTGTCGAGCCCGTAGGCGAGCGACGCCGCGGTCGGCTCGTTGATGATGCGAAGAACCTCGAGACCGGCGATCCGACCCGCGTCCTTGGTCGCCTGCCGCTGGCTGTCGTTGAAATAGGCGGGAACCGTGACAACCGCCTGCGTGATCTTCTCGCCCAGGTACGCCTCGGCGTCGGCCTTCAGCTTCTGCAGCACCATGGCGGAGATCTCGGGCGGCGAGTAGACCTTGTCCCCCGCCTTCACATGCGCGTCGCCGTTCGCCGCGCGCACGATCTCGTAGGGCATCATCGCGGCCTCACGGGAAACCTCCTCGAACTTGCGCCCCATGAACCGCTTGATCGAGAAGACCGTGTTGCGCGGATTGGTCACGGCCTGACGCTTCGCGGCCTGCCCCACCAGACGCTCACCGCTCTTGGTGAACGCCACGATGGAGGGCGTGGTCCGCGCCCCCTCGGCATTCGGCAGCACAACCGGCTCCCCACCCTCCATCACCGCCATGCACGAATTGGTCGTACCCAGATCAATGCCCAAAACTTTTGCCATAGCCAAACTCCGATCCGTACCGCTTGCATGCACAACAACACGATACGCCCACTCTTCAGCAATGTGCATGCCAAATCCACCCTATATCCACGTGAATATTATATCAACTCGTTGACATAACGAACGTTACGTGCATTTTACAAACAACGCTCCTGATCGTCCTGGACGAACTCAGGCGAGCGTTTTGGCGCAGTGTGACAGGATGGAAGGGACATGCCAAGGCGTCGCATGGGTTGGTTGTGGGGCGAGATTCCCGTGGAAAGGCTCATGCATGACCCCGTGCGCGCGCAGCCGCACGGTGGGCTTGCCCGTGTTTCACGAACGGGACGCCCGTGCCACGTTGGGGGCGCATGAGCCTCTGCTGGACAATCCACCCCGTTCATGGCATGATCTGAACGATGTCAGAGACGAAATCCAGAAAAAGAAGGTCGCCGATCGTCCGCGCGCTGGAGGCGCTCACCGGATCGCGGTCGCTGCTGGTTTCCGGCCATGTGCGCCCTGACGGCGACGCGATCGGAAGCGCCGTCGCCTTGGGACATCTGCTCTCCCGCCACGGCGGGCGGGTCACGGTCTGCGCCGATCCCGCCCATCTCGGCAGCCCCAGATTTCTGAGGGACTGCGGGCCGCTCGTCTCGCCCGCAGCAGCGGCCGGCGGCGACTACGACACCCTGGCCGTGCTCGACTGCGGCGCCTTCGACCGCATACCGGAACCGCTGCACCCGCTGGCGCGCCGTCTGCCGCTGGTGAACGTGGATCACCACCGCACCAACGATCGGTTCGGCGCCGTAAACTGGATTGACGCCGCGGCCAGTTCAACCAGCGAAATGATCTGGAAGCTGGCCAAACGGGCTGGCTGGAGACTCGACCGGGCCGCCGCCGAGGCGTTGTGGGTCGGCCTGATCACCGACACCGGCCGGTTCGCCCACGACCAGACCCGCCCCTCGACCCTGCGCTGCGGGGCGTCGCTCCTGAACCATGGCGTCCGCACCGCCTGGATCAACGACCGTCTCTACGGTTTCTTCTCGCGCGAGGTTCTCGAACTCAAGCGCCGCGCCTTCAACACGCTCGCCGTCTGGCGCGGCGGCGATGTCGCCCTGGTCACGCTCACGGATCGCGATTTCACCGAGACCGGCTGCGTCAAGGCCGACGCCGAGGACGTGGTCGAAATTCCCCGCTCCCTCGCGGGCAGCCGTGTCGCGCTCTTTTTCTACGAGGGCAAACCGGACGAGGGCGTGACACGGTTGAGCATCCGCACCCGCGCCCCCATCGAGGCGACCTGGCTTGCGCAGCGCTTCGGAGGCGGAGGCCACGCGCGCGCCGCCGGTTGCACCATCCACGCGCCGCTCGCCCAGGCGATTCACCGCGTCCAGGCCGTCGTTGACGAATGGCTCGACGCCATTCCTTCGGAGACCGAATGACCGACAACCCGCTTCTCGCCCCCGCCTTCTTCCCGCCGTTTGACCGCATCGCGCCTGAACACGCCGTTCCCGCGGCCCGCGCCCTCCTCGCCGCGGCCGCCACAGCCGCCGATGCGCTTGAAGCCTCCTTCAACCCCACCTGGGATGGCCTGGTGGCGCCCCTCCACCTCCTGTGTGAACCCGTGCACGACGCCTGGGGCGTGATCCATCACCTCCTGAGCGTGATGAACAGCGACGCCTGGCGCGAAGCCCAGCAGACGCTGCAACCGGAGGTGGTCGCCTTCTCCCTCCGCATCGCCCAGAGTCGGCGCTTCTACGACGGCTTCCGCGCCGTCCGGGAGACCGTCGGCGGCGACGGCGTGCGCCTCCGCATCCTCGACGCCGCCATCCGCGCCGCCGAACAGGCCGGCGTGGGACTCGACGGCGAGGCCCGCGCGCGCTTCAACGCCGCCCAACGCGAACTGGCCGAAACCAGCACCGCCTTCGGCAACACCGTCCTCGACGCCATCCACTCCTTCAGCCTCTGGATCCGCGAGCCCGACGGCGTCGCCGGACTCCCTCCCCCCATCCGCGCCCTGGCCGCCCAGGCCGCGCGCGCGGCCGGCGAAACCGCCGCCACGCCGGAAGCCGGTCCGTGGCGCATCACCCTGGACGCCGCCGTCTCCGCGCCCTTCCTCATGCATGTGCGGGATCGCGGCCGCCGCGAGGCGCTCTTCCGGGCGCTCGCCGCCAAGGCTTCCGCCGATCCCCATGACAACACCGCGCGCGTCGAGCGGATTCTGGCCCTGCGCCGCGAACAGGCCGCGATCCTCGGCCGCCCCCACTTCGCCGCCGTCAGCCTGGCCAACAAAATGGCGGGAACCGTCGAGTCGGTGGATGCCCTGACAGAACAACTCGCCGACGCCGCCCGCGCCGCGGCCCGGCGCGAAAACGCCGAACTGCTGGCGTTCGCGCGCGAAAACGGCTTCGCCGACTCCGAGGTGCGCCCCTGGGATCGGGCCTTCCTGACCGAACGCCTCCGCGAGTCCCGCTATCAGTACAGCGACGAAGAGCTGCGCGCCTATTTCCAATTCCCGGTCGTGCTCGACGGCCTCTTCGCCCTCGCGGAACGCCTCTTCGACATCCACATCGTTCCCGACGACGGCGCGGCGCCGGTCTGGCACCCCGACGTCCGCCTGTTCCGGGTGGACACGGCGAGCGGCGGCGCGCCGCTCGCCTGGTTCTACGTGGATCCCTACTCGCGTCCCGCGACCAAACGATCGGGCGCCTGGATGAACGAGTTCCGCACCCGCGCCCGCCTCCCCGGCGGCGACCTGCGCCGCCCCCTCGCGCTGATCGTCTGCAACCAGACGCCGCCCGCCGACGGACGCCCCTCGCTCATGCGCCTCGCCGAGGTGCAGACCCTCTTCCACGAATTCGGCCATGCCCTGCAACACATGCTGACGACCGTTGACGAACCCGCCGCATCGGGCATCAACGCCGTCGAATGGGACGCCGTCGAAATCGCCAGCCAGTTCATGGAAAACTGGTGCCGCGACCGCGCCACGCTCACCGGACTCTCCCGACACATCGAGACCGGCGCTCCCCTTCCCCTCCTCCTCTTCAACCGCGTCGCCGCCGCCCGGAACTTCATGTCCGCCACGGCCCTGCTCCGCCAACTCTACCTCGGCGCGACCGACATGGATCTGCACGCGCGCTACCCGCGGCCCGGCGCGGACAACGCCGACGCCGTCAAACGCGCCAATGCCGCCCGCTTCCTCCCCTTCCCCATCCTGCCCGAGGATCGCCTCCTCTGCTCCTTCTCCCACATCTTCGCGGGCGGCTATGCCGCAGGATACTACAGCTACAAGTGGGCCGAGGTGCTCGCCGCCGACGCCTTCGCCGCCTTTGAAGAGGTCGGCCTCGACAACACCGACGCCATCCGCGCCGTTGGCCGGCGCTTCCGCGACACCTTCCTCGCCCTCGGCGGCAGCGTCCACCCCCTCCAGGTCTTTCAGGCCTTCCGCGGCCGCGCGCCCTCCATCAAACCCCTCCTCCGCCACGCCGGCCTGGCCGATCCGACGCCCGCGCCCGACAGCAGCAGGGATCGAACGGATCGCTGAAAACAGAAAATCCTTGCGCAAAAAACCGCCGATGCCGTATCCTTGCGCCCTTTCCAACCCATCGGACGGCGCCTCGCCGGCGGCGAAGCGCGCGAATCCCGGGTTGCCGAGGGGGTGAATTCGAATGATTCAGATCAAACTGAAGAAGGGCGAGACGGTCGAGCGCGCCATGAAGCGCCTGAAGAAGGTCATGGACAAGGAAGGCCTGATGAAGCAGCTTCGCGCCAACCGCTACTTCGAGAAGCCCTGCGAGAAGAAGCGCCGCAAGTCGGCGCGCGCGCGTTCGCGCATGTTCTCCCGCCGCACGCCAACCATGGCCTGATGTCGCCCCAGGCGACCCAACCCGGACGCCGCGAGCCACCCGCCCGCGGCGCCCGGTTTTTCATTTATTTTATCCCGGCGCCGGTGTACACTCCACCAAACCGATTGAGAACCGGAGGCGGCGCGCGCGAGGGGGGAGGCAAACGTCATGTGGGACTATACGGACACCGTGATGGATCATTTCAGGAATCCACGCAATGTCGGCACGATCGAGCGCCCCGACGGCGTGGGCACCGTCGGCTCGCTCGCCTGCGGCGACGCGCTGACGCTCATGTTCCGGCTGGGCGCCGACGGCCGCATCGCCGATGTCAAGTTCCAGACGTTCGGCTGCGCCAGCGCGATCGCCTCGTCGTCCGCGCTGACCGAGATGATCCTCGGCAAGACGCTCGAGGAGGCCGAACGGATCACCAACCGGCAGATCGCCGACTATCTCGGCGGCCTGCCCGACCAGAAGATGCACTGCTCGGTCATGGGCCGCGAAGCGCTCGAAGCCGCCATCCACAATTACCGCACCGGCGAGACCGGCATGCGGCACCTCGACGAACGGATCGTCTGCACCTGTTTCGGCGTCTCGGAGAACGAGATCCTCCGCGTTGTCCGCGAGAACGGGCTCGTCTCCGTTGACGAGGTAACCAATTTCTGCAAGGCGGGCGGCGGCTGCGGCATGTGCCGCAACGAGATCCAGAAGCTGGTCGACAGCGTCGCCGCCGAACGGACGCAGACGCGCGCCGCGCCCGCCGAGGCGCCCCGCAAACTGACCAACCTGCAGAAGATCAAGCTGATCGAGGAGATCATGGATCGCGAGATCCGGCCGGCGCTGCAGCGCGACCATGGCGACGTCGAACTCGTGGACATCAGCGGCGACTGCGTAACCATCGCCTTCCGCGGCATGTGCGCCGGCTGCCAGGCGTCCGACACCACCCGGCACGGCCTGATCGAGGCGAAGCTGCGCGCATGCGTCGCCCCGGAAATCACGGTGGTCGAGGAGGGCAAGCCGTGAACCGTCTCGTCTACCTGGACAACAACGCCACCACCCGCGTCGCGCCCGAAGTCCGGGATGCCATGCTTCCCTTCTTCGACGAGCTGTGGGGCAATCCGTCGAGCATGCACGCCTTTGGCGGCCGGGTGATGCGCCACGTCGAGGAGGCGCGCGCTAAGGTCGCGGCGCTGATCGGCGCCGACCCGTCGGAGATCGTCTTCACGAGCTGCGGCACCGAGAGCAACAACGCCGCCATCTACGGCGCGGCCGAGATTCTCGGGCCCCGCGCCCGCCTCGTCACCAGCCGCGTGGAGCACCCGGCCGTGCTGGGACCCTGCCGCCATTTCCGCGAGCACGGCAGCGCGGTGATCGAGCTGCCCGTGGACGGCGTCGGCCAGCTCGATCTGGCGGCGCTGCGCGAGGCGCTCTTCGGCGGCAACTGCCTCGTCAGCGCGATGTGGGCCAACAACGAGACCGGCACCATCTTCCCCATCGCCGAGATCGCCGGCCTGGTCAAGTCCGCCGGCGGCGTCTTCCATACCGACGCGGTGCAGGCGGTCGGCAAGGTGCCGGTGGACGTCGGCCGCATCCCGGTTGACCTGCTCTCGCTCTCCGGCCACAAGCTCCATGCGCCCAAGGGCATCGGCGCCCTCTACATCCGCCGCGGCACGCGGCTCAAGACCTACATGATCGGCGGCCATCAGGAACACGGCCGCCGGGGCGGCACGGAGAACGTCCCGTACATCGTCGGCCTCGGCAAGGCGGCCGAACTCGCGGCCGCGTCGCTGGACGAGGAGCGCGTGCGCGTGGCCGCCCTGCGCGACCGGCTCGAAGCCGGCCTGCTCGCGACCTGCCCGGACGCGCGGGTCAATGGCGACACCCGCCACCGCCTGCCCAACACCCTCAACATCAGCTTCGAGTTCATCGAGGGCGAGGCGATCCTCTACCACCTGAGCGACCAGGGCATCTGCGCGTCGTCCGGATCGGCCTGCTCCTCGGGGTCGCTCGAACCGTCGCACGTGATCCGCGCGATGGGCGTCCCCTTCACCGCGGTCCACGGCTCGATCCGCTTCAGCCTCAGCCGCTACACCACCGACGCGGACATTGACGCCGTGCTCGCGCGCGTGCCGCCCGTTGTGGCCAGGCTGCGCGCGATGTCGCCGTTTGTCAGGGCGTAGCCGCGCAACCGGCATTCCCGCGCCGCGACGGGCGCCGGGGAGGAGACGGAAGATGAGCGAGTCAGGAGGGTATCCCGACGTCCGGCTGCGCCGCCTGCGCCACGCCGCGGCGATCCGGAACATGCTGGACGCGCCGCTCCCGCGGCCAGGCATGTTCATCTGGCCGGTGTTCGTGCGGGAGGGCGCCGGCGTACGCGAACCGATCGCCTCGATGCCGGGGCAGTTCCGCTTCAGCCCGGACAGGCTGCTCCAGGAGCTGGAGCGCGTCGCGGCCTCGGGCGTCGGCGGCGTTCTGCTCTTCGGCGTCCCCGATCCCGCCCGCAAGGACGCCACCGGACGCGCGGCCTGCGAGGACGACGGCGCGGTTCAGCAGGCCGTCCGCCGGATCGTCCGGGCGTTCCCGGATCTGCTCGTGGCCACGGACGTCTGCCTGTGCGCCTACACCGATCACGGCCACTGCGGACCGCTGGACGCGGATGGCGGCGTGGACAACGACGCGGCCAACGCGTCGCTCGCCCGCGTCGCCGTCTCGCACGCGGCGGCCGGGGCCGGCGTCGTCGCGCCCAGCGCGATGATGGACGGCTAGGTGGCGGCGATCCGGCGCGCGCTCGACGAGGCGGGCTTCCGGCAAACCGCCATTCTGGCCTACTCGACCAAGTTCGCGTCCGGCTGCTACGGCCCGTTCCGCGAGGCCGGCGCCTCGGCGCCGCGGGCGGGCGACCGGCAGGGCTACCAGACCTCGCACCGCAATCTCCGCCTCGCGCTCCGCGAGTCGGCGTTCGACGAGGCCGAAGGCGCCGACATGCTGATGGTCAAGCCGGCTCTCTTGTATCTCGATGTGATCGCCCGCCTGCGCGAACGGAC
>Ga0172375_10002660_pt1 | contig 27681 bp, 23 predicted proteins | sample LakKiv1m_FD_114537 | JGI IMG/M metagenome (GOLD analysis project Ga0172375, IMG submission 114537) | Freshwater microbial communities from Kabuno Bay, South-Kivu, Congo - kab_092012_11.1m | ecosystem: Environmental > Aquatic > Freshwater > Lake | place: Democratic Republic of the Congo...
AGAAAGTTCTCACGCAGATATCCATCAAGTCAGAGTCCAGTTCGGGGAAGTGTACCCGGATGATCTGCCTCATCATGTCAGGATCGGGGAAGGCGATGTGGTGGAAGTTGCACCTCCCCAGGAAAGGATCGGATAGATCTTTTTTCGCGTTGGATGTGATTATTATCACCGGCCTGTTCTTTGTGGTGACCGTCTTGTCCACTTCCATGATGTCGAACTGCATCTGGTCGAGCACGTCGAGCATGTCGTCTTGGAAGTCTGTGTCAGCCTTGTCAATCTCATCTATCAAAAGGACTACCCGGGTATCCGCGACGAAGGCCTGGCCGATCTTCCCCATACGTATATATTCCTCGATATTGCTGACATTCCTGTTGGAGTCGCCGAAGCGGCTGTCGTTAAGCCGCGTAAGTGTGTCGTACTGGTAGAGGGCCTCGACCAGTTTCAGACTGGACTTAACGTTGAGTATCAAGAGCGGCATCCCGAGACTCTCCGCGATGGCGTGGGCCAGCATGGTCTTGCCGGTGCCGGGTTCACCCTTGAGCAAAAGGGGCATTTCCAGCGCAATTGACATATTGACGATTTTTGCGAGTTCCTCATCCAGGACGTATTTGGATGCTCCGGTGAAGACTCGTTCGGTAACGTGTTCAGACATGGACCGTGGCTCCTTTTCTTTCTTGAACAACGCGGAGGCTAGCTTTTTAAACATCCGTCGGGACCGCCTCGGCACTCGGTATTTTATGGCCGGCACGCCTGAAGCGAGCGGGGCCAATCTCTTTTAGCCTTGGACAATGATAGAGTCAATCCCCTTTCGGCCGCGGGGACTGCGGAGCGACTGACAACTCCCACGTGAGGGGGCCCTGGCGCCATTTGCGGCTTGGGTTGAGGGCGTTGATGGAGACCTCAAACAATTTTTAGCTTGACAAGAGGACCGGGCGATGGTTAAGCTCGTTACAGATGTCTCAGGCGCTGCGCCTCCGTTTCGGCCCAGTTATCAGGACAAAAAAAAGGGTTGACAACGGGGGTCGGTTCTGCAATAAACTTTAAACACACGCGGACTACTGTTTATTTGGAGTGAATCCAAATCTGGAATTTGAGCTTCCTTGGAAAAGGATTGATGAAAGGAGGATGAGGGTATGGTTAAGAGGACTTTGGTTGTTCTCGGTATCTTCTCACTGATTCTTATGACGGCGGGGCCGACTATGGCTCAGATGCATTGGCCGATGAGCCCGTTTGGACAGTGCTTTGGCCCCGAACTGTTCCCCAAGCCGCTGTTTGTGCCCGTTGACTGCCCCGCACCCATTCAGCGGAACATAGTGAAGACTTGGGAATGCAAGATCGTAGGCCCCTGCCCCGCTCCCACACCGGGTGGCGCCTGTGGCCCCGGCCTCGCTGGAAGAGATGATCGCATGGGTCTGCTGACCTCCTTCGCGACCGCCATAGCGAGCCCCTTCGACATGATTTTTGGCGGGATGGACGGCGTTTACGGATGCCAGGAAATGGCGAACAACCCCTGTGGCAGCCCCTTCCCTGGCCCGATCCCTGTGGCTCTGCGCTCCCTGGTGTACTTCTGGTATCCGACGGACGGCAGCTTCTTCGGCGGCCTCTGGTAGTGATATCTGGGTCCTCCCGGTAAGTGCTTAAATGCGGTTACACGTGAAGGACCGGGCACAACAAAGCGTCCGGTCCTTCTAGGTTAAGAGCACGCGCAGGAATGTGGCCGCAGCTGGAATCCGACAGAAAGTCCTTGACAACGGGCTCTTTTTCGGATAAACAGAACGCAAAACATTGATCTTAAAGAATATCCGTTTGTTCCGGTTTATAAAGCTGGAAGGTCTTGAATGAAAGGAGGATGAGGGTATGGTAAAAAAATCCGCTGTAATTCTTGGAATCCTTGCGATGCTGGCAATAGGGGCCGGGATGTCCTGGGGTTACACCGTAAGTCAGTGGCCTGTGCCGGGGATCCCCAATGTGACCTACAGTGGCGCATCTCCCTGCTTGGTTGGACCGGGCGAATTCACACTCAGGGGACCTGTGGCCCCCTCCTGTGACGCTGCTCTGGTTCCCGGCCTCATGCACGCAGCTGTCAGCGCCCCCTTTAGGGCACTGGGCTTCGCACTGACCCCGATGTTCACCCGTGAACTGATGCCGCCCCGTGGCTGCTGCGACATCCAGCTTGGCGACCCTGCATATGTGGTCGCGGCTGTGCCCTGCACCGCCGTCAACCGCTTCGTGCCGCCCTGCGGATTCTAAGACTACTGCTAGCTGAAAAGTCCTTAAGCCGGGAGCATTGCTCCCGGCTTTTGCGCGCTCGTGGCGCCCCCCCGTTCCGCTCTTAAACCCCTCATCATACAACCCGGGATCCCCAATCCGGCGCACCGCTTTCGTCACCGCGGCGCGCCCGCGACTCTTAGATTAAAGTGGACAGCCGAAGACATCAGTCTGGAGAGCAGCGAGGGGAAGTCCCGCCGACCGCGAAAGTGGAGAAGTCCGGAAGGCGACCTTGGCCCCGGACACCGCGGGAACAGGATAGCAGTGACTTTTTCAAGGCCTGTAGCTACTCCCTAGAAAATTATGTCCAATACGGCACGCGAGGGTCTACACCACTCTCGATGCATTCTATCAAGACTTCAGGGCTACCAGAGTGACAATGTCGGGGGCGATAACAGAGGCTCTAACGAAAACCGGGGGCGGAGGTCCCGCGTTTCAGGGGATTGGAAAAGTTTGGATTGAGACGCCGGAATGGCAGGGTTTGGTGCCGAGGAATCAGGACAGAATGTCGGAGGAATCTGCAGACTTCGTCACGTTCATTATTTCGTGAGCCGGCCGCGGCCGAGACCGCTTGCGTCTACCCGCTGTTGCCCTACCCTCTGTGGGCACGTCGTTTCGGCCTCCCTCGGCACGAACGCAGGTAGGCTGACTTGCTTGCCTGTATGCCGGGGCTCCTATCGTTGTTGCGAGGATCTATGTCCGATGGATCCGGCCCCGGACTGCTGGGAATGAGTCCATTTCGCTTTCAAACAAGTAATCTGGAAGGCAGGGGAGGTTCTTCCGGAGCGAAGTCAGGTCCTCCGTTCAAAGCGGAGGAGGTGCCCCGGCTGCATGACTTTCTCGATGAGGGAATGGCATTACTCCCGCTCGGCGTGGTCATAGCGGCAGGCACGGGACGTAACTCACAGCCTCCACAGGCGGCTATAGAGGGCGAAGTGGCAGCGGGAACTTCAACGCGCAGGGGTTCCGCGGCGCGAGGTTTCGACAAGGGGGGTCTTGGCCTGAGGTTGATCCCTGAAGACGAAGACGGCGAGAAAGTAGATGGTGGCGCAAGCAAATATCATGGCGCCGCCGAGGAGAAACATGAAGGGGAGCCCGTGGAGGTTTGCCATGAAACCCCATGCGAGCACCGAAACGTTAATCCCCACGCCGAATGAGCCAGTAAACAGGGCCACCACGACGGCGCGGTTATTGTCATTGGACCGGTCCACCATCCTGGCCATCATCGCCGGGTAGGAGAAGCCCTGGAAAGTACCGAACAACGCCCCGAGCATTGCCGTCTGGAGGAGGGTTTCTATCCTAGAGGTGGAAGCGAGCATAAATCCGAATCCGATGAGGCACGCGAAGATCACTTTCTCCTTGCTAACGCGGTCAGCAAGCTGGCCGAGGACAATCCTCAGGGCGACGAGAGTCCCTCCGTAGCAGACGAAAAATATGCCTGCCTGGAGTCCTAGGCTCTTTGCCAGAAGTGGGAAGAACGTGTTCATAGCCGCGAAGCCGGATCCGAACACCACTGCGACGATCATCATGGCCAAGTGGCCTCCATGCAAGGCAGTGGGGAAGAAACCCTGCATCTTCTCGCGAGAAGTCCTTCTGGGCGGCTCGGGCACTGTTACGGCGGTCAGAAAGCCGACCAGCCCGAACCCAACCAGCAACAGAAAGTAGGAGGTGAATCCCCATTTCATGAGGAAGAGTTCACCCAGGAAGGGGCCTATGGCAACAGCGACAGACCCTGAAACGCCAAAGAGCCCTATGCCCTGAGCACGTTTTTCCGGCGGTACAATGTCCACCACCGCGGTGGCACATCCGTTGAAACAGGCGGCAAACGCCACCCCCTGAACCAGTCGTACCAGGATCATGAGGGGAGAGTATTCAGTGAAGAGCAGAAAACCCGCGTTAGTTATCCCGATAAGAAAGATTCCGCCCACAATAAAAATCTTGCGGCCCCAGCGATCTATCAGGGGTGCGATAATCGGGAGTGATCCCAGCGAGGTCACCCCTAGCGAGCCCATCACCAGTCCGACATCCGCCGTGTTCCCGCCAAGCTCTACTATGTAGAAGGGAATGAAACTCCATGTGGATACCACCAAAAACAGGCAGAGATTGGTAGCGGCCAATAGCAGAAAGCGGCTGGTCAACAAAATGTCGGGCATCCCAGAGCATTCTCCGTTGCCATCCGGGGTCTAGCAGTCAGAGCACAATTCCGGACAGCTCAATATTTTCCCACCGTTTTGTGAGATTCCAGCTAGTTGGTTTATGAAACCTTCGTAATCGAGAAGTCGCGCTCAGTCAACCATCCTGGTCGCCGTGTTCCGCGGGACTGAACTCAAGGATCACCTGTTCCTATCAGATCCAGCCTCGAACGATGATTCCCATCTCCCGTCCGGCCCCCTCCGGAATCTTCTCGGGGCCTTTCCCGAGGGATCCACTACGGCCGGAGGTGTCTCCGTTTGCAGCGCGGGCTGGTCGCCCCATGCCGGAGATCCTTGTGAACCGGGCTCCACACCCTCTCTGGAAGGAGTACGATCCGTGACGTCTTCCTCGACGATCTTCGAGTCATTAGTCTGGGTCCTGGTCTGCTGCTGAACTCCAGAGCACCCTGCCAGGCTTGCCACCATCAACGCCAGTAAAGCAACTCTAAACAATAGGACACCCTGACAACTTACTTGTAAGGTATAATATGACAGCAGCCGGAACGCAGTCAACCGCGAGAAAACGGTTCGGCCCTTTCCGGGAACATTTTCCGCGGACGACATCTGTGGCGAGTGGTGAATACTCCTGGCCATCAAGCCTATCAGCCTGCCGACAAAGCGAAACGGTTTCATCTACTTGCTTCGGGAACCCTTCCGGTTTCTGACGAAAAAACTTGGGTTGCGTAACCGATCCCGTTAGAGCAGGGATGGACCCCGATGCCAAGGTAACGGTATTCCGCGTTGAGAATGTTTTTTCTGTGCTCCGGGCTGTTCATCAGTCCTCGCACCACCAGTCTTGCCCATTTATCAGTGTCCTTGAGAAGAGTGTGATATGCGATATTTTCACCTCCCGACCTCACCTTCACTATTTTCAGTCTGTGCTCGAAGCGTTGCCAGCCCTCGGGAAAATCGTCGGATTCGTGCTGGAAAACGCGGCTAAGGCACATGTTCCGGCTGTGGGTTCTTGCCATGGACACCAAAGCGGGAGTCGTACTTAAAGAGGTAAGGCCATTGCGCCGTCGTTCGTCGTTGGTAAACCTCAGAATACCGCTTTCAGCCGCTAGAATCTGCTTGGCGGACAGGTCGCCTTGGACCGTCTCGGTCGCCTTTCCTAACCGGTTGTGCCGGCCCTCCGAGCAGGGAGCCAAGTTCGGACACCATACCAGACTGAACACGATCACGGCTGAAAGCGTCGCCAAGGCAGAGAGCAAAAACAGACTCCCTTGTTCACTTCGGAACAAAATACCCGACTCTTTTCCGTTTGCCATGCCAGGTGGTCGGGTCTATACTTCAGGGCGGTTTTGCTGGCGAACTCTATTCCGCAAAGAAAGAAATCGGTTAGAGCCCGGGAAATTATACTCCTTCAAGCGGGACAACGGCCCGTGGAGCCTGAACCCACTGTCAGAAGCCAACTCACAACATGAAGTATACCACTGAAGGCCCTATTTATAAAAGTAAAAATGCCCTGGCACCTTGTTCGGGAAGCACGCTGACCCCTGGTTCCGCCAGGCTGCCCCTACACCGGCTTAACACGCTGGGAGGACGATCGGTCTGAAACATGGGACAACGGATTCAGTCCGCATTGGCAGGATTCCTGGGCAAGATTTTAATCTTCTTGCTCTTTGCCGGGCCGGCCGCCTGGTGCTTGAGCCCGGGTCTTGCCACGGCTCTCCTCGTATATGGACAAGAAAGAGGGGACCGTTCAGCGGAACGGGAGAGGGCCAGAATCTCGGTGCTCATGGCAACCGGAATGCCCGGCGGGACTTATTACCAGGTGGGTTTGGGACTGGCTTCCTTGTGGACCACGAAATTACGCAAGCCGGGAATTCGAGTATCCGCTGCCATCTCCGAAGGTTCAGGTGAGAATATCGAGGCCATAAGGATCGCGGACGCGGATTTGATTCTTGTGGAGGAATTGTTCTCATCCATGGCCTACAACGGAACCGGCTTGTTCAAGGGAAGGCCCGTACGCGAACTCAGAAGCATCTCCGCTCTGTGGCCGGAAGCCGTTCAGTTACTGGTCCGCTCGGACAAGATTAACCGGAGAGTCCTCGATGACCTGGAGGGTTTGACTCTGGCCACCGGCCTCCAGGACAGCGGGAACCGATTCACCACCGAGATGTTGCTAAAGACGTTGAAATCCGGTAAACAAAAGGTTCGGGTTCGCTCGATGAGCTACATGGCCGCTGCGGAGGCCTTGAAGAACGGCAGCGTTCAGGCTCTGGACGCAACGGGCGGTATCCCGGTTCCGCTGGTTACGTCGCTGTTGCACGAGGGACGGCCGCCTCTCGGATTCCTCGAGATCACGGATGCCCAACTTGAGGCAGTTCGGGAAGAAGGCTGGAAGAATGCGGTCCGGAGCGTAATACCCGCGGGAACTTACCCGGGACAGGATCAGTCGGTCAATTCCATCGGTCAGATGAACGTGCTGGCGACTTCTTCGTCGCTTGATCCGCAGGTGGTGTATGCTCTGACCAAGACACTTTACGAAAATCTGGATTATCTTGTGAGAGTTCACCCATCGTGCCGCAGCATCTCCGTGGAGAATGCCCTCGAAGGGCTCACCGCGCCCCTGCACCGTGGAGCGGTTCTTTACTACACGGAAAGGAAGGTAAGAATCCCCGAACACCTGCTGCCGTGATGGGACTGAAAAAAGAAGCTATTCTTACACTGAGACACGTATGAGGAGGTTTTGCATGAAGGAAGCCGTTATTGTTGACGCCGTGCGCACGCCCGTAGGATCCTTTGGAGGTTCTCTGACAGGCGTTTCAGCCGTCCAACTGGGAGCCACGGTGGTCAGGGAACTGATCAAAAGGACCGGTATTGCTCCTGCCTCCGTTGAAGAGCTGATTTTCGGATGCGTGCTGCAGGGCGGCCAGGGCCAGAACGTGGCTCGCCAGGTCCTGATTCATTCCGGAATTCCACAGGAAGTTCCTGCTTTGACCATAAACAAGGTCTGTGCATCGGGATTGAGGGCAGTGTCCTTGGCGGCTCAGGTGGTAAAGGCGGGTGACGCCGACGTGGTGATGGCCGGCGGAACGGAAAACATGTCGGCGGCTCCGTACGCGGTGAGCAAAGCCCGGTGGGGAGCGAGACTAAACGACGACGCTCTTGTGGACTTGATGATTCACGATGGCCTGTGGGAGATCTTCAACAATTACCACATGGGGCTCACTGCGGAGAACGTTGCCGAACAATGCGGTATGTCTCGGGAAGATCAGGACGAGTTGGGGCTGAGGAGCCAGCTTCTTGCGGAGAAAGCCATCAAAGACGGCCGGTTCAAGGATGAGATAGTCCCGGTTATTATTCCTCAGCGAAAGGGCGACCCCAAGGTGTTCGACACCGATGAGCACCCTAGGCTGGGAACGTCCAAGGAAGCGCTCACCAAGCTCAGGCCCGCTTTCAAGAAAGACGGCACTGTAACCGCGGGCAACGCATCCGGGATAAACGACGGAGCGGTCGCCGTGTTGGTGATGTCGGCAGACAAGGCCAGGGAACTCAACCTGAAGCCCATTGCCAAAATAGTCTCTTACGCGTCGGCGGGGGTGGACCCCAAGGTCATGGGCCTAGGCCCGATTCCCGCGACCAGGAAGGCTCTGGCCAAGGCGGGGTTGACCCTCAAAGACATAGACCTGATCGAGGCCAACGAGGCTTTTGCCGCACAGTGCGGGGCAGTGGCCAAAGAACTTGGCTTTGATATGGAAAAAGTTAACGTGAACGGTGGCGCAATCGCTCTGGGTCACCCCATTGGAGCCTCGGGTGCCCGAATCCTGACTACTCTCCTTTACGAGATGAAAAAGAGAGACAACGTCAAGAGAGGGCTTGCCACTCTGTGTGTCGGCGGTGGCATGGGCGCGGCCATGATAGTGGAGAAGATCTAATAGCCGTGTTGTAGGTAGGCCTATGGGTGGGCCGCATGAATACTGTGACGTATTTTGCGCCCTCAGGATTGCCTCGTCGCTCCGCTCCTCGCAATGACATGCCCGGGCCTGTCGTTGCGAGCGAAGCGAAGCAATCTCATCTGGCGAGAATACGCAACCGGATTTGCGCCATAGTGTACTAAGCAACCATTCGGTCTCCTGATGGTAAAGCATCCGTCGCATGGGTCAGTGAATCGTAGGACGGGCTTCCTACCCATCATGCTCCTCAAGGAGCGCCACGACCCCGACAGTCACGACTAATGATGAAAATGGCCCTGCCGTAGGGGGGCGACCGGCTGGTCGCCCTTACTCGAAACGGTTGTGGGCCTTCGAGCAATTAATGTTGTTTTCCGACCTCGGCAGGGTTGACTACGCGGCGGCTCTGCGAATCCAACTTCAGATCGTCGAGCGCAAAGGCTCTGCTCTTTGCGAGGACGTCGTTCTATTGCTGGAGCACCCCCCCACCATAACTCTGGGCGTCAGAAGCAACAGCCGTGACCTCCTCATACCTGCTGAAGAGCTGGCGGCAAGAGGTATAGGCGTGTTCGCCGCGGACAGAGGCGGGGAAGCCACATACCACGGGCCCGGGCAGCTTGTGTGCTATCCCATAGTGGACCTTCGGGCGAGGCGCCTTTCCGCGAGTCAATACGTCCGCCTGCTGGAAGAAACCATTGTTAAGGCCGTATCCGCTCTGGGGGGCAAGGGCTTCAGGAGGCCGGGCAAAGCGGGTGTTTGGACGGGAGATAAGGACAAGATCGCTTCTGTGGGGGTGAGGATCCGGAACCGGGTGGCTTATCACGGGTTCAGTCTGAATGTGGGGCTCACGGTGAATCCTTTCGGCTTGATGATTTCATGCGGAATGCCGGAAATCAGGATTGTGAGCCTCAACGATATCCTGGAGACGCCTGTTTCCATGCGGGAAGCCAAGAAAGCCGTTGTCACGAGCTTCGGGGAAGTCTTCGAAGCAGCGCTTATTGAGGTGCCAACCGAGAAGGCCCTCGGGGAAGAGCTTTTCAAACGGACTCCACAGCCTTCACGATGAACTCTCTCCATCAAAGGCCATAAACCTTACAGGCTAGTCAGCCGGCCCTGAGAGCCGTGGCCTCTATCATTACCTGGAGTCCCAACGGTAGAGCGGCCGCCTGAACAGTTGTTCTGGCCGGTGGATTCTCCGGGAAATATCTTGAATAAACCTCGTTCATGGCCGCGAATTGGTTGATATCCGTAAGATAGACGACGCAGCGTACTACGTCCCGGAGCGATGCCCCCGCCGCTCCAAGGATAGTGCTGATGTTTTGAAGGGTCTGCTCGGTCTGAGCCGGAACGCCTCCTTCGACGATCTTTCCGGTGGAGGGATCCACTCCTTTCTCAGCAGAGACAAAGATCCATCCGTTGGCCTCGACGGCCTGGGAGTATGGTCCGACGGGGGTGCCTGCCTCGGGCGCTCTCACAATGGTTTTGGCCATAGATCATTCCTCATTTTTTTGTTATTCGTTATGCCCCACCGGGGCATGGCGGTTCAGCGGGTGTGGAGTGGCCGCCCAAAATACTTCCCGCTGAACGCCTATGTGAATTGTTCTCTCTTTAATCACACTACCGAATCTCGGGCCCTTCTTTTTCTTGTCCATAGGCGCTAGAATGATGGATCATAAGTGGTGCCGACGTCAGGATATACCAAGGACGGAGACGGGCCGCAAGAGGAAGCATTCAAGAAGGCAGTACAAGGCAAGAGATGCGAGTCAACAGCGCAACCTTTCTCTGCGCGGCAGAGGATAAAAAACACTATCCAAAGACGAGTTTCAAGGAGATCGCTTTTGCAGGGCGTTCCAACGTGGGTAAATCCTCCATGATAAACTCGCTCTTGGGACGACACCGGCTGGTGCGGACCTCCAAGACCCCCGGCCACACGAGGAAGCTAAACTTTTTCCTCATTGACGACCGTCTGGTGTTCGTGGATCTCCCCGGCTACGGATTTGCCGCAGTGCCGCTGGAAGTGAGGCGGAAATGGCAGCCGATGGTGGAAACCTATCTCAAGGAGCGCGAGCAACTTAAGGGCGTGGTTGTGATAGTGGATTCCAGGATGCCTCCTACCGAATCCGATCTCAGCTTGATCGCGTTTCTCCAGGCTAACGGCATACCTTTGGTGGTGGTTGCCACAAAGGCGGACAAGATCGGCAGAGCCCAGGCTGCGACGATGGAGCGCTCCACAAGAGCGCTTGTGGGAGATCACGTGCCCGTGGTGATTTTCTCGGCGCACGACGGGCAGGGCAAAAATGAATTGTGGAAACAGATCAAAAGTCTTATAGATTGAGGGCGGCCCGCCAAGGTCGCAAAGTCCTCGACGTAAGCGATGGAAATCTTAGGTAAGTAATTTCCGCGAAGAGAAGATTCACATGGTAAAAAAGATGCTGATTAACGCCAGCCATACCGAAGAATGCCGCGTAGCGGTGGTTTGCGATGGAGTGCTGGAAGAATTGGATGTCCAGATCGGTAGCCGGGAGGCCACCCTCGGAAATATCTACAAGGCGGTGGTCAACAGGGTGGAGCCCTCCCTGCAGGCAGTGTTTGTAGATTACGGCGGAGTTCGCAACGGTTTTTTGTCCATTAACGACGTCCATCCCAGCTATTTTCCCGAATCCTTCGAGACCGGTCGCAGACGACCGCGAATTCAGGACGTGTTCAAGAAGGATAGTCACGTTATCGTCCAAGTAGCAAAGGAAGAGCGCCACAACAAGGGAGCCAGCCTTACCACCAACATCTCCCTGGCGGGACGATATCTGGTGTTGATGCCCGGAACCGACCTGTGCGGGGTGTCGCGAAAGATCGAGGACGAAAAGGAACGCAAGAAACTCAAGGAAATACTGCAGCAGCTCACGCCGCCCGAGAACATGGGATTTATCATAAGGACGGCCGGCATGGGGCGGACAAAAACGGAGCTGGCGCGAGACCTGGATTATCTTCTGAAGCTCTGGAGGTCCATCGAGAACAAGGTCGCCGAAGAGGCGGCACCAGTGCTTCTGTACAAAGAACACGACGTGGTCATACGCTCGATCCGTGAGCATTTCTCGTCGGATATCAGCGAGATTCTGGTTGACGAAAGAGAAGTGTACAAAAAGGCCAGGGAGTTCTTCCGCGAAGTCATGCCGAAGAATGAGGACCTGGTGAGGCTCTACCAGGAGAGACGGCCGCTGTTCAACAAATATCAACTCGAGGATCAGATTGAGCAGGTGTATCGCCGGCGTATCAATCTCAAATCGGGCGGCTATATCCTGATCGAGCCCACCGAGGCCATGGTTACCATTGACGTGAACTCAGGAAGCGCGACCAAAGAAAGGGGGGTGGAAGACACGGCATTTCTGGTGAACAAGGAGGCTGCTCCCGAGATTGCGCGTCAACTGAGGCTGCGGGACCTGGGTGGCATTATCGTGATTGATTTCATTGACATGACCCAGAAGAAACACAACCAGGAAGTGGAAAAGGAGATCAAAGCCGCTCTAAAGCAGGATAGAGCCAAGACCAAAGTGCTCAGAATATCGTCCCTGGGGCTTTTGGAGCTGTCGCGACAGCGGCTCAAAACTACATTGGGCACGGGAGAGTACCTCGACTGCCCGCTTTGCGACGGCAAGGGCCGGATGAGATCACCTGAGACCACTTCTCTATCGGTGTTCCGCAGGATTAAGTCCCTTCTGATCAAGGGCAGCGTCGCCGAGGTTCGCGCTAATGTGCCCGACAAGGTGGGTGAGTACCTGCTCAACAACATGAGGGCTCTTCTTGTTGACCTCGAAAATCAGTACTCGGCAAGAGTGACGGTGATTCTCCGGCCGAACATGCCCGAAAAAGAGATATCGGTGGAAGCCATCAAGGAAGAGGCTCACGAACAGCCCCCTGCTGAGGCTCCCGCTCCATTGGCGCCTGCGCCAATCGAATTGTCCCAGGAAGTGGAAGAGGCCCAGCCCACTGACCAGGAAAAGAAAAAACCCAAGAAACCGGGCCGCCGTCGTCGTCGCAGCAAGCGCAAACCTCAGCAGGATGTTGAGGGTGAAGCCATGGCAGCCGAGGCGCAAGAAGGATACCGTGAGGCGGAAATAACTTCCCCCGCTGAGGACGAGCGGATGTTCCGGCAGGACTCCCAAAGACCCGAGACCCCGATAGATGTGCCCGAAGAGGCCCGGCATCATCTCCTTCGGGGAGCGCCACGTGAAAATGCGACGGTCGAGGATACGCTGAGACGGCAAGACCAGGAGGTTCAGGCTGTCTCTCCGGAGGAGGCTGTGGTGGCCGCCGGTTCAACACCCTATGGTTCCGGGCCGAATGTGGAAGCGTCAGACGAGTTGGCAGCGTCCGAGGCGAACGCCTCTGACCATTCCCGGGAATTCGAGCCGGACGCCGAGACCGCCGGGGCAGAGTCGCAGGGTGCTGCCGAACCTGACCAGGAGCCCGATCCCGAAGCCTCCGCGGAACAAACCACTCCGAAGAAGGAGGTTCCGGTGCGCAAGTTCCTGCTTCAAAATTTTCTGCCGTTTTCGTGAGACCGGCCGCGTTCGGTCCGCAGCACTGTTGGGTCCAGGACAAAAAGCTGTTATCTTAGAATAGTAACCTTCCATATGGATCGCTGATTCCGAAAGGAGCGTAAAGCTGTGGCTAAAGAAAAAGGTCTTGTGCACATAGTTGGAACGGGAACCATAGGTGAACCCCTCATCGGATTGCTCTCTTCTTTCAAGGATCAGGCGGGGTTTTCCGAGGTGACCTTTCACAAGCGCTCGCCACTTCCCAGGGACGTGCCGAAGATCAAGGCCCTGGTAGCCAGGGGAGCCAAGCTCGTCGTGGACGAAGACCGGATTGGGGATTTCGAGTCTCTTGGTCTAAAGCCTGTGATGATTCACGAAGAAGTGCTGGCCAAAGCCGACGTGGTCGTGGACTGCACTCCTTCGGGGGTCGGCATCTCGAACAAGAACGAATTTTACGAGAAATACTTGCCCACTACCAAGGGCTTCATTGCCCAAGGCAGCGAATTCGGCTTTGGAAAGATGTACGCCCGCGGCATCAACGACGACGCGCTGGAGATAGGAAACGATCGGTTCATTCAGGTTGTCAGTTGCAACACTCACAATCTTTGCGCGCTCATCAACACCGTTGCTCTGGTGGATGGAGACGACAACCTGGAGGAAGCGCGCTTCCTTTGCATCAGAAGGGCCAACGACATCAGTCAGGTCAAGGGCTTTGTTCCGTCGCCGGAGGTGGGCAAGCACGGTGATCCGGTGTTCGGTACCCACCATGCCAGGGACGCGTATCATCTGTTCAGGACCAAGGGCCTGGAGCTCAATCTCTGGTCTTCGGCTCTCAAGCTGAATACCCAGTACATGCACTGCATATATTTCACCCTCAAGCTCAAACGGGCGGTGACCAAAGAAGAAGTCATGAACAGGTTCAAGGCGGACTATCGGATTTCCCTGACCAAGAAGCAAGCCGCGTGCGAAGTCTTCTCCTTTGGCAGGGATCACGGGTACTTCGGCAGGATACTTAACCAGACGGTCGTAGTGGAGCCGTCGGTGGAAGTTCGCAAGGGCCACGAAGTTGTCGGCTTTTGCTTTACTCCTCAGGACGGAAACTCTCTGCTCAGTTCTTTCAGTGCGGCCACGTGGCTCCTGGATCCCAAGACCTATGTGGAACGCACCGAGTGTTTGCGAGAGTTCTTCTTTAGTGAAGTCTGATTGTTTGACGGAGATATAGGCCTGTTGACGGAGCGCCCCGCCATATCAAGGGAATATCCACCGGTTCCCCTTGTTGGTGTCGGGGCGCTTGTCGTCGGGGACGGACGCGTTCTTCTCATAAGAAGGGGAACCGAGCCCTCCAAGGGCCAGTGGAGCATTCCCGGCGGACTGGTGGAAGTCGGGGAGTCGCTGAGGGATGCGGTGATCCGAGAGGCCCTCGAGGAGACCGGGCTTCTGGTTCAACCGGAAGTCCTGGTCGAATTGCTTGAACGTATATTCCATGATGATCATGGTCGCATACGTTATCATTACGTCGTGGCCGATTACAGGTGCCGCGTGGTGGGAGGCAGGCTAACCGCGGGTTCCGACGCCTTGGAAGCCGCGTGGTTCGGCCGGAACGAGCTGGACAGCCTTGAACTGGCGCCAGTTACAATGTCGGTGATTTTGAAAGCGCTGGACCATCAGGGAAGGTGATGCGGGCTGGAATTCAAGCACTGAACTCCGATCCCCCTCACCCTGTCCTCCTCTCCTTGAGGGAGAGAGGAATCAACTTACTCCCTTCCGTCAGGAAGGGGGCTGGGGTTAATTATTTGGCCGCAAGCATGGATGAGATACCGGACAAATTGGACTTCATCTCCGAGATGATAGCCCTGACCACTTACGGCAACACCAGGAACCTGATCATATCCGCGGTCGAAGTGAAGGGCGCCGTGAACGACGACGCGATCAGGCTCGCAACGCAGCGTGCCGCTGCCAGGTTCCCCCAGGTGATGAGCCGTCTGAAGGAAGTCAAAATAAAGGGCCGTTATCATCTGTTCTGGGAAGATGCCACGGATTTGCCTTTGCCGCTTATTTTCAGCGAGGTGGCAGAAACGGATCCCTCCCAGTCTGTTGTTGACATTCTGCTGCACCAACTGCGTCCCCGTCTGGACAGGGATTGGAACCTGTTTGAGGAGGTGCCGGCGGAGTTTCATGTGCTCCGGCTTCCCCATGAACGTGTACTGCTGGTATCCGTGTGCCATCATGCAGCTTCGGACGGAGGGACGGCAACGGAATTCGGCAAAGAGATGTTGGCCCAGTATCATGAGATCATCGAGGCCCAAAAGCCCGAATGGGCCGATGAGCCCCATGCGCTGTCAACGTCCGGCAAGAGAGCGGTCAAGGTGAAGCCCGCGGGCTGGAAGGATTTCATCTACGATGCCCACAACACGGGCATGCAGTTATTCAGGAAGCCGTCCGTTCCCAGGGGAAGCGGTTCGCGGAGAAACAAGGAACAGCATCACGTGCACAGAGCCCTCTCCGAATCCGAGAGTGCGACCCTTGCAGCGCGGGCGGCACGTAACAGGCTCTCTCTTGTAGACCTGCTGACGGCCTCGGCGATCCTGGCCGTGGACCGATGGAACGGCGCTCGAAACTTGCCGCGCGGGCGACAGACGGCAGCCGTTACAGTTAACGCGCGCGGAAGATGGCAGGGATCGGACGCTCCCAACATGAGTTCCGTGATGTTCATGGAGTCAATGCCGAGCCAGAGAAAGAATGCTGCCGAGTTCGCCAGGTCGTTGGGATTGACCCGAATCAGGCAGTTCCGCCGGCAGCAGGACCTGAAGCTGATGCGAAGCATGGAAACCCTGGTCAATTCCCTCAGGATCTTCCCCTTCAGAATCAGACGCAGGATAGTCCACTTCATGGTGGGGCTGCACAACTATACCGCAGCCATAACCATGCTCGGAGTGGTTTGGCCCAGGCTGATCAACGGAAGGCTCACCGGGGACACCAGCGTTACCGGCAGCGGCGGGCTTGCCGTGGAGGATATTCACGCCATAGCGTACAAGTTGCAGTCCAGCACGCAGGTGCTTCTGTTGGTTTACGGTTTCAGGAACCGGCTGCATCTTGTGCTGGCCTGTTCCGGAAGCCTGTTCACCCGCGATGAGGCGGAAGCCTTCATGGATCTGATTATGGAGAATCTCGACAGCGGAGAACTGACGCCGAGGGGCATGCCGTCCGGGTCGGCACGGAGCGCATCGGCTTCAGGCGCCCTCGACCTTCTCCAGGACGCCCCGGGAGGGGAGGGGAGCGTAATCCCGTGAGGCCTCGGGGTCCAGCCTCCGAGGCTCATAGAGGGTTGAAGCGTAGGTCGTTCCTCGCCATTGGAGGCAGTCTTTGAACAGTATTTTCTTCACGATTATTGCAAGTACCCATATTAAGACAAGATTCCCCACGCCCATGAATACCCCGTACGACCCGGGGATGCCCAGATTTCTGAAGAATAGAGACGTCACCAATGCCATCCCCAAAGCGCACAAAAGGGGCAGGATGAACCAGTAATTGGGCCATATCTGCATGGCAGTCGGAACGTAAACGTACAGGGCCGCGACGGAAACCGGAACGCTGACCAGGACATGGATCACGAGTTGTCTGATTGCCGTAGACAACTCGTAGTTCATTGACGCACTGAGAATTCTGACCCACCCTTTCACGGTGTCTCTGAAATTGGTATACATCCTAGTTTGCATAACGCGGCGGCCGTTGGCCATGATGATGCCCAGTCCCATCGCCTTGACCCGCTTGCCTATGCCGATATCCTCCACGGCCAGGTCCCGGACGTCTCGGTGGCCGCCTATCTTCTCGTAAGCGTGGCGGCTGATCACGTAGAACATTCCGTTGGCACAGGCCACTTCGCTAGCGGGATCGTTTACGCGGCCCAGAGGAAACAGGATACACAAGGTGCCGCTGAAGATGGGCTGCAGGACCTTTTCCCAGAAAGTGCGCATGACAAAGTTGGGGGTGAGGCTGATCAGGTTCACTCCACTAGTCACAGCCTGATTATAACTCTGTCGCAGCGCGCTCTTCTCCAGGGCGCTGTCCGCGTCCAGAAACGCCAGCCACTCCCCGCGAGCGAACCTTACTGCAACGTCAAGCGCGTGGCATTTTCCCGTCCAACCTTCCGGCAATGCCTTTACGCGAACAAGCCTACAGTTGGGCCTGTTATGAAAAATCTCTCTTACTATTTCCGATGTTCGGTCCCCAGAGCGGTCGTCAACACAAATGACTTCGAAGCGAGGGTAATCCTGGTCCAGCACCGACTGGAGGCATTCCCTTATGAGCACTTCTTCGTTGTGAGCCGGAACAATAACGGAGATCAGGGGAGTATCCGCTTCAACATGAACGCCTTCGTCCGGAAAGATCTCGGGAACCCGGCTGATTCCCTGGATCAGGTCTCGCAGTCTTAGAGCCCAGAAGCCGATGACGAACAGGAAAACAAGAATTGCTGCCGCCAATGCCACGTTATTCACAGAGCATCCTCTAACCGATCTCACCATATCAGAGAGGCTGTAAAGACCTTCTTCAGCCTCGTAAAACGCCACCATACCACAAAAAGGCGGTTTGCGCATCTGTTTATGATCCGGGTGTGGGTTCGCAGCGTGATTACGGGCTTCAGAAGCCCTCTGCCTTCTGCTGCCTGACGACGCCCCGCAGCGCCGTCATAAAATAGTTTCCCTCGATAGGCCGTTTTCGGGTAATAGTCTCCTTCAAGGCCGCATTCCTGGTGCGACTCGACAAGAGGAAACGGTCATGGAAATAACCATACTGGGGAGCGGAACCGCCACGCCGTGCCTCGCCAGAAACGCGTCTTCCGTAGCTGTTGAGACTTCCGAAAACCGACTTCTGGTGGACATCGGCCCCGGGACCATTCGACGTCTGTGTGAGGCCGGGATAGACGTGAAGTCGGTGGACCTGATCCTGTTGACGCACTTTCATGCAGACCATGTCTCGGATCTTCCCCCTCTTTTGTTCGCCGCCAATTACGAATACGGTGCAGTTCGAGAGGAACCTTTCCACCTCGTGGGCCCCGCCGGCGTGGAACAATTCTACGAGGCGCTGGTCAAAGCGTACGGTCACTCCATAGTGCCTCGATGCGACCGCTTGCGGATAAACGAACTCCACAACGCGGCCCCCGACGTCATGACCATGGGAGATTTGATCATCCGTTCCAGGCCGTCCAGACACACTTTTCCGAGCCTCTCCTACCGAATAGAGGCCGGCGACGTTTCGGTGACCATCTCGGGGGATACAGATTTCTCGGAGGATCTGATAGAATTGGCGGCGGGCACTGATCTGCTCGTGTGCGAGAGTTCCTTTCCGGACCAGATGAAAACCGAGGGCCACTTGACACCTTCTGAGGCAGGCCGGATAGCCTCCGCAGCCGGAGCCGGGAGACTGGTTTTGACTCATCTGTATCCGCCTTGCGACCTGGAAGATATCGTGAGGCAGGCCGCTCGCGAGTATTCCGGCGAAATCATCAAGGCTCGGGATCTGATGGTTCTGAAGGTTTGCTAGTCTCCCTGCGGTGGAACTCCCGGATCCCCGGAACCAGGATCGGAACAAGAAATGGCCAAGCCACAGAAACGGACATTGAGCCGACTTCTGTTCAAACTTCTCTTCCTGACCCCTCTCATTCTAGTGTTGGAGGTGCCGGTTTTTCTGGCCGGCGCTGCGCTGGGAACCTATCTCATCATTTCAAAAGATCTTCCTGAAATACCTGCGTTGGCCTCCTATCAACCGAGGACCGTGTCTACGTTCTTCGCTGACGATGGAACCGTAATCGGTGTCTTCTGGAAAGAGAAAAGGTTCGTGGTTGAACTCAGCCAGATCCCGCCCCACGTGGTAAACGCCTTTCTTGCCGCCGAGGATGCGAGGTTCTTCTCCCACACCGGCGTTGACTGGACGGGCATCGCCCGCGCCATGGCCCGCAACCTCCAAGCAGGGAGAATAACCCAGGGTGGAAGCACCATCACGATGCAGGTCACGCGGAACTTTCTTCTCACCAGGGAGAGGACGTTCTCCAGAAAGGTCAAAGAACTGATCCTCGCTTCACGTCTGGAGAAGGCATGGGGTAAGGAGAAGATCCTCCACATCTATCTTAACGAGATCTACCTGGGGGAGGGAAGTTACGGAGTTGAAGCCGCGGCCCGGGGCTACTTTGGCAAGCCCGTCGAACATCTTTCCGTAGGAGAAGCAGCTATGATCGCGGGTCTGGTGGCCAGCCCCGCCCGATACAACCCATTCAAGAGCGAAGAACTGGCCGTACAGCGCCAACTGACTGTCCTGGGCAGAATGCTGCGGGCAGGCTTCCTGACCGACGATGAATACAACCGTATCAAGGAAGAAAAGCTCGTGTTCAGGAAAGATGCCATCCGTCCGTTTGATCTGGTGCCCGACTTCGCGGAGGCTGTCCGGCGGTATATTGTAAAAAAGTATGGCGAAGAGAAACTCTATAACGAAGGTCTGAAGGTTTTCACCACGTGCAGGGTTGATTATCAACTCAAGGCCCAGGAATCTCTGGACAAAGGTCTGAAGGAGATCCGAGCGCGTCAGAAGAATCTTGCCATAATCAACACCATCCCCTGGGAGGAAATCTCCGGTCTCCTTCACAAGCGGAGCACACCTAATCTGACCGACGGGAAGATATACCAGGGCGTCGTGATGAAGGTGACGCGCAAAAAGAAGGAAGCTGAGCTTAGCGTGGCTCTAAGCTCCAAGCTCAGGGGTTTGGTGAAGCTGGAAGAGGCCCAGTCGTCGGCCTACAAGGTCGGGCATGTCCTGGCGCTGCGCTTTGACAAGTTCGTGGACGATACAGCCGTTTTTACGCTGGATGACAACCCCACACTCCAGGGGGCATTGGTCTGCATCGAAAACCGGACGGGCTACGTCAGAGCCATAGTGGGCGGAGCCTCTGACGAGCATTTCAAATTCAACAGGGCGATCCAGGCCAAACTCCAGCCCGGCAGTGCGTTTAAGCCGGTGATCTATTCCGTCGCCCTGGAGGAAAAGAGCTACAGTCCCGCTACGATCATAGTTGACGAACCCATAGTCGTGGACCTGGATAGAGCAGACGAAGCATGGGAGCCAAGGAACGCGGGCGGCGATTTCCTGGGCCCGTTGAGTTTCCGCCGAGCGCTGGAGCTGTCCCGCAACATATGCACCATCAAGATTCTTATGGATGCGGGTTTCGATCCTGTAATCAAGATGGCGAGACGCATGGGAATAACCGCGGCCTTGGGAGAGAATATGTCTCTCAGCCTGGGCACTTCGGAAATGTCTCTCTTTGAGCTGGCTTCGGCTTACACGGTTTTCCCCAACAGTGGCATCCATGTGGAGCCCATTATGGTCAAGCGGATCGAGGATCGCTTCGGCAACGTGCTGGAAGACAACACGGACTTGCCATTGCTGGATCCTTCGGAAATACCTCGTCCCAGGCCTAGGGAAGAGATCCGGGAACTGGTGGCCAATGCGGGTTATGGCGGTCAAACCGGTGATGAAGAGCAGGATTCGACCGTAGTGGAGCGCCCGGAGCGTTCTGACCCCAAGGCATCGAGTTCCAGCCCCGATGAAGCGCCGGATGGGGCGGAGGAGCAGCCAAACCACAAGCGCGTGCGTGCGGCAATGTCTCCGCAGACGGCGTACATTATGACGACCATCATGCAGGGTGGAGTCCGGCAGGGGACCGGCGCCAGGATGACCCAATACCTTAAACGTAACGATCTCGCCGGAAAGACGGGCACCACCAACAAAGCTGCGGACGCGTGGTTCATAGGATTCAATCCTGACCTGACCACCGGGGTGTGGGTTGGATTTGACGAGAAGAGGCCCCTCGGCCGCAGGGAAGAGGGCGGCCGCGCAGCCCTGCCCATCTGGGGCTATTTCATGAGGTCGGTCCTGGAAAACAAACCCGAAAGAGAATTCCCGGTACCGCCCGACATAACCTTCAAGGAAATGATCACCTACACAGGCAACCCCAGGGAGGGCTTTGTGCCGAAGCCCACCAGGGAACCGGTGTATTCGCCGTTTTCAGGCCTCACCCTGGTGTTGTCACCCATGGACACGCCGGAATCCCTTGCAGAATACAGGGGAATAGCGCTGGGCGTGTCGCCGTTTCATACGGGAACCCCGGGGAGTCCGATTATAGGTCCTTACCAGACAGCCGCTCCACCCGGGATTTACCCTGTTCAGCCGGGAAACCCGGTTCCGCTTCATCCCATAGACGGCCGTCCTGCCCCAGGTCCTTCGCAGCCGGTTCGGGGCACGGGTGTGCCGCAGTCGGGTCCCACCTGGAACAGCGGATCAACTCCACCGGGGCGAGGCCCGGCACCGATCTCCGACCCGCGGGGATATCCTCCAGCCGGCCCGGTCCAGCAACCTGGGCCGTTGCGCGGTGATCCGCGTTCCGTCCCGCCACCGGCGGCCATTCCTAACCAGGATGTGAGAGGCCGCGCGCAACCAGTTCAGAGTCCTTTTTCTCAGCAGGTCCGCTGATGAGCATCGCGGTGGCCATGAGCGGCGGTATGGACAGTACCGCAGCTGCCCTGATCCTCGCGATGGCGGGCCAGGAAGTCGTCGGGTTGCACATGGCCCTTCATTCTGCTTCTGATCAGACTTGGGAGCGCGCACGGAAAGCCGCCGCTGAAATCGGCGTCCCGATCCAACGTTTTGACCTCTCTGAGGAATTCAGGAATCTTGTCGTACGGCCGTTTGTTGACGAATATTCCAGGGGCCGGACGCCCTCTCCCTGTCCCCGCTGCAACAGATTCATCAAGATGGGATTGTTGATGGACGCTGCCCGCTCTATAGGCTGCGACAGGCTCGCGACGGGCCACTACGCCCGCGTGGAGGAACGCGAGGAAGGGCCCGTTCTGTTGAAGGGGGTGGACAGAGTCAAAGACCAGTCTTACTTTCTATTCATGTTGACCAGGGAAATGCTTCGGCACGCGGTCTTTCCCCTGGGGCAATTCACCAAAGACCGGACACGGGAATTTCTCAAGGAGCACGGAATCTCCGTTTGGGAAACGAGCGAGTCACAGGAGTTGTGCTTCATACCGGAGGGCCATTATAGGGAATTTCTCCTCCAACAGGGTGTCGTGAACGAACCCGGCCCGGTTACGGATCTCGAAGGCCACGTCCTCGGGCGGCACGAGGGAATCACGCGTTATACCGTGGGCCAGCGCCGAGGGATCGGAGTCTGCGGGCCCGAGCCCCTTTACGTGGTGCGACTGGACGCTGCGTCCAACACCGTGGTGGTGGGGCCGAAGAAAGACACCTTCGCAAAGGGGCTGAGTATCAGACAGGTTAATGTCCTGCTCAAAGAGTCACCGCTTCGGGGAGAGAGGTTTCATGTCAAGGTCCGTTCGACAGCGAAAGAGGTGCCCTGCACCGTGACCGGAGTCCGTGAAGACGAACTCGTTCTTGAATTGGATGATCCCCAGTCCGGAGTAGCCCCCGGTCAGGCCGCGGTCCTTTACTCCGGCGAAAGGGTTGCGGCCGGAGGATGGATAGAAGAGACCCGGGCAGACCGGACCTGATATTGAAAAAGACCGTGACACCATTGAAGATTTCACTTACCGACAAAGAGAATCTCCTTCGGTCCATGATCCGGAACGCAGCACGGAACGCGACCGGCGGCCGCGTTTTCGTAGCATTTTCAGGCGGAGTGGATTCCAGTCTGTTGCTATGGGAGTCTGTTCAAGCTCTGGGGCGAGAGGGAATCACCGCTGTGACTGCCGAATCCGCGACTTCCATCCCCGGCGAAGGGGATGCTGCGAGGGAATTCGCCTCTGTTCTGGGGGTCGAGCACCTCGTTGTCGAGACCGGAGAGTGCTCGGACGACTCGTTTCTGCAGAATTCCCGGGACCGCTGTTATGTGTGCAAGGTCATCCGTTACAGGGCCCTGAAGTCGTTGGCAGCAGCCCGGGGCGGGGGAGTGGTGTTCGATGGCACCCAGGCCGACGACGATCCTTCCGACAGGCCTGGGATGCGGGCTCTATCGGAGCTCGATGTCCGCGCCCCCCTTGCCCAGTCCGGCATCGGTAAGGCCGAGGTCCGGCTATTGCTGGAGGCTGCAGGATTCAGTGCGGTTGCAGGCAAGTATGCCCAGCCCTGTCTTGCAACCCGGATACCGACAGGGACGCCCATAACTCTCGAAGCCCTGGCTGTCGTCCGCCAAGGCGAGCTATTCCTGCGCGAGTGCGGCATCGAGGTCGTACGGCTGCGCCACCATACTCCCATAGCTAGGATCGTAACCGACGCACGAGGAATGGAGACCATCATGGAGGCCGCAGGACTCAGGGATAAGATTTACGCGGGGCTGAGACCTCTCGGTTACTCATTTGTGACTCTTGATTTGATGGAGTACGGAAAAAACGAGCAGTCCAAGCAGCGGAAAACGCGCAAAAAAAGCCGCGTTTCTTGAGACAAGACGGCTCCACCGGCCCCGGGAAGCCAAAAATGGCTTTACGTGAAGGTTACAGCCTTGATCTCAGGGGCTAAGGCAGGTTACAATGTTTGAGCGGACAAGGCGCACAGAATGCCCGAGAAAGATTTTCACGTTTCGCTGCTGGATTGGTCAAGTGTTCCCCAACTCAGAGACCCATTCCTTGTGATTGGGTTTGACGGTTGGTCTAACGCTGGAAGTGTTTCCACCGATACGATTCAGCATCTTGTCGAAACACTGAAGCCTTCCGTGATTGCCGGCGTCAATGAAGAGCCCTTCATAAACTACACTCTCGACAGACCCGTGGGACAGATCGAGGACGGGATCATTCACGACCTGGAAGGAATGTCAAAAGAGGTATTCGCCTGGGAAAGTCAAGGGGGAGATCACGACCTGGTTCTCTTTTCCGGCAAGGAGCCCCACTTCGGGTGGCCGGCCTATTCCAGGACCATTCTCGCAATTGTCCGGTGCCTTTCCGTTAAGAGGCTTTACACAGTGGGCGGAGTTCAGGACACGGTTTCTCATTCCGCCTCCCCCCTTGTGACGGTTGTGGGGTCCAGCCCAATCATAATAACGGAAACCTGCGCGTTGGCGAAAGGAATGCGACCGGCCGACTACTATGGTCCTGTCAGCATACACTCCTGGCTCATAAAGGTCTGCATGGACGAAGGTGTGGAAGCGGCCAGCCTCTGGGGCCACGTGCCCGCATACCTTCAGAGAAGCCCGAAGCTGGTGGCAAAGATAGTGGGCATCCTCAACGAGGCAGCGGGTATGCAATGCCCGGTGGATAGCCTGAACCAGAAGAGCATCGAATTGGATCGAAAAATAAACGAAGCCCTTGCAAAAGATCCCAACCTCAAGCGATTCGTAGAGACCATAGAACAAAAAGAGACGCCCGACGCTTCCGATGCAGACGACAAGGTCATTCGTCTGAACGATTTTTTGCGAAGGGATTCTCGCAAAGACCCTGAATCCTGAGAGGGGGGAACGGGTCTGTTTCCAGGACCGGACTGCTCATGGACTCGGCCAGCTACGCTATTAAAATCATCCCGGACCTTACTATAGACGACAAGTATGCCGCGATCATCACCGAAGCGCAGCACCGCATGGGCTCGTTCACGGACAATGCCATCAAGGGCAATCGTCTTGGGGAACTCTTCCGCCTTGAGAGGAGCAACCTGACCTCTGAACAAGCTTCCACCGTACTGGCCACCAAGGGAAGGCTGGTGGCCGGGTTCCAGTTCGAGACTCGGGGAGAGGTCGTTGACGACAACTTCCGGTTGTACGTAAAGAAAGTCCACGAGGACGGAAAGAGTTTCAAGTTCTATCTGACGCGGCCCGTCCAGGAAATCATGTTCCAGCTCATATCCCTTGAGGACCGCCGCACCATTGCCATCTTCTCCATGCTCAACAGCTCATTGGACGTGGGCTACCGCATACTGACCACGGTCTACGCAAACCAGTTGAAAAGGATCATCGAGAAAGTCCCGGACTTCGTGAGAGAAGGCATTACCACCAAGGTTGAGAAGCTCTCATTCGCGAAAGCCGGCGATCACGACGAGATATGGAGAGAAGCCGGCTACGAAGAGACCCAGGTATCGGGCAAACCAAAGGGGACCAGGCCCGGATCCCAGGACAACATCCTGCAAGTCATGGCAGACGACGGCATCTTTGAGGAGATCAACCAGTACGTCGGGCACATCATCTCACGCAGCGAGAGAATCCGGGAAAAGCTGCAGCAGATCCAAAGAAATCCGAACATCCCCAAGAGCGAAATGTACCAACAAATGGTCCGTGAAGACCTGGACCAGTTGGAGAACTGTTACGCCAGAGTCCACATCTATCTGAAAGCTTTCTACAAGAACAAGGAACGACGCACAGTGGGGCAAAACCGTGTACTGAGGCAGTTCTTCGCGGATCAGATCGAGAAGATCATGGGTGAAACAGGGCTCCTGGAAGATCTACTGGCCCTCAATGAGAACGAATACTTCAAGAACCTTTCCCGCCACGGAGAACTGTCCTTGTAGCGTGCTACAGAGGCTGCAAAAAACTAGTTAGGTTTTCGGCACAGTGTCCCCTCGTTTCGAGGGAGGCCGGAGTCAAGGCTATTCAGTCCCGCTGCCATGGGAGCCAATTACAACGGTCTATAGCTCATTCCTCAAAGAATCCGCCAGCACCCCTTTGTCAAGATACAGAATCCTCTTCGAGCGCCGCGCAGCCCGCGGATCATGAGTCACCATAATTATTGTCTTTCCGAAAGACTCGTTGAGTTGCGCGAGAAGATTGAGCACGTCCGTGGCCGATTTTTTGTCCAGGTCTCCGGTGGGCTCGTCCGCCACGATCAGCAGCGGGTCCGTGACCAGAGCCCTGGCGATGGCCACCCTCTGTTGTTGCCCGCCGGAAAGCTGAGAAGGGTAGTGGTCCATGCGATCCGACAACCCGACGGCTTCCAGCGCTGCTACCGCGTGTTCTCGACGGCCTTTTCCCGAAAGCGACGTGAGTAAGAGCGGGAGTTCCACGTTTTCCAGAGCGCTCAACACAGGAATGAGATTGTAAAACTGGAAGATGAACCCTACGCTTGACGCGCGCCAGCGGCTGAGCTGCCCTTCGTTCAGATCAGCAATGTCAACGCCGCCGACTCTCAGAGCACCGCCGTCCGGAGTGTCAATCCCCGCGATGAGGTTCAACAGGGTCGTCTTGCCTGACCCCGAAGGCCCCATGAGTGCCAGGAACTCGCCTTCGGCTACTTCCAGGCTGATGTTTCTGAGAACAGGGATCTCCTGGTCGCCTCGCCTGTATGACTTGGTTAGATCCTCGATCTGCACTATCAATCTCTGTTCGCTCACTTGATGGATCGTCTTTGCCCGTAGAGAGGTCCGGCGATTACTCTCTCACCCGAACTCTACGGCCGTCGGCGAGGCTCGGTTCCGGCTTGAACACAATGACGTCGCCTTCTTTCAGGCCGGAGAGCACCTCCCGCGTTTCGCCGAACTGCCTGCCGGTTTTGATGCGGATCTCATGGGCCCTGGAATCGTTGATGCGAAAAACACTCTCCCCCCGGGCAGTCTTGCGCACCGCAGTCAATGGGATGCCCAGAAAAGGTGTGCTCTCGTCTTCCTTCAAAGGTCGTGAGAGGAAGGCAACCTTGGCGCTCATTTCCGGGAGCACCCTAGGGTCAAGCTTGTCGAACTTGATCTTGGTCATGACAGTAGCCTTGGATCTGTCTGCCGTGGGGACGATCATGTGTACCTTTCCCGGGAACCGGTCGTTGGGGAAAGCATCCAGTCGTACTTCCGCTGCCTGACCCAATCGGGCCTTTTCCAGACCTGATTCAGATACGTCAACCTCCACCATTAGCGATTCAGGATCCGCCATGGTGGCCACAGCGGCCTTGGCGTTGGCGGAAGCTCCAAATGGAGCCACGACCTCGCCCTGATCCGCGTTCTTTGTAAGGATTACCCCGTCGAAGGGGGCACGAATGACGGAATACTCGAGATTGACTTCCGCGACCTTTATCAAGGCCTTGGCTCTGTCCTCGGCAAATCGTGCCGAAGTCTCGGACGCCACGGCTTTCTTGTATCTTGCCTCTGCGGTATCGTGGGCCTGTTCCGAGACGGCTCCGGCCTGTCTGAGGGCTTTTTGGCGGTTGTAGTTGAGCGTCGCGTCGTGGAGTTCGGCTTCCGCGTTTCTCAGAGCCGCGTTGGCCACCTTAAGACTGGCTCCGGCCTCTTCCAGCGATGCTTGCAGATCCTTGTTTTCCAGAACGGCCAGTATATCGCCCTCACGGACGTACTTTCCTTCCTCCACGTAGAGTTTCTCAAGTCTCCCAGTGGCCTTGGACGAGACTGCCGCCTTGCGCTGGGCAACCACGTATCCGCTGGCGTTGAGCACGGTCAGCGCTCGGGATGGAAACGTGGCTGAAACCTTGAAGGCTGTCACTTCCACCGCGGGGGTGAGTCTCCCTGTCACGGCAAGGAAAACCACTGCGAGAAGCAACACCGCCGCCAGTATTATCCAAATCCCCTGCCGTGTTCGTCTCGAAGTTTTTGCAGCCGTCCCGCGGAGATCCGCGTCTATCTTTAGTTTTGAAAGGTTCTGTGTTTCCATTCCGCTGGTTCTGGTCGAGCCGTGGACGTCTCCGTTCGTATCATCCGGAGTTTATACCACGAATTGACTGTCAGAGTAATACAGTACGATCCCGTGCAGCGACGAAGAGTCAGGCGCCGGCCGGCGCCTGGGATGTTCCCCTTTCGTGGTGTCCGTCCCTGGCGGATCTCAGGATGGCGAACTGGGGCCCGAGCCGAGATCCGGCGATGGAGGGATTC
>Ga0172375_10002662_pt1 | contig 27673 bp, 25 predicted proteins | sample LakKiv1m_FD_114537 | JGI IMG/M metagenome (GOLD analysis project Ga0172375, IMG submission 114537) | Freshwater microbial communities from Kabuno Bay, South-Kivu, Congo - kab_092012_11.1m | ecosystem: Environmental > Aquatic > Freshwater > Lake | place: Democratic Republic of the Congo...
ACAATTTTGATCCTCCGCATGCACGACCACCGGAACCTCGCGCAGACTTTTCTCCACCAAAATCCTCTCCAAACCATCAACACCACCTGCCATACACCCCGTCGAACACCCCATATAAACTTTCACTCCCGCCAAAAACCGAGACAGTTTTTTATCCTTTGCAATCTTTTTAATTTCAACTGCAAACCCGAACCTGTTCGAGTTTGCCCCGCCATAGCGGGGAGCCCCCGAGCCTCCCATCCCCGCAAACAATTTAAAATTGCACAAACATTTTTCTTTAGCCAGCTCAACTTTTTCTTTAAAAGCTTCATAAGTCGAAGTGGGCGGAACAGTATTCGGCATATCAAAAATCGTAGTGATTCCTCCCGCCAAAGCCGCTCTCGACTCACTCGCAAAATCGCCTTTCGCCGTCAACCCCGGCTCGCGAAAATGCACATGCGCATCAATCAATCCCGGCAAAACATAAGTATCGTCAGCGGAACAATCGATTATCAGACACGAGTGAAGCGAGTGTCCCATGAGCCCCTCGCCACCAAGATCTGTACGTACAGACTTCGCATCAGACTCACTCCCAATTTTAAAACTCTGCTCCCCACTCCCCTCCTCCCTATCCGCAGCCTTTGTCACTTCACTTTTTTCATCAACAATATTCGCAAGCAAATCCTCGCCCTCCCCACTCTCGCAAACTTTCAAAATTTTTCCACCGCTAATAACAACATCCTTTTCATCAATCCCATCCGCCCCCACAACCCTCGCATTTTTTAAAAGAATTTTTTTCATGGCAAATACAGAATAGCACCCATGAGTCACAGACTCAAGCAGCCATTTCGATACCGCGTCCCAAAGATAGCGACAAGCTCACTATCTCGACAAAAAACGACCCCATCGTCAACACCAATCCATATTTCGTCAATTTTTCGGCGCCGAAAATTTGACGAAACAAGAAACACTAACTTAATTTCCCGTTTGGACAAAATCCCAACCTGAAAAATTCCCCCAAACGGGACTCACCATCCGCGCCACACTTACCTCCCCAACACCCCCTCCATCAACGCCATCCTTACCCCCTCAGCACCCCCTCCATCAACGCCATCCTCACAACAACCCCATTCTCAACCTGCTCAAAATATCGAGCGCGCGGATCGCTATCGACTTCAACAGTAATTTCATCGACCCGCGGAAGAGGATGAAGCAAAATCGCCGACTTTTTCGCAGAACCACTTACCAACTTACCAGCCGAACCGTTCGCCGAACCACCCGCCCCACCTTTCGCTCTCCGCATCATCGCTTCATCAATCACATACACACCCCTATACTTCGCGGCCTCTCGAGCCGAAGCAAACCTTTCCTCCTGAATTCTTGTCGCGCAAATCACGTCCATCTCACCGATTGCATCTTTCAAACTCGAACACTCAATAACGTCATGCCCCGAAGATTTTAACTCTTTCACTATATCACTCGGCATCCTCAACGCCTTCGGCGAAACAAACACAAACCTCACTTTCCAATGCCGGAGCAAATCACATTGCGAATGTGGCACTCTCCCGTATTTCAAATCCCCAACCATCCCAATCACCTTTCCATCAAGCTTCCCACCAAACTCCTTCCACATTGTATAAACATCAAGCAAAGCCTGAGTTGGATGCTGATTCGGCCCATCACCAGCATTAACAACAGGAACAGAAGAACCCCGCGCCAGCTCCTCCACACTCCCAGCAGATGGATGTCTCATCACAATAATATCCGCAAATTTCGAAACAACTTTCCCAGTGTCATACAAAGTCTCACGCTTTTTCACAGACGAAGTATTCATCATATCCGCTCCGCTAATCACCTTCCCCCCTCCCCTCAAAAACGCACTCTCAAAACTAAATCTCGTCCTCGTCGACGGCTCAAAAAACAAAGTTGCAAGAATTTTATTTTCAAACAATTTTGAAAACGGCTTGGCATTGTTTTTTTGCTTTGTGCCACTAACACGCCCGGCCATTTCTCTCTCAAACTCTAAAGCTCTCTCAAACAAAACCTCCATTCCCTTTTTATCAAACTGCTTTGTTGAAAGAATGTTTCTCATGGCTCAAATGTACAGGAAAAAACCTACAAGCGCAATAAAGGCTGGCAACTCACAAAAACACTACCCCTTCCTCACCCTCCTCACATCCTCCACAAACTCATCAAAAAATTTATCCAAGGCCGCGTAAGCTTTTTCACGCAAGGCCGGATACATAACCGTGAAATCAATCAAAATCGCGACATGATCCTTTTCGGGACTTATAACAAACGACTGCTCCATAAATTGAGTCAAATGCGCAATGTGCTCTTTCTCAAGCCCTTTCCACATCGCCGCAACCAAATTAGCTTCAGCGTAGCGAGCGAGCATTTCACGATAAGCCGGTCTCTCTTCCTCCGGCACTTCGCATCTATCCAAAACAGCGTCGAACAACGCAGCGGTCGAAGCGATAAACTCCCTCGTCTCAACGACAATCGCATCATCAGCCGGAGCGACGGACTCAGCCGTCTCAGCGACAGACCCAAAATTAAGCTGCTTTTCTTTCTTCATTTGTAGTTTTAGTTTTATATTTTGAATAATCCAAGAACGGTTCCTCGGTCAAAACAACCTCGGTCTCATCAACTTTTTTCTTTAACCTCTCAATTCGAGTATCCAATTTTGCCAAATCCTTCGACGGATTCTTTGCCGCCTTATCCTTATAAGAAGATTTCCATTCATACTTTGCTCCTTTAAACGGCTCTTTCCATTTTCCCATTTCAGCCTTTGCCGCCTCCCATCTTTTTTTACGTCTTTCTTCCGTAGCCTTTGCCTTCGCGCTCCACGTTTCTTTCACTTTCCCGCCGGCTTCTTTAAATACCTCTCCAGGTTTTTTAAAGATTTTTATAGGATGCCTCAAAACATGCCACGGCGCCTTTAGCAAAGCCAAAGGATACCCAACAAGTCTAAATGGCTTAGCGATAGCAGACCCAAGCAAAGAAGCTCCGCCTTTTAGCGCCCACTTTCCTCCAAGATACAGCGGCGCAACAATCAAATTGCGTCCCAAAAATTTCCCTGTATCTCTCGCGACATCCGTCAAACGATCTCTAACCCACTGCGACTTTCTGTTGTTCCACAAATACCCAGTAAAAAGCCCCAGTCTCGAAACAGACCCCTCTGTCAATTTGCCATCTTTCAAAACACCCGCGTCCTCAAGTTCATCTTGAAGTTGAGTGTAGTCAATTTCCCCACGACGATATTTTTCCATCGCCTTTTCGGTCTTGAGTTCCTTAATTTTTTTGTTGTTGTCGGCAGCCTTTTTCGAACTCTCAGCGTATTGCAAAACAACCGCATCAACTTTTTCCATTTGATCGTTAAACGCTTTTATCGCCTGCGCCGGAGTCAACCCCTCTTCTCCAAGCAAATCAAAAATTTTCTTTTGCAAAAACCTGTATTGAGAAGTGCTCGCTCCATTAGCAAGATTGCCGATAGCAGAAAGAAGCATAAACGCCTTTTTCAAATCAACTCTTCCCGAAGCAAAAAGATTTTCAATAGTTTTTTCATCTTTCAAATCGTTAGGAGTAATACCCTTGAATGGCTCTTTTTTTGCATCGCCAATTTTATAATTTAATTTCAAAACTTTTTCTTTCACAGCAACGGCTTTAAAAACCTCAACAAGATCAGTCGGCGCGCCATCAACAGCCTCGCCAAGAGCTTTTTGAGTTCTAAATTTCCAAAGCTGTTCAACCAAAGTTCTCTTTGCAAGTTTCTCCAAATCCTCAAGACTAAGTTTTTTATTTTCAGGATCTTTTAAAAGTTTGTATTTGATAATTCTCAAAGCAAAAGCCGAGTCCGTAAGATCGGCATTGCCCTCTGCATTTTGTTTTGCAAACTCAAGGCTCTTTTTGTCGGTTCTCAATTTGTCAGCGAGTTGCTCACGTTTTTGGTCGGAAGCAGAAAGCACTTTATCCTTTTTGCCCTCCGACAAAAGCCCATTGCCATCACAAAGAAATTTAACAATTTCGCTAAGCTTTGAAAAATTCAAAGACCGAGACATAGTATTCAATTCATTAAGCCACTCATTGACACTTTCAGCATCACCTCTCATTTCGTCAGGAAAACACTTGTTTTTCACCAAAACGGAAAGATGCACAAAAAGAGTCGTCAGCGATTCGTAAAGCTCTTTAACAAACTTCTCCCTATCTTCAAAAGCCTTCTGAATTTTCTCATTAACAGCCAATTTTCTGATATTTTCAGCGACATCGTCGCGTATAGATTTTCTTTCGCTAACATCAGTCGCGGAAGAGCTTTTTATTTCCTTTCCATACATATCAACAAGAAGAGGTTTTTCGGCGACAGAAGATGACAATTTTGGATTAGACAATTCACTCTTGCTAACATCAATTTGTTGTCTAAGTTGGCTGATTTCACTACTCTTGTCCTCGATATCAACATCACTCTCATCAATTGTTATCTTGCTGGTACCAGCTTTCGCGACTAATTCATTAAATTTCTTAGCCGAAGCATCCCCAAAAAATTTCGCCGCGTCGGTAAGCTTCGAAAGATCACCTTCTGCGCCAGCAACTTCTCTCTCTTTTTTGAACAAATCCGCAGGGGAACTCGATTCCATCACCCTCCCATTCAAAACCTCAGCAACACCCGTTCCATCTTCTTCGGCCAACTCTTTCAACACACTAATCCCCACAGAAAGATCATCCCTTTTGGTAAGATCAGGCTTGCCATCCTTGGTTCTAAGTTGAAGTTTTAAATAGCGATTAAGGTCTTTTTGTAATGACTCTGAAACTTCCAGTTCAGCAGACATCTCATCGGGAACACCGGTTTCAGTCTCTTCGTTAATCTTATTAACCCGAGGGATTTCGGTATTTTTTGGAGGAACAACCCACTCGCCATTTCTAAGCACCAATTCTTTCGGATCATCATCACTTTCAGGAAAAATATTCAACTCCATCTTTACACCAAAAACCCCACCAAAAACTCTTTTCGCAACATTACGAACAAAAGCTTCCATCTCAGAATCATTACTCCTTCCATAAATATCTTCATAGCCAAGCTGGAAAACCTCTCCCCCCTTACTAAAAGCATATTTATAAAATTCTTCATGCAAAGCTTCTCTCAAAGCGTCGGATGCACTATTTAAATTTCCAAACTCCGCCTTAACAATCTCTAAAAATCTTCCCTTTTCTTGTGAAGTCAATCCACCAACATTATTCAAATCAATTTGCCCGTAAATATCCTCCCCTCCCTCGCTTCCTCTATCAGAAGACTTAACTGCCTCAGTCCATTCGATTTTATTAAAAAACTCGGCATTGCGGACATCTAAAATCTCGGCTTCTTTAAGCCCAAAAATATGGCCATAAAGTTCCTTAAAAGCAGTTTTCAAATTCTGAGTTTCTATTCGTTTTTCAGCAAGAGCTCTCTCGGCCTGAGATTTCCCGCCCAATTCATCAATTACATCAATGATTTTATCCCTAATTCCCTTTTTTACTCCTTTTATCCTACCAAGATCAACTTCCCCGTGTTTATCAACAACCTCGCTCCAATCAATATTCTCGAAAATTTCAGGAGTAAGGTCAGGATTGCCTGGTTGATTCGGACCATTGGTCATTTTGGTATTTTTAATCTTATAATTATATCATTTTTAAGGAGAAAAAACAATGCTTCGGCCCCAAAAAAAGCCCCAGTTTTTGCAAGATTGCAGTATTTGACACATTTTTTGCGCGGAAAACCTGGACTGCAAACTGAACCCAAAAAATCCCACGCGCGCAGAAACCAAACCTGAAAAATTACACCACGAATATTCGACAAAAAAGTCTGCCCGGGCAGACTTTCACCTCCAGAAAATGGCTTAAATAAGCCGTCCACGTCTAGCTTGACAGATTTGGGACTCGAAAAGCGTTAAAATTTACAATGCCCCTCAACTATTTGACTTCATCCAATCTCCTCCCTAAAATACCCCCGATGCCAAATCCTCTTGACCCACCACCTGCACCACCATCCGCCTAAGCACACATCCGGCATCCCCACTCATCAACCACAAATGCCAACTTCCACTCTCGTCCTCAAGGACGGAACAACCCTCACAGGAGAATCCTTCGGTGCAGACACAAACACTGCAGGGGAAGTCGTTTTCAATACAGGAATGATGGGCTATCCGGAAAGTTTCACGGACCCATCGTATCGCGGGCAAATCTTGGTTCTCACCTACCCGCTCATCGGCAATTACGGCGTCCCAAGTGAAGAAAAAGACAAAGATGGCCTAAGCAAATATTTCGAATCCGGCCAAATTCAAATAAAAGGCTTAATTGTCAGCGAATACAGCGAAAATCACTCTCATTGGCAGGCAAAAAAATCGCTAAAAGAATGGCTTAAAGAAAACAAAATCCCAGCAATCACAGGGATAGATACCAGAGCCCTCACCCAACTCTTAAGATCCCACGGCACAATGCTTGGAAAAATCCTGCCAAAACCAAAAAGCAAGCTAACGAAACAAGACTTCGACCCAAAAAACTTCCCCGACCCAAACAAAGAAAACCTCGTCGCCGAGGTCTCAATCAAAAAACCGATTTTGTATAAACGCGGCCCAAAGCGCATAATCGCGGTCGACTGCGGAATGAAAAACAATATCCTTCGCGAATTACTCTCGCGCAACCTGACGGTATTAAAAACGCCATGGAACTACGATTTCATAGAGGCACAAGCCCAAAACCGCCTCGCGAAAGATTCCATAACCCCGCAAGGCAAGCACATCGACCCGGAAAACATCAAAGACCTCGAAGACTTCGACGGCATTTTCCTCTCAAACGGCCCAGGCGACCCGGCAATCCTCAAACCCCTTCACAAAATAATTCACAAAGCTTTCTCCCTAAAAAAACCGATCTTTGGGATTTGTCTCGGCAACCAAATACTCGCCATCGCATCAGGAGCAAAAACTTATAAATTAAAATTCGGCCACCGTGCCCAAAACCAGCCGGTTCAAGACATTGATCAAAAATCAAAACACACCGGCCATTGCTACATTACCTCCCAAAACCACGGCTTCGCGATCGACGAAAAAACTCTTCCCACAACTTGGACTCCTTGGCTAAAAAACCTCAACGACAACACAAACGAAGGCATAAAGCACACAAAGCTTCCATTTTTCTCCTGCCAATTCCACCCCGAAGCCACCCCAGGCCCAACCGACACAAACCACTTTTTCGATAAGTTCGTGGAAATGCTGTAAACAAACACCTTGTTCCACCGTCACCACGCATTTCTTTGATAAGCTTGTGGGAATACCGTAAGCGCGAAAAATATATTGATAAACAAGCCGCATTTCTTTAGAATCGCATCCTTTTATTAATCAATATGGTCAGAAGATGCGTCGAAAACAAGCCACCGGAAAAACCGGAAGAACCACCAAAAAAATTTTCACTACTCTCAGGCTCAGTAGCAAATTTTCCAACAATGGAATCCCTCGAAGAAGCGATAGAAGAACTGCAAAAACGGATATCTTTCCTTAAAAAAAGACATCTGGCCTTAACAAACGAACTAGAAAAACGCCAAGAATCACAGCGAATAGCCGAAAAACAACAAAGAATAGAAGACGAAAAAACAAAACTACCAGCAGAAATAGGGAGCATCACGGAATTAAGAGAATTTTTCAGAAAGCTAATTGAACAAAACATAGGCCCATTCATCCACCAAGCGGAAACAAGAAGCATGATAAAAATACTTTACCAAACTCAAAGATATTCAAGCAAAAGAATCGTCAACACTCTCTTGGAACAATTTTTAGCAAGAATAAAAGCTCTCACGAATCTAGAAAAAAAACACGGCAAACAAACCAAAGAATCTCTCCTGCAAGAATTCGTCACAGACTTGAACTCTAAAGTTGACGAATTAAGACAAGAAAGTCAAAAAAAACAACTTTTAGCACAAAGAAATGCCGACATAGAAGCCGCCAAAATACTAGAAGACATCGACCCAGACCAAGCAGACCCCGATCTTATAGGAATCCCTCCAGGCGCCAAATCAGCAGCAATACTGACAAGGTCAAACCCTCCACCGGCACTTAAATTTACAAGACTATCCCCTCCCAAACGCTACAAACAAGACACCTAGCACCAGAAAATTTTATTCTTGACTCTACAAAGCCACTTCGAATATCATCAACCTCCTATAACAAAAAAATATGGAAAGATCCGAAGCAGCGGTTCATATAAGCGCGCTTACGCGCGCGACAGGAAGGGAAATTTCATCAGCAAAAAAAACACTCGCCCCAGAGCCAACCAAAAGCCAACTTGAGTCAACGATCCAAAAACACCCTTGGACATCAGCATTTCTGGAGGCATACAATCCAGCCAAACTTTTTTTGAGAGAACAAGCGGATAGAGCATGCATAAAAGTGGCCGAAACTCTCGGCACAACATTTGAGCAAGTCGCAATTACGGTCAGAAAAGATTTAGCCACTTTAGGACTAGGACTTGATGAAAATCCTAGTAACAAAGAAGCCCCCTGGGAATCCTCACCAAAGGATATAATCTACATAACTTCACAAAGAATTAAACAAGTAAAAATAGACTCGGAAGGTGAAATCCCCGAAGAACTCGCGGCTCTCCACGACAAGGCCAGGAAAACCGAAACAAAAAGCCCGGATATACGAGCTCTTTTGGACAGTTTGATAGGACAATATCACGGCGTAAAAGTCAAAGACTTAGCTCCACGCTTCACGAATTATTCAAATGGAGGAGGACTGCCAATGTTGATGGTGAATACCAACATATCTCCTCTGGCAAACCTCGGCTTAGAAATCCACCGCCGAAACGGAATTTTAATCCTCGGCCCAAAAGATGAAAAAAAACAAATTATCCTCCCTGTCCCACTAAAACAACAACGTGAACCAGTCGAAATCCCAACAGCCACTCGCCAGCAATTAGAAGAATTTCTGCCTTCACTCGAGAGAAGCACGACCATGCATAAACTTCTTTCACTACTCATGGACAAGCCCACCGGAATGCCGATAGAAGAATTAATCCAACAAATTAACTTCCCAGCCATCTACGAAATCGCCCAAAATTTAAATTACTTCTATTTGAAAAAAATTGGCGTTAAAATCCAAATCACAAACAATTTAGCAATTCTTGTCCCATGCCAATAAAATTCATCACCCTCCCAAAAGAGCAAACGGAGCAAAACATCACACAACTGCAAGGCGGTAAAAATACCATTGAAATTGTTTTAACAGACGGCATCTCAGAAATAACCAGAGATATTCACGAAAAAGCAGCCGCAGTAATAGAAAGGAATCCCAAACTCGGACAGAGAGCAAAAACAGTAATAGAATCGTTGGTCGGCCACGTCCACGGCAGAGCAATCGAGGAAGTTAGAAAAGCTTTAGAAAAAGCTCTAGAGATAAAATACGGAGATATTGATACACAAAAAGCCATTCGCAACACAACCACATGGAATCTAGGACCAAACGGGATAAGAGCAACTTTTAGAAATGGAATCGTAATCCTGGCTCCATTCAAAGGTCCAGTAGAAATCCCCAAACCAGTTGACCCCGAACCAGAGATCCCCACATCCATCGAATCAATAGATGTATTAAAAAGCGTCTTTGAACAATTAATAAAATTCTATGTAAAACCGAACTGCACACCAGCCGATGCAGCCAAAATGCGTGCAAAACTCAAAGGAATATCATCAAGAAACCAAGGAATCAGAGCTTTAATTAAAAAACTAGAAATTCAAGCCATGCTTTTAACTTCAAAAGAACCACTCCTCCGCCCAACCCAAGAATCACTGCTCAAAAATTTCGTAACCGAAATATATAAATTATCCAAAGCCACACTCCAAGAAGCATCAACAGCTCGCAAGCTCAAAAAGCCGCACAGAAAACCTACCCGCAAAGAGATGGAAGAACTTGAAGCTCTTCTATCAGGCGACCCTCAAGATGAAGATGACAGGGCCGGATTCCTTGACGAAAGAGATCTAGCAACCCTTTCAGAAGACAACCCTCCACAAGAAGAAATAGAAGAAGGTGACGAAGGCGGAGCAGACGAAGAGACCTTTATTGAATAGAAATTTTTGGCACAAAAAAACCCCGCCTAAACGAGGTTAAAAAACTTATAATAGAAAACTTTTATTTTTGTTTCTATTGGGTTTTATTTTTGTTTTTATTCATCAGCCTGGATTTTGGTGTTGTTTTCAGCCGCACCACCGGCCGCCCGTGCTCCCCTACACAAGCTCCCATATAAATGAAGCGGTAGAGGCGGTACAGTGTTCCGAACTGTCGGAACGTCCTTGGTCCAGAAGGAAAGCCGTAGCCTTCCTGCGGTCCATCATCCAAGCAGAGAAAGAACGGGGATAAACAAGCAGGCATTTTATTTTTGTTTTTGAGCCTAAATCTTTAAGTTAATCCCCAGTCTCTCCCTGCTTTTAGCGGGGTAGAGATATTTTTGTTTTTATTTTTAGTCCCTTCACGCTTTTCAGCGAGGCAGAGACTTTTTCGTTTTCCTGTTTTTCAAAAATCAAATTTTCAAAACATAATAGCGGATATTTAAAAAATGTCAAAAATCTATTATGGACGCATTGCCAGCTTGTTTCCTGCCTCAATTTTTCCATCTGTTAAAGTTTTTTGGTCTTTCACAAAAAAATCAAATAATATACTGTGTAGCCATGTTTGTATCACTCGACCTAGAGACCACCGGCCTTAACAAAAAAACCGATAAAATCATAGAATTCGGTGCAATTAAATTTGACTTAAAAGGCCACAGTGAAACTTTTCAAACATTAATAAACCCGGGAGTCCCTATCCCGGAATTCATCACCCATATAACAAATATTAAAAATGAAGACGTCGCGAACGCACCGGTCTTCTCCGACGTTTCCGATAAAATCAGAGAATTTATTGGAGACTGCCCGATAATCGGACACTTTATTAAATTTGACATAGAATTTTTGGAAGAGAACGGATTTAAATTTGAAAATCCTTTATACGATACTTCCGAATTGGCGCGGATCTTTATCCCAAGCCTTCCGTCGTATAGCCTGGAAATTTTGTCCGGGATACTGGGATTAACTCACGCAGAAAAACACCGCGCCCTGGACGACTCTATCGCCGCACAAGAATTGTTTATGAAATTGGTAGGAATTATCGGCAACCTGCCAGAACCTCTTCTCGAAGAAATTAAATACTTAAGCAAAAAATCGGACTGGGATTTTGCGAAAGTACTGGGAGAGATTCCGGCTACGCTCCAAACTTCACAGGCACCAGTTCACCCAGAGGTCGAAGTTCACCCCGGGGTCGATTTTCTCCAGGTTCAGAAAACCCACCACGGGCACCCCGCCTTGGCGGGGCTGCAGCCCGAGCCTTCCCTTCCCGGGATAACCACCACCCGCGGCAAAACCCTCATCCTCGCCCCCTTCACCACAATCAAAGACTGCGCACAACAAAACGTCCTCCACTCCCCCCAAGACTACATTTCCACAAAACGCCTCGAAATTTTTAAGCAAAAACAAACCCTAAAATCCCATGAACTTACCGCGTTAATAAAAATATTAATTTGGCTCAAAGACTCAACATCCGGCCTCCTAAGCGAAATAAATTTCACCCTGGACGAAAAATCGATCATTCCGCGAATCCAAGAAACCGAACCAACCTCCCCATTCATCAAAAAATCAAAAGAAAAACTTTTTTTCGCAGACTACACATACGAACCACAAGAAAAATTTAAAAAAATTATCGTCACCGAACCATTAAAATACTTAACCTTCCTCCAATTCAACCAGGGAGCTTCGATTTGGCCTAAGAAAGCCATTTCTCCAATCGAAATTCTCCTCGAAATCGAGCCGAAAAACACAGCCCTCCAAAAAATAAAAGCAAAAATCGAAATGCTTTTTGGCATCATGCGCTCATTCACAGACGAAGAAATCCTCGAAATTACAAACCTCGAACTCCCAAGCCCAAACTGGCAGAAACTAAAAGACATCACGATAAGTTTGATCACACTTTCGCAAGAGCTCAAAGACATCGTCCGCGAAGAAACAAGTTATTATCTCAAACTTTGGAAAGAAATTCTCAAAGACCTTCACAAAATTTTCATCGACCCCGATCTGGAAAATTTCCACATGTGGATTCAAATCGACAGAAACAATGAAGCTTCAATCAAAAAAATTCCGATTCGCCCACACTCTAATCACACGGAAATGATTGGCGAACCGGAAGAAATAGAGCTCCTGGAAAAAATTCTAAAAGCGGAAATTGAAAACCAGCAAAAAGACATGTTAACAAGACACCGCCAGGTGTCCCTCGAGCCAATGAGCCCGCGCCCCGAGCCATCAACCAAAAAATCCGCAACAAAACAAACCACCTCCCCACAAATCTTCATCATCGAAGATTTCATCCAAGGCCTCTCCGACTTTTTTATTCAATTTATAAAAAAAGAAAAAGGAAGAAATTTAATAGTGATGAATTCCGCTATGAAACTCGAGCAGCTACTCACAACAACAGCCCCAAAATTAAAAAGGGAAGGCTTTGCCCTACTCTCCTCACGCGGCAGCGGCATGGGGAAATCTCTCGAATTATACAAGCAATCGCCCGAAACCTCTTCATTAATAATCACCCCAAACAAATTCCGTCTCGCGAACGAAAATTTCAAAAATTTAATAATTCAGCAGCTTCCATTCAATCCACCATCAGATCAACTTTTAGTCGCGCTATCAAAAAATTTCCAAGACCCATTTAACGAACTTCAAGTCCCATTGGCGATAATCGCGCTAAAAAATATGATAAAAAACTTCGACGGCGAAAAAGTAATCATCCTCGACAACCGAATCGTCACAAAAAATTATTCGCGCATTTTCTTAAAATCGCTTGAGGAAATTTCAAAACCTCTTGTAGTAACAGCAAAAACATTGATAGAATAACCTCCGTCAAAAATTTTCATAACCAAAACAGCAATGATGTACACAATATTAGTCATAATACTCGTGCTCGTAGTATTTTTAATATTCCTTTACAACTCTCTTGTAGCACTGCAAAACAAAGTAAAAGAAGCATGGGCGGACATCGACACACAACTAAAAAGAAGATACGACTTGATCCCAAATATAGTTGAAACTGTAAAAGGCTACATGGGACACGAAAAATCCACACTGGAAAAAGTGACTGAACTCCGCGCAAAAGCACTCCAATCGCAGAATTTCGAAGAGAAAGCGGAAGCGGAAAACATGCTTTCCGAAACATTAAAAAGCTTGTTCGCAGTCGCAGAAAATTATCCCGACCTCAAAGCAAACCAAAACTTCTTGGACTTACAAAATACACTAAAAGAAGTCGAAGAACATTTGCAATTATCACGCCGCTACTACAACGGCACAGTCCGCGACTACAACACAAAATTACAAGTTTTCCCAAACAATTTAATAGCTAAACAATTTGGATTCACCTCAAGCGAATTCTTTGAGACAAAAGAGGAAAAACAAAGAGAAGCCGTACAGGTAAGTTTTAATCAACCGGCAGCAAGCGCGAGCGAAGCGAGCGCAAAGAGCCCCGAGCCCGCAGCCCAAAAAGCAGAACCTCCAGCCGCTCCTACTCCACCTCCTACACCGGCAACACCTCCTGCACCAGAGACACCGCCGACACCAGAGACACCACCTGCACCAGCAACTCCCCCAGCAGAACAACCAACAGACACGCAAGCATCCGAGCCCGCAGCCCCTCAACCAAAATAACACCCCGCCTTGGCGGAGCTATTGAGCCAAAACAATGATAAAAGCCCTCAAACTTTTCTCAATATCAGCCACCCTGTTTATTGCCATACTGCAAACGGCACAACTTTGCGGCGCCGAAAGCCAATATTATCCTCCGGAAAACTGGGAGATTTCCGATTTCCATTCCTCGATTTTCATTAACAGCGACGGCACATTAAGAGTCACCGAAACAATCCAAGCCGACTTCACAAACGAACGTCACCACGGAATGGTCCGCTCAATCCCATACAAATATCCGTCACGCTTCGGCACGACAAGAAACATAAAAATTACATTAATTGAGGCTGTCGACGGCTCAAACGCAGTGTGGGACACATCGGTTTCAAAAACACAAGGAAACTATGAAATAAAAATGGTAACTCAAGACTATAGTTTCCTCACAGGCCCGGCAACATTTCACATAACATACGAAGTTGACCGCGCATTAAATTTCTTCACGGAAGAAGACAACAACAACGCCGAAGACTTTTTCCCGCATGACGAATTGTATTGGAATGTCACCGGAACCGACTGGCCGGTCGTAATAAAATCCGCGTCAGCCGAGATCCACTCACCGCTCCCATTTGAAAAATCTCGACTAAAATACATTTGCTACACAGGTGAATACGGATCAACCGCGCAGAACTGCTCAATTAAATACGTGAACGACACAACTATTGAATACAAGACAAAAAAATCACTAGAAAATTACAATGGTCTAACGGCCGTTTTGGCGCTTCCATTAAGCACAATCCAGCCTCCATCACAATTAGAAAAAATCGGATATTTCTTCGCCGACAACTGGCCGATTTTCATTCCAGTTTTTGTGTTAATCGCAATGATAATTTTGTGGATGCTATTGGGCCGCGACCCGAAAACGGAAAAAAATACCATCATCCCCCACTACAAACCTCCGCGCGGACTTAAACCCATCGAATGCGGAATAATTATCGACGAAAAAATGAATCCCGAAGATTTGACTTCAAGCATAATCGACCTCGCGGTGAGAGGATTTATAAAAATAGAAGAAATTGAAAAGAAAGGATTTTTATCAAAATCAAAAGACTACAAATTTATTTTATTAAAAGATTGGAAAAACGAAAATCTCCCGGTATTTGAAAAAATGATACTGGAAACAATGTTCACAAAACCATCAAAAATGATTGACCCGAGAACATACAAAAACCTGGTAACAACGCTCCGCTGGTTCGCTTCAAAAACAAAACCGGAAGACCTGAAAGAAAGTCAAACAACCGAAGTAACTCTGAGCGACCTGAAATTCCGATTCCCATTAAAAATCTCCGAAATCCAAAAATCGGTAATGGGAAAACTGGTAGCAGACGGTTACTTCCCGGTAAACCCCGCGAAAACAAGGGGTCTCTATATGGGGATAGGAACAGCGGTAATAGTGATCGGATTCATGACAGTGGAAAATTTGATAGCTGAATTTGGGGGAATTCTTATAATCCCAGTCATAATATCGGCAATAATAATAATTGCCTTCAGCTCAATTATGCCACGCAAAACATTAAAAGGAGCTGAAACTTATTACGAATTAAAAGGCCTGCAAGAATATATAAAAACAGCGGAAAAAGACCGCATGGAATTTCAGGAAAAAGCAAATATCTTTTTTGAACATCTTTTGCCGTATGCGGCGGCCTTTGGACTAATTAAAAAATGGACATCGGCATTTGAAGGATTGCTCAATACCCCACCAACATGGTTTGTAATGCATAGACCGGGAAGATTCTCCGCAACGGCATTCGCTGACGATTTAAACAGCTTCGGTCACTCAATGCAAAATACCGCCTTCGCACCGGCTAAGCACGGCGGCGCGGGATCAGGCGCAAGTGGATTTGGCGGCGGCGGATTCTCCGGCGGTGGCTTCGGCGGCGGTGGCGGACGCGGAGTTTAGACTGAAATTCAAACCTGCTCTTTAAGCAACTCAACTTGATCCCTCAGCTCCGCAGCTTTTTCAAATTCAAGATTCTGAGAAGCAATTTCCATTTGCGACTCAAGAGATTTAATAAGCCTGCTGATTTCATCCACGGGGATTTTCTTCGCATCAATTTTTCTGATTTTTCCCTGATCCTTTTTCTTGCCAATCATTATTATGTCCTTAACCGCTTTCTTAATTGTTTGCGGCGTAATCCCATGCTTTTCATTGTATTGAGTTTGCTTTTCACGACGTCTGCTTGTCTCATCAATTGCAGCTTTCATCGCCTTCGTCATTTTATCCGCGTACATAATCACATAGCTGTTAACATTTCTCGCACAACGCCCAATCGTCTGTATGAGCGCACTCGCGCTCCTCAAAAAACCTTCTTTATCAGCATCCAAAATCACAACCATGCTGACCTCCGGCAAATCCAATCCCTCGCGAAGCAAATTAATCCCCACCAAAACATCAAATTTCCCAAGCCTCAAATCACGCAAAATTTCAATTCTCTCAACAGTCTCAATATCGGAATGCAAATATCGAACTTTAACATCCGCGTCGGCCAAAAATTCACTCAAATCTTCCGCGGATCTCTTTGTTAAAGTCGTTATCAAAACCCTTTCTTTCGCTTTCACACGTTTCTCAATCTCATGAAGTAAATCTTCAATTTGCCCCTTGCTCGGACGCACGGAAATCTCCGGATCCAATAGCCCGGTCGGACGAACAACCAGCTCAACGATATCTTTTTTGGCGGTTTTTTTCTTTTCATAATCGGACGGAGTCGCAGAAACATAAGTCGTTCGTTTCATAAATTTTTCAAATTCTTCAAACCTCAGCGGCCTGTTATCGAAGGCTGAAGGAAGCCTAAAACCATGTTCCACCAAATTTAATTTTCGCGAATAATTTCCGCCGTGCATCGCGCCGATTTGCGGAACCGTGATGTGCGATTCATCAATAAACAAAACGTAATCATCCGGAAAATAATCCATGAGCGTAGTCGGCTGCGAACCCGGCGGAAGAGCCTTGCTCCCATCACCATGCAAATACCTCGCGTAATTCTCAATCCCCGAGCAATAGCCGGTCTCAAGCATAAGTTCGATATCATATTCCGTTCGCGTTTTGACTCTCTCGGCCTCAATATCTTTGCCCATTTTTTTCAATTGGTCATAGCGCTCTTTTAAATCTTTTTCAATTAATTTAACAGCGTTTTTTATTTTGATTTCGGTAGTAATATCATGCTTCGCGGGGAAAATCGTCACAGCGTCCATTGACTTAATAACTTCGCCGGTAAACGAATCCGCTTCTTCAATTTTTTCTATATCATCGCCAAAAAAATCAAAACGATAAACAGTGTCTCTATCGGGAGGGAAAACCTCAACCGTATCGCCAAGCACATGGAACATCCCCTGCTTAAAATCCATCCCCGAACGCATGTACTGCATATCCGCCAAGTGCCTCAAAAAAACATCGCGCTGAATAACATCACCGGCCTTAACCGTCTGTGCCAACTGCATATAATCATCAACATCGCCCATGCCGTAAATACAAGACACGGTCGCGATAACAAGAGTATCGGTACGTGTCAGTAAATTCGTAGTCGCCTTGTGTCGAAATTTCTCAATTTCCTCATTGATCGCGGCATCTTTTTCAATATAAGTATCCGTCGCCGGCAGATATGCTTCCGGCTGATAATAATCATAATACGAAACGAAATAACTCACCGCATTGTCCGGAAAAAAATCCTGAAACTCACTGCAAAGTTGAGCGGCCAAAGTTTTATTATGCGAAAGAATGAGCGCAGGTTTTTGCAGAGCTTCGATAACCTTTGCCATAACATAAGTCTTCCCAGAGCCCGTCACTCCATACAAAATCTGATCTTTTTTGCCGGCATTCAAGCTTTTCACCAAACCATCTATCGCGCCAGGCTGGTCGCCCTTTGGCTTTAGATCAGTCTTGAGAACAAATTTTTTGTTGAGTTTTTGAATCATCCCGAAAAGTTTACCAGACCTTCTCTTCCCATTCAACATCATCCGGCACCGGAATTTTCCCGTTCTTCGGCGTATCCACAACAAACCGACAAGTCGCCGCAACCCCCGAAAGTCCGGACCCGCAAGACTTCACTTCCTGCCAAATTTTCACCGCCTTTTTCAAAGGCACAGTAAACCTCCGCGCCCACGGCATCGGATCATTTTGAAGAAGATAATACGGCCTCACCCCATTCGCCGCCAATTTGTTAAAAAGTTCGCATAAAATCTCAACAGAGTCATTCACTCCCTTTAACAAAACGCTCTGCGAATACTCCAACGCAAAAGATTTCCGCCTAAAATTTTCCAGCACCCGCAAAGCCTCAGCACTCAATTCCGCGGGGTGATTTATATGCAACATCAAATATGGATTTTTCAGCCGCTTCAAAAATGAATAATGCCATTCACGCACGGACAAAGGACTAACCACAGGCAGTCTCGTTCCAATTCTAACAATATCGATGAACCCCTTTTTTTGCAGATCGACAAGCCCAGAAACGATCTTCGAAAAACGATCTTTCGGCAAAGTCAAAGGATCGCCGCCCGACAAAATTACTTCATTTATTTCACGATGCTCGCGCAAAAATTTAAAAACTTTTTTAATATTCTCGTCACTAAGACACAAGCTCCGACTTGTCGGAGCGAAGTGTCTCTTTGAGCCCGAGCCCGCAGCCCTCCCAGTACTTCTCCCCCTCGTACAAAACCTGCAATAAGAAGCGCAAAGATTTGTTACCGTCCAAAGAATCCGCCCGAATTTCTTACCACCACCCGCCCCAGCGCAACCACGATATTTATAAATCACCCCAGGCAAAACCTCATTTTCCTCCTCAAGCAAAGGATCGCAGTCGCACAAATCAAAATCATTTTCTTCTGCAGGACAAGCCACAAACTGCCTCCCGATCGGCCCATTCTCCCCACCGGTATCAGAAATCAATTTCAAAACATGCGGAGTAATCACCTCCGGAAGACTACCAATCTTCAACGCCGCTTTGTATCCCCTTGGTTTGAACATGGGCGGATTATAGTTGCCTACAGATACCTTTTCAAGTACTATATCGCCGCTTTTGGCCCCATAGCTCAATGGATAGAGCACAGGTTTGCGGAGCCTGTGATGTAGGTTCGATTCCTACTGGGGTCACCAGCGAAAGCCCGAACCTGTTCGAGCTTTCACTCTGAGCCCTGTAGCCCTTTGAATCCAAATTCCCCTCATTCACTAAATATCAAAACATGAACTTAAACATATACAAAAATTCAAAACATCCAAGAAACGTCAATAAACCAGACGAATACGGGATTTCAGAAAAAGAACTATTGGCAAGAGCAAAAGAAAAAACGATCAGCCTAAAAGAATTAAAAAATTTATGTTTTTAATCCAACTCATCACATCCTTTCTCGCAGGCGGAATTTTTATTGCTTTGCAAACTCTAATAGGAGAAAGAACTCCTTTAAAATGGAGAGGACCAATTTTAACAATCCCTTCAACAATGGCTTTGGGATTCATTTTTATAGCTCTGACAAAAACAACTCAAGACGCAAAAGAAGCTTCTATCGTGATCCCGGCGGCATTGGCAGTTGACTACATTTTCGTGTTGATTTTCGCTTATTTATCAAAATTCACGCTATCGGCAAGCTTTGCAGGAGGATTTGCGGCATGGGCGATTTCGGCCTTTGCATTAATAAAATTCCCGCCAGAAAACTTCGCGCTATCGTTTGCCTACTGCGTCCCTCCAATTTTAATAATGTATTTTTTAATTAAAAAACTTCCCCAAGAAACCAAAATCGAACCTGTTCCAATAACACTCAAACACACGCTCATCCGCGCACTCATCGGCGGCTCCGTCATCACAACCATCGTCATTCTTTCAAACACCCTCGGCAATGTCTGGGGCGGCCTTTTCACCGTCTTCCCCGCCGCCTTCACGGCCACCTTCCTTATCTACTATCGCGTCCACGGCAAAAAAATCATCCCATCCGTCGCAAAATCATTTTTCTTTCCGGGCATCCCCGGCTTCATAATCTACGCTTACATCGCCGGCATCACATTCCCACTCATCGGAATCTGGCTTGGCACCCTCGCCGCCTATACAGCGACCGCGATTTTCTACATCACGTACCAATTTGTACGCGACCTCCGCCGTTAATTGGGATTCCATGCATAGAACAAGCCTTCATGGTCAATGAACGCACGGTTTCAACTGCTCTATTAACAGCAGGATCCTCCGGCAAAACACCGATCCCAAGAATCCCTTTCCTCACAGAAGCAATTCTAAGCAAAGCCGCAACGCTGGCGGAATTAATAGGCTTCGGCAATATCCCCAAAACCCTCGGATCCTCCATTAACTCTGCCAGCAACTGCCTGTCGCTTGCAGAAGTAATCCCATTGGTTAAAAAAGCAACATAAGGAACTTCCCTCTCTGCACCTCCGGATTCAAACATCTTTCGCACACTCTCAGGCCCAGAAAGCCTCGGCATATTCACATCGGAAATCAACAAGTCAGCCCCGCGATCAATAACATGCTCAAAAGCAAACAGTCCATCCCTTGTATCTGTTACCTCAACATCAACTTCCGGCATCCCCACGCTGGCAATATCCAACGCCCCATTAGCCATTTCGACATAATAAGGTTCATCATCCGCCAACAAAATTCTAAATTTTTCTCCCATAGACCACGCATTTTATGAATTTTTCCCCAAAGGTCAATACCAAAAACATCAAAAAAAATTTGACATAAATCACTTCCGAAAACTTGAGCAATTTTTTTCGGCTTGTGCTAGAATTCAATCATAAAAATTTAACAACAAAATCATGGAAACATTAACACCCGAAATCCAACAGGAAATCTTAAAACAATTAACTTTCATCACGGAGTATTGGTGGCTAATCTTGATCCTCACAATCTGGACCCTCCCATGGAAAGGCATCGCCCTTTGGAAAACGGTAAAAAATAACAGCAAACCTTGGTTCATCGTCTTCCTCCTCGTCAACACATTAGGAATCCTCGAAATCCTCTACATCTTCTGGCTCGGCAAAAAGAAAACATTGATGGAGAAGATCGTGGAGAAGTTATAATAGAGCCGCGTCTTGACTTTTCTTAAAAGATATGTCAAAATATCCGCTCTTTAAACATGAGCTTATGCCGCCAAAAATAGACTGGAAAAAAGTATACGAAACCCTTCCGGGCAAAATGAAAAACTGCCTTGGTGCAGCATGCCCTCAAGCATGTTGTAGAGAAAAAAACATTGAAACTCATCCGTATGGATTAAGACCGTACTTCACAACTCTTTGCGAAACAGAAAAACCATATCTGGAACGAACCGCATTCCCAACGCTGGAAATGCTAAGAATAAAAGTACGCAAAGAAACCGTCGTCTTTCAAACTCCTGACCAAACAATTTTTGATGACATTAATCTAGTCGGGAATTGCAAAGGACCAAACGGAAAATGTAAATTTGAAGAATTTGTGGAAAATCCAGGCCCTCCACTCGCCTGCAGAACACAACCATTCTCGCACAATGCAAAAAGACCAATAATGGCTCCAGAGTGCCCAAGAATCGCAGAAATTGCAGAAGAAGATGGTGTTATTAAAGGGATATTAGAAGTCAGAAAACTACTTGGCTTCACAGACAATAATACCTGGCAAGAAAATTTAAGAAGAGAAATAGAAAGAATCATGTCTACTTCAGCCCCTCAATCTTGCTCTTCCTGCTCCTAGCTTTAAAAATATAATTCCCGGCAACCAAAACATTTGCGCCGGATTCTTTTGCAACTTTTGAGGTCTCGGCGTTAATTCCACCATCAACTTCAATGTCAAAGTTTAGCTTGCCGGGAATCGGCACAGCAGTTCCAGTTGCGCCAGCCTGAGCAACCGCAGCATTACTTTCATCCAACTTTCCCTTGAGCCATTTCACCTTAGCCATCATATAATCCATAAATTTCTGCCCGCCAAAACCCGGCTCAACGGTCATTATCAAAACCATATCAGCCAACGGCAAAACCTCCTCATATTGCTCAATCGGCGTCGCCGGCTTCACCGAAAATCCAGCCTTAATCCCGCGAGCTTTAATCATTTTCAAAACCTCGGCAAGAGCCTCTTTTGACCCCGCCGCGCCAGCGATAGCCCCACTCCCACCACACGCCTCCGCATGAACAACGATAAAATCCTGACTAATATCGCGATTGAATTTTTTCAATCCAACTCCACTGGCAAGAGCATCCGCAAAAGCCGCCACATATTTTTCAGGCGATTCAATCATCAAATGAACGTCCAACGGAAGAGTCACAGTCTTCGCAAGCGACTCAACCACCGGCACTCCAATAGAAATATTTGGCACAAAATGCCCATCCATTACATCAATGTGAATCATATCGGAAACAGCCGAAACGCTTCGTATTTCGGATTTTAATTTAGAGAAATCAGCGGACAAAATTGATGGTGCGATTTTCATAGACGCAAGTTCCGGACTTAACTAAAAGGGGTAACCGAGTTCCGGACTTACCTCGGGATGCCCTCCATTTTCCTAACTCTTCTCACATGCCTCTCTTCATTCTCAAATTCCGTCGCCAAAAACTTATCAATAATTTTCTTCGCAAGTTCAAGCTCCGTCGTCCTCCCACCGAGCGTAATCACATTCGCATCATTATGTTTGCGTGACATCTCGGCCATATTCTCATTCGTCGCAACAGTCGCCCGAATTCCTTTAAGTTTATTCGCAGTCATCTGCATTCCAATCCCCGTCCCACACACCAGCACCCCAAAAGCCCCGGGATTCTCCAAAACTTTCTCGCTAACTTCCCTCGCGATATCAGGATAATCAACCGAATCCTCCGAGAAAGCGCCAACGTCAACAACATCATGTCCCTCCCCAATCAAATATTCTTTCAAAGAATTTTTCATCGAATACCCAGCATGATCCGAACCAATATACAAATTCATAAAAGATTAATTAAATGCTTTTGTAACGGATTTATCGTCGTGAATATTTTGAATTATCCGAGCAAAAAGAGGTGCGATGGAAAGGACTGTAAGCCCCTTGAATTTTTTGTCGGCAGACAAAGGAATTGAATTTGTAACAACGACCTCTTTAAACCCAGCTTTTGACAACCTCTCAACTGCAGGAGAAGAAAAAACCGGATGAGTCGCAACCAAATACATATCTTTTCCACACCCGCGTTTTCGCAAAGCTCCAACCGCAGCAGTAACACTCCCCGCGGTATCGATCATATCATCATAAATGAGACAGGTTTTTCCTTCAACATCTCCAACCACATGCATAACCTCCGCGACATTGTGCTCCGGTCTTTGCTTGTGGATAATCGCCAAATTCGCGCCAATCAAATTCGCAAAATGTTTCGCGGCCTTCGCTCCTCCGGCATCAGTGGAAACAACCACTAAATTCTTGATTTTCTTTTTATTAAAATAATCGGCAAAAAGTTTTTCTGTATTCGCGTTATCAACCGGAAAATCAAAGAATCCTTGCTCTTGATCGCTATGAAGATTGAGCATGATTGCATGATCCGCCCCAGCCGCCGAAATCAAATTCGCGACAAGCTTCGCGGAAATCGGTTCGCGCGGAGTCGCGACACGATCCTGACGAGCATATCCATAATGCGGCATGACCACATGGAGCCTCCCGGCAAACGACCTTTTTAAACTATCAAGCATGACGAAAAGTTCCATCAAGTCTTCGTTCACCCGAGCAGTCGCGGTCTGAATAACAAAAACGTCCGCCCCGCGAACAGTTTCCTCCGCCCTCGCGTACACCTCCCCGCACGCGAATCTTTTCAAAGTCATCGGCGAAACCTTTACGCCCAAATGCTTTGCGATCTCATTGGCCAATTCCGGATGCGACGACCCCGAAAAAATTTTCAATAAAGTTTGTTTCATAGGTGATTTTTATTTGGTGCCGCAATTCTATCATCCAATCATAAAAAAATCCACACAATGTTGACAAAAAGGCAAAAACGGGGATACGATATACAGCCGCACGTACCATTTTCAGCTTTTAAACAAACAAAATTGCTTTTACCGGACATCACACAAGAAGACCCGAAAAAGCTCCGAGAAGACCGTCTCCTAAAACTCGGCTATATGGCGATGTGGCTGGAAAGAGCCCCTTTTAACGAACACATAGAAGATTGTTCCAGCCCCGAAAGCGCATATTTTTTATGGATGGAACAAGAATACTCCGAAGTCCCAAGGTATTTGGAATATGAAGAAATAGTGTCAGAATTAATGGAGCAAGACCGACCAAGAATCAAAGCCATTTGGGATCTGCTGCAAAAACAAAAAACAAACTTTCTAAGCACGGTTGAAGCCGCAAAAAAACACTGGGAAACAGGAAAAAAATTGCGAGCAGACGGGGACGCTTTGTCTCTGACCAAAAACCCACCGGTAAAATTAAAAAATGAATTCAATCACGCGATAAGCTTAGTCATCACACACGTCCCTCAAGAACAAAAAACCTCAGACTTGGGGATATGGCAACTAACCGAAAAATCTCTAAGAAAAACCGTAAGCGATGAACATAAGAAATATCTTTTATTATTGAGACTGTATTACGAAATGCTGCTGGAAAAAGAAGGGATATCGTCAGTACTGCCGCAAGATCATGATTTAAGACAACAAATAGTAGAAAGAAACGCATACGCCAGAATCATAGATGCAAACCACAGAAGCAGTATCGCCGCAAAAGCCGGACACCACCAACAACCGGTAGGAACAAGGCTTCGCAGAACAGCTGAAATCCCATACGTATATCACACAATGAGCGTAACAAACATGGCTTTGCTCGACGTAGTACCGTTTGTAATTGAAGAAATCACAGAAGAAATTAGAGAAAAAATCAACCTGGTGACCTTAGCTGCAATCTGCCAAATCCACGACCTGTCGGAAGACACAACCTTGTCACCGGAAGAAGCCATACAAGGTTTCTTAAAAAGATTGGCGAATACAGACGACAGCACAATAGACCCGGTCATTGTCAGCGGCTTTGGAAAACCCAGACCGGAAATCAAAAAACAAATGCTGGATTTAATAGATGAAGACGTGGAAAAAGAACTTTTACAAATCTTAAGAATAACATCCGACAACACCCAATTAAACCCGGAAGAACAAGCAATAGCGGAAAAACAAAAAGTAAAAGAAAGATACAAATGGGACAAAGGTGAAGGAAAAAAACTTGTCGACTTCTTGACCCGCTTGGAAGCAATCCCGGCCGCCAATAATTCATCACAAAAAATCGCGCAGACAGCTATAATAGCAAAAACAGAAGACCGCGCGCACAATCTGGAAACAGGCCACTCGCTGGACAAACTGCGCGCCACAGCAGACGTGTTAATCAGATACGCAATGACCGAACACGATAACAAAAATTATCCGCTATACAACGCAACAGCAAGATTGATTGACCTAACATTGGAAAAATATCGCCAACTCAAAGAAAGCATCCCGGACAAACTTTACGAAGCAGACACAGCTCTAATCTCCGAACTCGAACAATGGCAACAGCAAGTAAAAAGACACGAACACCCAAAAAAAACGGCACAACTTTTAGAAGAATATCACCTACTAACTGCCTAAAAGCAACCTCTATCAGCTCCTAACAGCCTTCATAACAAAAACCGAACACACCCCGGGATACCTCGAATGCGGACCACAAAACATTACTTCGCACCGAGAAACTTTCGTCTCTTTATCTTTATCCGGCATGCAATCTGGAGACAAAATCATCTCCATCTCGTGCTCATTAACAACAGGGAGCTCTTTAGGAACAATATCCATCCCGCCAAAACCATTCGACACCAAATACGCAACCCCCGGCACAGGGTGCTCTAATCGAAATACCATCCCTTTTCCGCCAAAAGTCGGATTATCAGCCCACGCAACAAGGTCGCCTTCCAAAACACATCCTGTACTCAACTCTCCATTTTCGTATGCCCCATCATGAAATTCCCCACCAAGCATCTTCGCAAGAGTATCATAATTCGCAACATTAGAAACAGCCTCTTTTTTACCACCAGCCTCAACGCCATCTTCTCGAGCCGCAACCCCGTCCCCCCGAGCCACAGCAGTCCGCTCCTTCCCAAGTCTGCAAACATTAGCCAAAATCCCCTCAAACTGGTGATATTCCAAAACAACCTCAGCATCAAAAACTCTCTCCGCACCAGCTATAGTCCTTCCATCGCCGTTAACAGAATCATTAAAAACATCGCAATCTATAGTCCCTCTTCTTTTAATCAGAAATTTACTATTCGCATCCAAAACTTTGCTCATGGTTCTTAAATAGACATCGCGATAATTAAAACGGTACGGACCCGTCCCATCATCCAACATAAAATACCAATCATTAATATTGGATCCCTTCGCGACCAATTTCCCACGAAGCCTAACAGAATTAATATCAATATCTCCCTCTTTAAAATCAACGACACGTTTATTCCCTCTATCATCGTCAATCTTTTCACCAACATCAACAACCTTCACCCTACACTTGGTGGTTTGATCTACAAGCTCAAAAATTTCAGCACTACATCTCAAAGTTCTCGACTCCCCAATATCAAAACCATCTGGGAAAAGAGCCCTAATTTCATCCGAATTCATCACTGAAAAATCACGCACAGAATTGCCCTGAACAACTCCTCCCAAACCACCGGCATAAGTGACCACAAAGCTCTTTCTCCCAGTATTATCCTTATTCAAACCCGAGGAAAATCCAACGGACATCCTTTGATCAGTCCGTCTGCTTATAATAACAGACCCCGGAATTCGATCGCCGGGAACAAGCAGTGTTTCTTTTGTAGTGCTATGTTTCGCCGCCTCCAATCCACCTTTGATATCAACCGGCTCAAAAACAAATTGATAACTAGGATCACGGTCCCTACGATCCCTGTTAAGATCCGTCACATGACGGAATTTTCCCTTCCCTCTAAAATAATTTCTCCCTGTCTTAAAAGAAGCATCAGGAGGGAAAAAATATTTAGCGGTAGAAATCTCCGCAAAGAAAACACCCGGAGAAAGAACTTTTTTCCCACCATGGGAATAGTACGCACAATAACTGACTTGATTAAAAGTATCCGGCCAAAAAATAGCGCTGCAAACACTCCCACTATTATCACAAATAATCTCCCAATCTCCATCAAGAGTTTGCCCATCCGAAAGAGTTTCCAAAGGTTTTCCATCAATGACGCCTCCTTCCACAGACTTACACTGAGCTCTCAATCCATTACTATCAACCATCAAATCACCACTATCGCCCTTGATAGTAACAGTAGCATCAAGCGAACATCTTTTGCCGGAAGGAATATTAAACATCAAACTGGATCCATCAATCGGAGAATACCTTACCTCAGCCGGTAAAATTAATGCCCACCCTTCACACTTGCAATAATAAACCTTCCCATCATTCGGCATGACAAATTTTGCACTAAAAAGTCCCCCGCCAGACGTACTCACGACAGAAAGAGTCCCCTTAATTTCAGTCTGCCCAATAACGACTTCCACAAACCCCCTAAACTCTTTTTTCTCGCCAATCTTTTCCCCTTCCACATCTTCAACTTTATACAAATCAAGCAAAGGAAGTTTAGCTCCACCCAAATTAAAAATTTCGGCACTCGCAAGATTTTCAGGAGAAATCGAAACTATATCAACATAAAAATCGTGATCAATACGGCGAACCATCTCTTTTCCGCCACGCACACGTTCAGGTCGCTTAGTCTCTTTAATTTTCAGGTCAGAAACTTTTGCCACACAATCAACATACACAACTCTCCCCGGTTTAACCCTCCCCGCAAGCTTTCCCAAAACACCCTTCGCAGACCTCACCATCAATCCTCCTTCAACGAGAATCGATCTATCGGAAAAAGGTGATCTGAAAAACGTAACAATATCCGCCCCAAAACTCATCCTCACGCTTCCATCTTCTTGTTTTTCAATTTTCAAAGTCCCGCTCAAAAGAGTTTTCCCAACCTCGAGATCA
>Ga0172375_10002663_pt1 | contig 27672 bp, 19 predicted proteins | sample LakKiv1m_FD_114537 | JGI IMG/M metagenome (GOLD analysis project Ga0172375, IMG submission 114537) | Freshwater microbial communities from Kabuno Bay, South-Kivu, Congo - kab_092012_11.1m | ecosystem: Environmental > Aquatic > Freshwater > Lake | place: Democratic Republic of the Congo...
AACAACAATACCGTTTGTAAATGGAAAATTAATCCGGGCGATGGAGCCAAGGATCTTACGCTGGTATTCTCATCGTTTGATTTGGAAGATGGCAAAGATTATCTGAAAGTTTATGATATTCCTTCCAATCAGCTGCTCGGAAATCTTACCGGAAGCACATTACCGGCACCCATTGTTTCGCAAACTGGTCAGATGTTGCTTATGTTTTCAAGCAATGGTTTTAACAACTACCAGGGTTTTGAGGCTGAATATTATATCTCAAATGTTAAAACCAATGAAAAAGAGTTTGCTTCAGGCCTGGCAGTTTATCCTAACCCTGCCGCTGGTTATACTGAAGTTAAGTTTAATCTGAACGAACAATCAGAGGTAAATATCTCACTCTTCAACCTGTTGGGCGAAAGTGTTTATACTGAAACCGGAAATTATGCTGCAGGCTTTTTCCATAAAACATTGCAGCTCGGTCACCTGAATAGTGGTGTTTATATGTTGCGTATCAGCAGCAGCACTGGCAGCATTGCCCGTAGGTTGGTCATCAACTAATTGAAACCTATTGTTTTTTAAAGAGGCTTTCTTTCAGAAAGCCTCTTTTTTTAATTTTTTTATTAAGTTTTCGCTATTTTTGGAAGTTCAAAACTCAAAACATGTTACGAAACCTGACTCTCTTTCTGCTTCTTTCATTCAGCTTCCCAACAGCATTTGCACAAACGGTTCAACCAACCGATGCCGGTAAAGTCGCAACAGCATTTATGCACAGCCGGCTCAGTATCAGCCAAACAGTTCCTTTTTCATCTTTGCACATCAGTGAACTGATTAACCGGCCATCGCAGCAATCTGCACTATATATTGCTAATTTCAAGAATGGAGGATATGTAATTGTTGCTGGTGATTGGGCATCGGTTCCGGTGCTTGGTTATGCATTTGAAGGCAGCTATAGTGAATTGGCACTACCGCCAGCAGCTCTTGCCTGGCTCAACGGTTACGCTGCTTCGCTTGATGCCCTGGCAGTTGCGCATATCAGCCAGACAGGGGCAATCAGTCAGGCCTGGAATGATTTGCTAAATTATAATCCTGATAATGCTTCGGCTATGCGTGGTACGCGCCAGGTGTCACCTTTACTCAACACCACATGGGATCAGGGTGCACGGTACAACGATCTTTGTCCGGAAGATGCTGCCGGGCCAGGTGCCCATGTGTGGTCAGGTTGTGTTGCTACTGCCATGTCGCAAATTATCAATTACTGGCGTTTTCCGCTCCAGGGCACCGGATCTCATGGCTATAACTCTGATTACGGATACCTTTCGGTTAATTTTGGTCAGTCGGCCTACGATTTTAACCAGATGAACAACAATATTGCCGGCGAATCGAATTATGAAATGTCGGAGATTCAATATCACTGCGGAGTTGCTGTTGATATGATGTATTCGCCCAGCGGATCGGGTGCCTACAGCGACGATGCTGCAGCAGCTTTACGCAACTATTTTAATTATTCATCTGATCTGAACCTCGAAGATAAGGGAAATTACAGCGATGCCGAATGGGCCGATTTGCTCATGCAGAACCTCGACAACGGATGGCCTATGTATTACCATGGATTCGGATCGGGCGGCCATGCCTTTAATGTTGATGGTTATCAGGGAACAGATTATTTCCATTTCAACTGGGGATGGAGTGGATCATTCAACGGTTATTTTTACCTGAATAATCTCAACCCGGGAGGCAACAACTTTACCTATGGGCAAGGAGCTATTGTTAATTTTCATCCGGGTGATAATTATCCCTACTATTGTTCAGGAGTAACAACCTTAACCCGCCACAATGGTACTATTGAAGATGGCAGCGGCCCTACAGACCCTTACGTTTCGGGCCTGAACTGCGGCTGGCTGATAGCACCAGAAGATTCAGTGAGCAATCTTACACTGGTATTCGATAAATTTGATGTTACTCAGGGTATTGATGTAATTAACGTATATGACGGCCCCAATGCCGGATATCCGCTGCTTGGTTCATTCACAGGAAGTGCCATGCCTCCTGCGCTTACAGCTTCGGGCGATAAACTTTATATTGAATTTATGACTTCAGGAAGTCAGGGCAGTGGCTGGCGAGCACGCTACAATTCAACCGTAGTTTCGTATTGTTCGGGTATTACCACACTCACCGCTCCCGAAGGAACCATTTCTGACGGAAGCGGCCCGCGCACTTACCACAACAATACCATTTGCAAATACAAAATTTTACCAGAGAATGCTACCTCAATCACCCTCAGTTTTACAAGTTTTGATACCGAAGCTGATGCGGATGTTTTAAAGGTATATGATTATGTTACCCAGCAGCTTATCGGAACATACTCAGGATCTGATATTCCGCAGGATATTGTGGTTCCTTCGTCGAAAGCCTACGTCATTTTTACCACCAATGATGCTGTTGAAGGGCAGGGATGGGAACTCAATTACAGCTCTACCATCACCGGAACCGAACAGTTTTACGGTAATCAGGGCACCACAATGAGTGTTTCACCAAACCCCGCTGATAAATGGATTAAGATTGATTTATCGGCGAAAATGGAATCAGGGATCGAAGTCATGTTGATGTCAGCAGATGGAAGGATGGTTTTACCGGCTGAGCATTGGAATGCTACCGGCCATAACACCTTCTTTATCAACACGAGTTCCCTGAGTAATGGCCTTTATTTTCTTGAATACCGGATTGGTACCGAAACCGGAACGATGAAAGTGATGGTTAATCACTAACTTGTCAATAAATAAAAAAAGACACCTGACATTCATAATGTCAGGTGTCTTTTTTTTAAAGATACGTGAAATCAGGGAGTATTTTTTTCGTAGGCGCGAATGATACTGGTTACCAGCTTGTGGCGTATCACATCGCTTTGATCAAGTACCACAATATCAATGCCCGGAATATCGCCGAGAATTTGTGTAGCCTGAATCAGCCCTGATTGCTGATTGCGCGGTAAGTCAATTTGAGTAACATCTCCGGTAATAAAGAATTTTGCCGATCGTCCCATGCGTGTAAGGAACATCTTAAGCTGGCTGGGCGTGGCATTCTGTGCTTCGTCGAGAATAGCAAATACATGATCGAGCGTACGGCCGCGCATAAAAGCAAGCGGAGCGATTTCGATGGTTCCATCTTCAAGGTAGGTGAGAAGCTTCTGAGCAGGTAGCATATCACGCAACGCATCGTATAATGGTTGCATGTACGGGTCGAGTTTCTCTTTCATGTCGCCAGGTAAAAAGCCAAGATTCTCACCTGCTTCAACTGCCGGTCGTGTAAGGATAATGCGCTTTACCTCTTTATTCTTTAATGCCCGCACCGCCAAAGCCACTGCGGTGTATGTTTTTCCGGTTCCGGCAGGGCCGATGGCAAAAACCATATCGTTGTGGCCAATGCTTTCAACTATTTTTACCTGATTGGGGGTTCTGGCTTTCACAATTAAACCGTTTCTGCCATGCACCAAAACATCAGGCTGTGATTCCTTTAGCAAACCATTACCGTTTCCGGGTTCAGCCAGCTGCTTAATATCAGTCTCACTTATAGCTCCGAAACGCTCAAGATGCAATAATACTGCATTAAAAAGTTTCTCAAAATTCTCTATTTCACCGGGATCCCCTATGATTTTTAAAAATTCGCCCCTGGCAATAATCTTAACTTTTGGCGATAACGCTTTCAAAAGGTTAAGGTTTTTATCACCAACGCCATAAACATCCATCGGATTCTGCGCCTCAATGCTCAGTACTTTTTCGCTCATATCAAGAGATTTGAAACTTCAGGTAGCCATTTTCAGCCTGAAATTCAGCAAATAAATTTTAGCCAAAGGTAATTAAATTCACGGTAGCAACTTTTAACTGTCTAGCTGTTGATTTACCTTTCAAGGCTGATTTTTATTCAGGTTTTGGGCAGACAAATTTGATGATTTCGGCATGACCAGATATCAAGGTGCTTTACATTGTTTTATTTGACTGCATTGGCCGATTCTTACCCGAAATCATTACTTTTGACATGAATTTATTGTTATGGAATACAGAACAGAATCTGATTTTATCGGGAGCCTTCAGGTGCCGGTCGAAGCCATTTACGGAATCAATGCAGCAAGGGCACGCTTGAATTTTCCCGACTCAACTCCTTTTCATTTTGAGTGGTACAAAGCGCTGGGGTATGTAAAGCACGCATGTTACCTTACGGTTAAATCATTCAATCAGGCTGTTGAAGCAAAATACAATATGCATGATTTACCGCTGCGCTCATCGGATTCCGGTGTACTTGAGGCCTTATTGTCAGTGTCAGAATCAGTTATGGATGGAGCAGGATTTGATGCATTTATAGTTCCGGCAATCAGCGGCGGGGCTGGTACCAGCATCAATATGAATATGAATGAAATCCTGGCAAATCTGGCACTGCTCAAGCTTGGGTATAAACCCGGGCAATATGAGATAATTGATCCTACTGAGGATGCAAATATCTTCCAGAGTACCAACGATGTTGTTCCTACCGCGCTCAGGGTAGCTGTTATGTTTCTGCTTCAGGATCTTGAACAGGCTATCAATAAATTGCGTGCTTCATTCGAAATACTCGAACAGCGCCACCGCAACGATTTGAGGGTGGCTTATACACAAATGCAGGAAGCTGTTCCTTCGTCGTACGGCAAGTTATTCTCTAATTACAGCGATGCTTTAAGCCGCGACTGGTGGCGTGTTTCAAAGTGTTTCGAACGTATAAAGGTTGTAAATCTGGGCGGAAGCGCCATTGGTACCTCATTGGCAGTGCCCCGTTTTTTTGTAATGGAGGTTGTTCAGCAGCTGCAGCAGCTTACCGGATTGCCTGTTACCAGAGGCGAGAATCTGACCGATACAACCAGTAACCTGGATGCTTTTGTTGAGATTCACGGCATTTTAAAAGCCCTGGCTGTAACACTCGAAAAAACGGTTTCTGATTTGCGTTTACTTGCTGCTGATGTATCTGCCGAAGGTGGAATTTCAATTCCACAACAGCAGGTAGGTAGTTCGATTATGCCCGGGAAGGTAAATCCGGTAATTCCTGAATTTGTAATTAGTGCTTCACATCAGGTGTACGCGGCTGATGTGCTGATTACCGGACTTTGCGCCCAGGGTTGCCTCGATTTGAATGCCTACCTGCCTTCAATCGGTCATACGTTAATAAGCAGTCTAAAAGCTTTAATTGCCGCCTGCAATACCATGAATGTAAATTTGGTTCAGGGAATCAGCGTAGATGCTACGCAAAGTCTGAACAGACTATTGCATAGTCCGGCCATTACTACGGCTTTAATTCCGCAAGTCGGGTATCACAAGGCCGCCGAGGTGGCAAAATTTATGAAACAAACCGGCAAAAGCATCGTTGAAGCAAATCACCACCTGAACCTTATTTCTGACGAAATTTTGAACGAACTGCTCAAACCTTCGCGATTGTTGAAAGGCGGCTTCTCTTTATCAGATCTGTAAATGCTTAAAGAGTAAAAACCATAATGTTACTGCGTTGTTATAACTTTACATTTAAATTTGCTTGATTCAATGACCAAAGGCAAGGACAACAAGCCCCATATCGGAATATTCGGAAGACGGAACAATGGGAAAAGTTCGCTGATCAATGCACTGGCCGGGCAGGAGCTGGCCATAGTTTCTGACGTTGCAGGGACAACCACCGATCCGGTAAAAAAATCTATGGAAATTGATGGATTAGGGCCCATTGTTTTAATTGATACTGCTGGTATTGACGATAACGGTGAGCTTGGCCTTAAGCGTGTTGCCAAAACCTTGCAGGCAGTTAAAACCATCGATCTGGCCATACTTGTAATTGCCGGTAATCTTTTTTCAGACTTTGAACGTAATTTGATTGCTGAATTTTCAAAGCTTACTGTTCCTTATTTTATTGTTCATAACAAATCCGATCTCATTCCGCTGACTAAAGATCTCGCTGAAAGTGTTATGAAAGAGTTTGAGGTTAAAACTATCGAATTTAGTGCACTTAAGCATCCCGATACCGTTTCTGTTTTTGATCTGATAAGGGAATTGATGCCCGAAACGGCTTATACTGCACCTTCGCTGCTTGGAGACCTTATTCGCTACGGAGATACGGTTTTGCTAATTACCCCAATTGATATTGAAGCCCCTGAAGGCCGGATGATTTTACCTCAGGTGCAGGCCATCAGAGATATACTCGACCACGATGGGATTGCAGTAGTGTGCAAGGAAAGGGAAGTTGACAGCATACTAAAGCGCATGCAGCCCCGCCCTGCATTGGCCATTACCGATAGCCAGGTTTTTTTGAAAGCTGCGGCATCGGTGCCCGCCGATATTCCTTTGACCAGCTTTAGTATTCTGCTGGCCAGGCAACGTGGCAACTTTCAGGCTTATTTGCAGGGTACCCCGAAACTCTCGGATTTAAAAGATGGCGACATAGTGCTGATATTAGAATCATGCACACACCATGTTTCATGTGATGACATCGGACTTGTGAAAATTCCGCGCTGGATAGGGAATTTCACCGGCAAGAACCTTCAATACGAAGTGGTATCCGGCTTAACGGCTCTCCCCAGACCAATGACCGAATACGCCATGGTAATTCAATGCGGAGGTTGTGTTATAACCCGTAAACAACTCATAAACCGACTGAAGCCCGCCATTGATGCAGGAATCCCTGTTACCAACTATGGGATGGTAATTGCCTGGGTTCAGGGTATTTATCAAAGGGCCGTAGCCCCATTTACACAAACTGATTCGGGTGATTATTTGTAACGAAAAATTTTAATTCACCTGATATTTTTAAGCAAAGAAATATGAATATTGTCATAACAGGGGCATCGTCGGGCATAGGCCGCGAAACCGCGCGAATACTGGCACTTATACCCGGAAACAGGGTAATAGTTATAGCCAGAAATGGACATAAAATTCAAGCCCTGGCAGGTGAGTGTAACCTTCAACGTCAGGAAACGGCCGTTTTGCCAATCATTTTTGATTTGTCGATGGGAGCTATAGATGAACTTACAGCACGCATTGTCAAGCATTTTCGTGAAGTTGATATCCTGATTAATAATGCCGGATCCATGTTAAACAAACCATTTGGTGAAGTTACAAATCAGGAACTCAATCACGTATTTGATGTAAATCTCAGGGTTCCCTACATGTTATCTCAGGCGTTACTTCCGTATTATTCGGGGAAAGCTCACATTCTTAATATCAGCAGTATGGGCGGAGTACAGGGCAGTGTTAAATTTGCAGGTCTTTCAGCCTACAGTGCAAGCAAAGGGGCACTTGCTGTGCTGACTGAATGTATGGCTTTGGAACTGGCATCAAAGCATATTGCAGTCAACTGCCTTGCCTTTGGAGCCGTTCAAACCGATATGCTAGTAAAGGCTTTTCCGGGATATACAGCTCCCGTAACCGCGGGTGAGATGGCTGCATTTACTGCCGACTTTGCCTTAAACGGGCCAAAGTATTTTAACGGAAAGATATTGCCTGTATCTTTGTCGACGCCCTGATGCATTTAAAAATGAACCAGCCCGTTACGTGTATTTCACAATCAGGTATTGTTGATCGTGTAACCGATCAAAGCATCTTTGTGCAGACTATAAGTGTAAGCGCTTGTGCTTCGTGCCATGCCAAGGGTGCCTGCCAGTCGTCTGATATGAGTCCGAAAATGATTGAGATCGATCGTTCAAAAGCACCCTCAGTCAGGCCGGGTGAACAGGTGAAAGTGGTTATGCAGGAAAGTCTGGGTTTAAGCGCGGTATTCATTGGTTATATTGTTCCGCTTTTACTTTTGCTTATTACACTTGGCATCCTTTCACTTATTGCAACTGAGGCAGTTGCCGGATTAACTGCTATAGTTTTATTGGTGCCATACTACCTGATCTTATATTTTTTCAGGCATCGGCTTAAAAAAAAGTTTAGTTTTACAATCGAATAATTGAGAGAAAACAAATCTGGAAACATGAAAAACTTTACCATTCTTGTTCTGCTGATGGTACTATCTTTCAGCACAATACAAGCACAACAGGAGGTTTATAAACCTACCCTTATTCAAAAAGCCGCTTACTTCGATATATCACCTCCCTTGCGCGATATACCTGTAATAGAACCCGGTTACCGTGATCGCAAATGGAAAGACGGTGTGATCAAGAACAAACTCAACATGCCTGAGCACCGCAATCTGCCTGTTCCGTATGCAACCCCGGCTGACTACGCAAATGCACAAACCCGAATGGGTACACGTGCCAGCGAGTTATTGCTCACTATTAACGGAGTCGGGAACCTTAATGGAGTGCTACCTCCTGATACACAGGGTGATGTTGGACCCAACCATTATATGCAAATGGTGAACCTTTCAATGGCTATATGGAATAAATCAGGAACCATGATTTATGGTCCGGTTGACAATAAAACTCTGTGGAATGGATTTCCCGGCCCATGGTCGGGATCAAACGATGGAGACCCAATAGTATTGTACGATGAACAAGCCGACCGCTGGGTTGCCAGTCAGTTTGCTTTGCCGAATTATCCCAATGGTCCATTTTATGAACTGATTGCAGTTTCGCAAACCGGCGATCCAACCGGCGCATGGTATAGATACGCCTATACTTTTACCAATATGCCCGATTATCCTAAGTTAGGTGTTTGGCACGATGGTTATTATTTATCAGTTAATTCATTCACCTCGGGTTCACTCAATTGGGCCGGAACCGGCGTTGCTGCTCTTGATCGCGATAAAATGCTCATTGGCGATCCTAATGCCAGCATGATATTTTTCACGACTCCTTCAGGGGGCGATCCTTCAACATTTCAGCCTGCCGACTGCGACGGTAACCCTGCTCCAGCCGGCAGCCCCGGGCTGTTTGGTTACATTCGCGACGGAAATCCCGACCGCTTTGTGATTTATGCCCTCAATGCCGACTGGACAACTCCTGCCAATTCAACATTTAGTCAGCTGATTTTACTTCCGGTTGATTCCTACAGCTCAAGCATCTCTGGAATTCCACAAAAAGGAACTTCAACCACCCTACAGTCGATAGCAGATCGACTGATGTACCGCCTGCAATACCGTAATTTCGGATCCTATCAGGCTATGGTAACCAACCATACGGTAAACGTTTCAGGCCATGCCGGCATCCGCTGGTATGAATTCAGGAACTATGGTTCAGGTTGGGAAATTTACCAGCAGGGAACCTATTCGCCCGATGCTACTTCGCGTTGGATGGGATCTATCGCCATGAATAGTTATGGAGATATTGCACTTGGATTTTCAGCTTCATCTTCATCCTTGTATCCTTCCATACGCTTTACAGGAAGGCGTGCCTCTGATCCGCTTGGAGAAATGACTTTTGCCGAGCAGGATATTATGGCAGGCGGGGGTTCACAAACCTCATTTTATCAGCGCTGGGGAGATTACAGTATGATGTCGGTTGACCCGGCTGTTGATTCAGTTTTCTGGTATACACAGGAATACTATCAGACTACCAGCAATCAAAACTGGAAAACTGCTGTAGGATCATTCTCATTTGGAGTTCCGTTAAATGTAACTGCTACAGCTACTCCTGAGCAAATTTGTTTGGGCGACAGTTCACAACTTAACGCTGAAGTGAGCGGTGGTAATGGAACCATAACCTATCTGTGGACCGCATTCCCTGGTTCGTATACCTCGAATTTACAGAATCCGGTGGTTTATCCCGATGCTACCACCCAGTACCATCTAACCATTACAAGTGGAGTCAATACGGCATCAACTACGGTTACAGTAACGGTTAATCCTCTGCCTACTGTTGCTGTTTCCGATGATATGACTGCCTGCGAAGGCGAAGTGGTGCGCGTGATGGCCAATGCAACTAACCATGCCTCCATTCTCTGGACTTCAAGTGGAGATGGTTCATTTGCCGATCCAACCATTGCCCGTGCTGATTATACACCCGGCCCGCAGGATATCGCTACAGGAGCAGTAACCCTCACAGCCACGGTTGAAAGCCTGTATGGCTGCTCAAGTGCTGAAGATTTTGTTGTGCTTACCATTGTTAATGCTGCCCTCGCAGCAGCCGGTTCACCGTACGATGCTTGTTCAGGTCAGCCTGTTCAATTAAATGGCACAGCTGCAAATTACAGTTCGGTATTATGGACCTCAGCGGGTGACGGTACTTTTGCCGATGCAACCATAGCTGATGCAGTCTATACTCCCGGTGCTGGTGATCAGCTAGCAGGTTATGTTAACCTGGCATTTACAGCCTACGGCATGGAACCCTGCGGTGACTCAACCAGCACTACCACCGTTACTCTTATTCCGGCTCCTGCTTCCTTTGCCGGCGACGATGCAGCCGTTTGTGCTGGACAGTCAGCTGTTCTTATGGGAACAGCTACTGAATACACGTCAGTACAATGGACAACACCCGGCGATGGCCAGTTTACCGATCCAGCATCGCTAACAACCAATTACCTTCCCGGAAACGGCGATATCAATGCCGGACAGGTTAGCCTTTCGCTCAATGCAACCGGCAATGCACCCTGCGCAACCACTTCTGACCAGATACTTCTTACAATTCATCAGCTTCCTGAAGTAGCAGCAGGCAATGATACCACAATATGTAAAACTTCGAGTATACAACTCAGTGGGTCGGCTCAGAATTTTGCATCGGTACTCTGGACAACTTCAGGCAATGGTACATTTGATAATCCTTCGGCTTTGGCAACGCGTTATCTGCCCGGAACCAATGATACAATTCAGGGCAATATTGTTCTTACACTTACCAATACGGGCCAGTTTGGCTGCGGAACTGCAACAGATACTCGTACAATTCAGTTTGCACAGTGTTTGGGAATTGAAAATAATTTAAAACCATCAGTAAGAATTCTGCCAAATCCCAGCAGTGGAAAAGTAACTATTGAAGTTCGGGGACTTCCCGGAATGCAGAATTTCCGACTGAAACTGCTTGATGCTGGTGGAAGTGTTGTGCTGGATGAGCAATATACTTTTAATTCCCAGTTATTCAGGCATATGCTTGATCTTACCTCCAATCCGCGGGGTATTTACGTGCTTCAAATTTTCTCAGGAACAGAGATTCTGACTTCCAAAATTATGTTGCAATAGCATTCTCATTCTGTCACAGAGTCCTGCAACCTTTGAGTTGCAGGACTTTTTTTTAATGTTGCCGTAATTTATACAGCTTCTAAACAAATTGTTTATGGCCTGATAATCAATTGCTAATATTTATAATATACACTAAAATAGATATAATAATGTCATAATATACACAAAATCAATCATATATATAAGCTTAAAATTTAGTTTTATTTAGTTTTATTCCTTTTTTTGTTGCTAATTTTGTCAGCCTCAGCAAGCTGAATTTTGCCAGTTTTTAACAGAATCAGTTTACAATTAAAGGAACAGACCGTGAATAATACCCTGATTTTTGCAGTTATTTCATTAAGTTCAATTGGTGTAATTTCTGCAGTGATTCTCTACTTTGTTGCCCGTCGGTTCAGGGTAATTGAAGACCCCCGTATTGATATAGTTGCTGAATTATTGCCTGGCGCAAATTGCGGTGGATGTGGCCTTGCCGGCTGCCGTGCCTTTGCTGAAGCTGTTGTTCAATCAGGCGACTTGTCAAAACTGAATTGCCCGGTTAGCAGTAATGATGCCATGAAAGAAATTGCCGCAGTTATGGGGCTCGAAGCTGCCGATAAAGAACCCATGATTGCAGTGGTTAGATGCAATGGATCGAAGAAGAATGCAACAGCCAAAAACATCTATGAAGGTGCTTCCTCCTGCGCATTTGCGCATGGCTTGTCATCAGGCGAAAGCGGATGCCCTAACGGATGCCTCGGGCAGGGCGATTGCGTTACAGCTTGTAAATTCGACGCCATGAGGATGGATAACCTCACCGGCTTGCCGGTTGTGAGCGAAACGAATTGTGTGGCATGTGGTGCCTGTGTTACGGCTTGTCCGCGCAAGATTATCGAAATGAGGCCCAAAGGCAAAAAAGATCGCCGGATATACGTGTCGTGTGTAAATACCGAAAAAGGCGGACCTGCGAAGAAAAATTGTAATGTTGCCTGCATCGGATGTGGTAAATGTGTGAAGGAGTGCGCTTTTGATGCCATTGCCCTTGAAAATAATCTGGCATACATCGATCCTGTAAAGTGCAGGTTGTGCCGCAAATGTGCACCGGTTTGTCCTACCGGAGCTATCATTGAACTTAATTTCCCTGAAAAAAAGCCTAAACAGGGTGAAGCAGCCGAAGTATCTGCCATAACCGAAGCCTGAACAGGATTTAATAATTCCATTTAATAACAGTGGAGGAAAGTTAATTTGAAGACATTTAAAATAGGAGGGGTTCATCCGGCTGAGAATAAACTTACGGCTGGTTTGCCCATCGAAATCATGCCTCTTCCGGCCAAAGTGAGCATCCCGCTGTCTCAAAGCCTTGGAATGCCCTCAAAACCTTTGGTTGCAAAGGGAGATACAGTGAAAACTGGACAATTACTGGCCAAAGGTGAGGCATTTATATCATCAAATATACATTCACCTGTATCCGGAAAGGTGCTTCGCATCGATGAAGTGGTTGATTCATCCGGCTATCGGCGTCCTGCAGTAATCATTGAAAGCAGCGATGATGTATGGGAAGAAGGTATCGAACTTAGCCCTGAAATCGTTCGGGAAATTAAGCTCGACCGGCAACAGATTATCGGGCGTATTCAGCAATCAGGGGTTGTTGGGTTAGGAGGTGCAACTTTTCCGTCGCATGTTAAACTAATGGTGCCTGAAGGTAAGAAGGCTGAATTTTTGATCATCAATGGTGTAGAATGTGAACCTTATCTCACGGCCGATCATCGTTTGATGCTTGAGCATGCCACCGAAATATTGATTGGTGTGAAGATATTGATGATTGCCCTGGATGTTTCGAAAGCAATTATCGGCATTGAGCAAAACAAACGTGACGCAATTGCACATCTAAACAATCTCTTAGCTGAGTTTAATGGAATCTCAGTCGTTGCGCTCAGAGTGAAATACCCTCAGGGTGGCGAAAAGCAACTTATCAAGGCTGCCATCAACCGCGAAGTACCATCGGGCAAGTTACCCATCGAAGTTGGCTGCGTGGTGAACAATGTGGGAACAGCCTATGCGGTTTATCAGGCAGTTCAGAAAAACAGGCCGCTTATAGAACGGGTAGTAACCGTAACAGGTAAACACCTGAGTAAACCCTGCAATGTGCTTGCGCGTATCGGCACACCTGTTAATGAACTTATTGAATTTGCAGGCGGTTTGCCCGATAACACCGGAAAGGTAATCAATGGGGGACCTATGATGGGTAAAGCACTCACCACGTTGGAAGTTCCGGTGGTGAAAGGCACCTCGGGAATTTTGGTAATGCCTGCAGCAGAGAGTAAACGTGCTCCGGTTCATAATTGCATTCGCTGTGCACGCTGCATTTCAGTTTGCCCTATGGGCCTGGAACCTGTTTTACTGGCGCAACTGGCCGAAAACCAAATGTTTGAGCAGGCAGAGCAGGAACGTATTCTTGATTGCATTGAATGCGGATCGTGTCATTATACCTGCCCTGCAGGCCGGCCTTTGCTCGATTACCTCAGGGTTGGTAAAAACAAAGTTGGAGTCATCATCAGAAACAGGGGGAAAAAGTAATATGAGTTTATTCACAGTTTCGGGTTCACCCCATGTTCATGCCGATTCGGGTGTTAAATCCATCATGTACGGGGTGGTTATTTCCCTTATTCCGGCTATACTTGTTAGTGTGTACTTTTTTGGAGCCGATGCAGCGCGTGTAATCTTTATTTCAGTCGCAGCCTGCCTTCTTTTTGAGTGGAGCATTCAAAAATATCTGTTAAAGGGACCATTAACCATCAACGATGGAAGTGCCCTGGTTACAGGAGTTCTTTTGGCATTTAACGTTCCTTCGGGCTTACCCTGGTGGATAATTGTGATTGGTGCTCTCGTTTCAATCGGAATCGCCAAAATGTCGTTTGGCGGATTGGGCAAAAATCCATTTAACCCGGCTTTGGTTGGCAGGGTGTTTTTGCTGATTTCCTTTCCGGTGCAAATGACCCGCTGGCCTGTGCCTCATGCTTTATTCGCCGAAAATATAACCGATGCTATTACTGGTCCAACAACACTTGGAATACTGAAAGAGGGAATTAGTGCCGGTAAATCGGTTCAGGAACTGATGGCTTCTCCTGCGTTTCCGGGTTACTTGAATGATTTTATAGGAGCACAGGCAGGCTCGCTGGGCGAAATTTCGGCCATTGCTTTGCTTTTAGGAGCAGCTTATCTGTTTGCCCGTAAAATTATTACCTGGCATATCCCATTTAGTTATCTGCTATCTGCCATGGCATTTTCAACTATACTCTGGCTTATTAATCCATCACGCTATGCCGATCCTCTGTTACACCTGCTGGCCGGAGGTATGATACTGGGTGTGTTTTATATGGCTACCGATATGGTATCTTCACCTATGACACCCAAAGGACAAATACTATTCGGCACAGGAGCAGGTTTACTCACTATTCTTATTCGGGTGTGGGGTGCTTATCCTGAAGGAGTTTCATTTGCAATACTGATTATGAATGCATTTACACCACTCATTAATCAGGCGTTTAAACCAAAACGGTTTGGGGAGGTGATCAAAAATGGCTAAAACTGAATCAACTTTTAAGAATATGGTGGTTACCCTACTGGTGATTTCACTCATAGCCTCACTTTCATTGGGCGCCGTGTACAATCTTACCAAGGATCCCATCGCCAGGGCAGCTGAGCAAAAGAAGGAAGCTGCCATTAAAAAGGTAGTACCTGCCTTCACCCGAATTGAACGGGAACAGATAATTCCTGATGAAGGAGGTGATCCCATTCTGGTGAATAAGGCTTTCAGCGATACTACTCTTGTTGGTTATGCTGTTGAGACCTATACCGATAAGGGCTTTGGTGGAAGAGTGCTGCTGATGGTTGGTTTTTTACCTGATGGTACAATAAGCAATACCGCTGTGTTGCGCCACACCGAAACTCCGGGTTTGGGTGATAAAATGGATGCATCCAAATCGGATTTTTCAAAACAATTTATCAGCAAAAATCCAGCAGAATTTAAACTTTCAGTAAAAAAAGATGGTGGCGATGTTGATGCCATTACAGCGGCAACCATTAGTTCAAGGGCTTTTTGCGATGCTGTTTCGAGAGCATATCAGGCCATACATCAACAGGGAGGTTCAAAATGAATCAGTGGCAGAATTTTTTGAAAGGTATAATAAGTAGCAACCCAACACTGGTGCTACTGCTTGGTATGTGTCCAACGCTTGGTGTTACAACTTCGGCTATAAACGGGCTTGGAATGGGGTTGGCAACTACCTTTGTTCTGGTTATGTCGAATGTAGTTATTGCACTTATCAAAGATCTGATTCCCGATAAAGTGCGTATTCCATCATTTATTGTTGTAATAGCATCGTTTGTAACCGTGGTCGATCTGGTTATGGCTGGTTTTGCACCTGCCCTCCACGAACAGCTTGGTTTGTTTATTCCGCTGATTGTGGTTAACTGCATTGTGCTTGGCCGCGCTGAAGCTTTTGCATCTAAGAATGGCGCTTTTTCTTCACTTATTGATGGTTTGGGAATGGGTTTCGGTTTTGCGCTTGCATTAACCTTACTTGGAGGTATCCGCGAAATTCTCGGCAGTGGCGCACTTTTCGGAATGAAATTTATCCAGGGTGATGCCATTCTGGTATTCGTGCTGGCACCCGGCGCATTTATTGTTTTAGGTTATCTCATTGCGCTTATCAACAAATTGCGTAAAGCCTGAACCTTTATTTAAAAAAGCAGCTGTATGGAATACATCATCATTATAATTTCAGCCATTTTTGTCAACAACATTGTATTTGCCCAGTTTCTGGGTATTTGTCCTTTTCTGGGAGTATCAAACAAATTGTCAACTTCCATCGGAATGGGCAGTGCTGTTGTGTTTGTTATGACGCTGTCAACACTTGTAACTTATCTGATCTATCAGTTTGTGCTTATTCCGCTAGGACTTGGTTTTTTGCAAACCATCAGCTACATACTGGTGATAGCCGCACTTGTGCAGATGGTTGAAATTATTTTGAAAAAGGTTAGTCCGGCTCTTTATCAGGCTTTGGGCATATTTTTGCCACTGATTACAACCAATTGTGCTGTGCTGGGGGTGGCTATACTTGTTATTCAAAAGCAGCTAAACCTGATGGAAAGCATTGTTTTTACTGTAGCGACTTCACTTGGCTTTACCCTTGCACTGGTTATCTTTGCCGGCATCCGCGAACATCTCGAACTTATGGGCGTTCCTAAAGGAATGCGGGGTATACCTATTGCACTTATTGTTGCAGGTTTGTTGTCACTTGCTTTTATGGGATTTGCCGGCCTGGTAAAGTAATTTCCCCCTTTTTAGCATTTTTAAATATCAAATTCAAAGCATCGGGGTTACCATGAAGTAACTTTGATGTAATTTTCTTTAAACATTTTGATCCAATGCCACAGTATAATCATCTATGTTTGCAGATGATACATTTGTATTGTAACTGCTTATTTAAAACACAAGCAATGAACCGCTCTATTTTCTTCTTTTGGCTTATTACAGGTATATTGATGTCTGAATATTCGCATTCCCAGGGATATCTGCATGCCTCCGGACGCTATATTTATGATGGAAACAATCAGGAAGTCATTCTCAGAGGCATTGGAACCGGCAACTGGTTTCTGCAGGAAGGATATATGATGAAAACTGATGATTTTGCCGGAACCCAGCACCAGATCAGACAAAAAATGATAGAAACTTTTGGGGTTGCCAATACCGATACGTTTTACGAGTCGTGGCTCGATAACCACTTTGCCCGCCGCGATGCCGATTCAATGGCAGCCTGGGGATTCAATAGTGTAAGGGTTGCCATGCATTACAAATGGCTAACACTGCCCATTGAAGACGAGCCGGTTGCCGGAGTGGATACCTGGCTCGAAGACGGATTTATTCGACTCGACAGTTTGCTTGCGTGGTGTAGCGACAATCATTTGTATTTGATTCTCGATTTGCATGGTGCTCCCGGCGGACAAGGCCACGATGCCAATATCTCGGATTACGATGCAACCAAACCCTCGCTATGGGAAAGTGCCGAAAACAGGCGTAAAACAGTGGCCCTCTGGCAACGTTTGGCACAAAGATATGCCAACGAACCCTGGATTGGCGGCTACGATCTTATTAACGAACCCAACTGGGATTTACCGGGCGGAACCATGCTAAAGCAGCTTTACCAAAGCATAACCACTGCCATTCGTGCAGTGGATAACAATCACCTGATTATTATTGAAGGTAACTGGTTTGCCAACGATTACACCGGCCTCACACCACCCTGGGATAACAATATGGTTTACAGTTTCCATAAATACTGGACGTATAACGATGCTGCTGCACTTAATTGGATGATTAATTTACGAACCAGTTACAACGTGCCGATATGGTTGGGTGAATCGGGCGAAAATTCAAATTCGTGGTTTACCGATTTAATAAAACTGGCTGAAAACAACAGGATTGGCTGGTCGTGGTGGCCGGTTAAAAAAGATGGAATAAACAATGTTCTAAAGGTAACTGCCGGCCGCAATTACGACGATCTGCTCAGTTACTGGAAAACAGGTAGCCCGGTACTCACGGCTGAGCAGGCATTCAGCGCAGCCATGGAATGGTCGGTAAATCACCGCATCGAAAACTGTCAGGTTCGCCGAGATGTAATTGATGCAATGATCAGGCAGCCGCATTCCAACGAAACACTGCCTTTCGAATTGGTTCACCCGGGTGATTATATCCACGCTGTAAATTACGATTTGGGTAAAAGCTCTTTTGCTTATCACGATACCGATTCGGCCAATTACCACCTCAATACCAACACATATACCAACTGGAACCAGGGTTGGGAGTATCGCAATGATGGAGTGGATATCGAGAAATGTTCCGACATCAATGCAGGTAATAATGGATATAGTGTTGGCTGGACTGCCGATGGTGAGTGGATGCAGTACACCATTCAGGCTGATACATTCGCTGCCTACAAAGTAGGAGTGAGGTCGGCTTCGGCTTCGGGCGGTGCGCAAATTCATCTCGAACTCGACGGAACCGCTGTCTCGCCCAGGCAGATTCTCCCTTCAACGGGCGGCTGGCAAACCTGGAACACTTCGAACATTAACAATGTAATTCTACCTGCAGGAATGCACAAATTAAAGGTGTACTTCGATAAGGGTGGTTCAAATTTCAATTATCTTGTTTTTACTAACCCAATACCGGTTTCGGCGGTCGATTTTACTTTTCTTACAGCCGAAACAAATCATGACGGAAATCAGATCTCGGTAACCCTAAATAAGGAAATTACTTCTCTGCCGCCGGTTCCAGCTGATTTCCAAATTGTTTCAGCCGGTAATGCGATTAACATTCTCTCAGTATCGGTTGATCCTTCCAACAACCGCAAATTAATTCTGGAACTTGGCCCCGGTATCAGGTACCAGCATGTTATAAAAATTTCCTACACCGGAACTTCAGTCACAAATGGTGATGCTTTTCTTACCCAGTTTTCGAACCAGGAAGTAGTAAACCGCTTGTATCCCAGGTTTTCACTGCCTGCCACCATTCAGGCCGAAGATTTCTTTTTCAACAATGGATTTTCGCTCGAAGATTGTACCGATACCGGCTGGGGCTTTAATATTGCCTACGCAAACACTTCTGATTACCTTGATTATCTGATTTATGTACCTCAGGCAGGCGAATATACCTTAAATCTGCGTTTTGCCACTCAGTCGTCGAGCGGAAGGCTCGAGGTCAGAACCAATGCCGGCGGCAGTTTTGCAGGACTGGGAACAGTTTATTTCCCTTCAACGGGCGGCTGGCAAACCTGGTCAAACTATCAAATTAAAATTAACCTTGCACAGGGCGATCAAACTTTGCGGCTTTATGTACTCGGAGGAGAATTTAACATCAACTGGTTTTCAATTTCGATGCCCAATTCAAGCAGAAATCTTGCACCGGAGCATAATTTTAGAATATTTCCCAATCCGGGTGACGGACTCTTTCATTTAACTTCGGATTATATCAGGCACTGTGGCGTACAGGTGAATGTTTGTTCGATAGAGGGATCTGTATTACTGGGATATTCATTTAGAGCCGGCGATATTTTTAACGCTCAGCTTGATCTTACCCTTCTGCCGAAAGGCACATATATTGTTCAGTTAAATTGGAAAGGCATTACATCTAGTTTACCGGTGGTAATTATTTAGCTTGTTATTCCGGGATACTAAACTTTCAGTTTGCTTTTCTGTTTATGTTTTGTTCGTTTTAATTCCCTGATAGCTTAAACAATATTTTTTTATTTGACTGACAAGTCTGAGTATTCACCTAAAAAAAATGACATGAAAATTATTGTCCGAATTCTGATTGCATTGGCTGGTATTGTAATACTGACCCTGCTCGTTGCGCTTTTTGTCAAAAAGGAGTATGCCGTTGAGCGCGAAGTGAGTATCAACAAGCCTGTTGCCGAGGTGTTTGATTATGTGCTTCTGCTAAAAAATCAGGATAATTACAGTGTATGGGCCAACATGGACACTTCAATGATTAAGGAGTTCCGTGGAACCGACGGACAAGTCGGTTTTGTTTCGGCATGGGATAGCCAAAACAAGGATGTAGGCAAAGGAGAACAGGAAATTACTGGCATTAAACCCGGTGAGCGCATTGATTATGAGTTGCGCTTTTTAAAACCGTTTGAAAGCACCGACCACACTTACATGGCTACTTCGGCAATAAATGATAGCACTACACAGGTAAAATGGGGTTTCGATGGCAAAATGCCTTATCCCATGAACCTTATGCTGCTATTTATGAATATGGATCAAATGCTCGGAAAAGACCTCGGGCAAGGACTTCTGAACCTGAAATCCGAACTTGAAAAAGCAGAATAATGAATGCAGGTTTTAATTCACTTTCAAGTTTCTGAACCAATTATTACACTGATATTGAGTAAGTTTGAGACTTATTTTGAATTTTAAAAAGATTCTGACATAAAACGGGTGGGAAATAGCAATTAATTTCAACCCGTTTTTTATTTAATTTATTTAAATAAATCATAATCAGGTCAATACATAATAATTTCATTAGGTACAATTCGGCATATTTTGTTGTATTTTTGTGTAACTACCTTTTAATGAAAAGGCAGGCAGGCAGGTAATTACCACTAATACTGAGAAAATGTTTAAAAGGAATTCGTTTGCGCGAATTGTGTTATTTACCTCCATTGCTGGTATTATAGCCATTATTTTTGTATTCTTCTCTTTAAGGCTATATTACAATAATGAAAAACAGACCATTCTCAATGCAGCGAATGATCAGCTCAAAGTCATTGCCGGTTTAAAAGTTAATCAGCTGAATAAATGGTATACCGATAAATACAGCGATGCCAGATTTATTGTTCAGAATAAGTCCCGAATGAAAGTCATTGCTGATTATCTTAAATCCGGCGACTCAACGCTACTGCAGGAGATCAATCTGCAGCTTACCAACAACAAATTTCAACACGATTTCTCCACCATACTTCTTGCAACTATATCGGGTAAAATTATTTATAGTACTGATTACGACTCTGTTGCACTGTTGCCATTTATTGTTGATAGTATCAGGAATGCAATAGTCAACCGTGAAATCGAGGTATCCAATATATATGCATGTGCTGAGCACAGGATGAAACATCTCGATGTAATTGTGCCACTCCTTTTGCCGGGTATTGATTCACTGGCATTCATTTTCAGAACCAATCCTCAAACAGATCTATATCCGATTATCGATTTCTGGCCAACCGATCGCCAATCTGTCGAAACCCTCCTTGTTACACGCTCAGGCGATAGCGTTCTCTTTATCAGTAATCTTTTGTTTAGCGATAACTCACAATTACAGGTTAAGTTCCCGCTGAGTGCTTCATTATTGCCTGCAGCTCGTGCCGTTAAGGGTGAAAGAGGCTTTTTTGACGGTGTTGACTACCGTGGCCAGAAAGTTCATGCCTATTTGGCGAAAATCCCTTCAACCCCCTGGATAATTATAACCAAAGTTGATAGCAGTGAATTGTACGCAGATCTCCGAACAAGGGTGTTTCTTGTAAGCCTGATTGCAGCCATGGTTATTTCATTGTTTGCGCTTACTATGTTTTTGATATTTAATTACAGGCAGCGAAAAACCTACGGAGCCCTTACAAAGAGCAAAACAGAATTTCGCACCACGGTTTATAGTATTGGCGATGCTGTGATAATTACCGATAATCAGGGATTAATCACAAATATGAATCCTGTGGCTGAACGACTTACCGGCTTCACTGAGTCAGAGGCATTGGGCGAGCCATTAAGTCATGTATTTAAAATTGTGAGCGAAGAAAAATTGCTCGAAGCTGAAGACCCGGTTTCTATAGTAATGCGCGAGGGTAAAGTTGTTGGCCTTGCAAATCATACAATGCTTATCTCTAAGCAAGGGGAGCATACGCCCATAGCTGATAGCGGAGCTCCAATCCGTGATGAGTCCGGCTTTATCAGTGGTGTAGTGTTGGTTTTCCGCGATCAGTCAGCAGAGCGCACTTTTCAGAACGAACTTGAAGCCAGCGAAAAAAAGTATCGCAACATATTTGAGAATAGTCCTCAACCCATGTGGATTTACGATGAAGCTTCACTCAAATTTCTGGAAGTGAACAGGTCAGCTATCATGCACTATGGCTATAGCCGTGCCGAATTTCTTGAAAAGCGCATTACTGACCTCATACTTCCTATGGAAATAGCCTCTGGGGAAACCATGCAAATGCCTTTACTGCCCGATGAGGGCATATGGCGCCATATGACTAAAAGAGGAGAGACAATTTTTGTTGAAGTTAACTCAAACGAAATAATATACAACAATGCACCTGCCCATTTAATGCTGGTTAATGATGTTACCAGCCGCCACAAAGCCGATGAACTGCTGCGTGAAAGCGAAAGCCGCCTTCAATCGGTACTGGAAAATATGCTTGAAGGCTGCCAGATTATTGGTTTTGACTGGAACTTAATTTACTTAAATCGCACAGCCGATAGTCTTATTAATTAATATACCCCGTGAGCAACTTATTGGAAAATCTTTTATCAATCTTTATCCCGGTTTTAAAGAAACAGAAACCTATATTGCACTTAAACACTGCCTCGAAGAGAGAATTCCCTCACGCATCGAAACCCAACTGGAATTCCCTGATGGAAGTTTACGGTGGTTCAACCTTAGTATTCAACCTGTTCCCGAAGGTGCATTTATTCTTTCAATCGATATTACCGAGCGCAAAAAAATGCTGGAGACTCTGAGTCAAAGCGAACGTAAATTCAGAACCCTATTCGAAAATCATACTGCGCTTAAATTACTGATTGATCCTGAAACAGGTAATATCATTGATGCCAATGGCGCAGCCTCTGCATTTTACGGTTGGTCGGTTGATGAACTCAAACGCATGAGTATTTTCGATATCAATACTTTATCCCCATCCCAAATCCGCAACGAATTTAAAAAAGTAAGTAATTCATTAAATACTCCTTTCTATTTTATTCATAGGCTAAAAGATGGGACACTTTGCAATGTAGAAGTGTTTAGCAGCCGCGTTCAATTGGACGGTAAAGAATTATTGCATTCTATAGTTCATGATATTACTGAACGAAAAAAAGCAGAACAGCGCGTCAACCTGATGATCCGTTCACTCGAAAGAACGCCCGTTGGTATTGTAATTACTGATGCTGATGGAAATGCCGAATATGGTAACCCAAAATATTTTGAGATAACAGGCTTTAAACTCGATGATATTTTAGGGATTAAGCCAGATATTTTGCATATGCAATCAACCAATCCCGAATTGGATGCTCAGATTTGGAAAACAATCTCAGCCGGTAAAGAATGGAAAGGTGAATTTGAGCATCCTCACAGCGATGTCATCAAATTTTGGGCTTATGGAGCCATTTCGCCCGTTTTTGATTTCGCCGGTAAACTCACAAATTATGTAATCGTTATCGAAGATATTACTGAAGAGAGACAATTGCTTACCGATTTGATGGATGCTAAAACCAAGGCACAGGAAAACGACCGTTTAAAAACAGCCTTTCTGGCCAATATGAGTCACGAAATACGTACTCCGATGAATGGTATACTCGGTTTCATGAATTTGCTTCATGATCCTGAACTTACCAGTGAAGTGCGCGATGAATACATCAAAATTGTGCAGGCAAGCGGCAACAGGCTGTTGAATACCATCAACGATATAATCGATGTATCTAAAATTGAATCGGGGCAGGTTCAGATAACCAGCTCACAAACCGATTTGGACGAATTGTTTAAATCTTTGCATCAGTTTTTTAGCGCCGAAGCAACTGCTCAGGGTGTTTTGCTCACTATTGATGCAATGCCTGAAACCGGCAAAAGGAGTGTTATTACAGATAAAACAAAAATTGAATCGGTACTTACCAATTTGATTAAGAACGCGCTAAAGTTTACCAGCCAGGGAAGTATACGAATGGGCTGCCGCCAAAAAGGCGATTGGCTTCAGTTTTTTGTATCAGATACCGGTACTGGGATACCTAAAGATAAAGTTGATAAGGTTTTCGAGCGATTTGTACAGGCCGAAACTGAAAATACACGTAATTATGAGGGCTCAGGACTTGGGCTGTCAATTTCTCAGTCGTATATCAGCCTGCTCGGCGGCAGAATTTGGGTTGAATCAACTTTGGGCAAGGGCTCTGACTTTTACTTCGAGATTCCTTACCAACCGGCTATTGTGCCTGACTCAAAACAGCCTTTATTGAACAATGGACAAAATAAGCTGCCCTTGTTCTCAAGTTGCACTGTGCTTATAGCCGAAGACGATGAAATTAGCTTTAAACTTATCGACAAACTATTGACTTCTCGCGGCATCAAAACACTGAGAGCGCGCAATGGCGTTGATGCAGTAAAATTGGTGCATGATAACCCTGAAATAGCTCTTGTGTTTATGGATATCAAAATGCCCGTAATGGATGGGTTTATGGCAACCAGGTCAATATTACGTCACCACCCGGGCTTGCCTGTTGTTGCACTCACGGCCTATGCATTCCCCGACGATAAGGATAAGGCCCTCGAAGCCGGCTGTGCCAACTATCTGTCAAAACCATTGCGTAAGGAATTTCTGTACGATATTCTGTCCAGCTATTTACAAATGGCTTGATGGTGATCAAACATCCCGCTTTACTTCAATAATTTGAATTATTTGTTTCGAGAGTTGCATTTAAACCTACAAAGCAGGGTTTCCTTCTGAGAATCCCTGCTTTGTAGGCATTATTATATATAACTCATTAAATCAAATGCTGTTGCTGAGCATTTTATCGAGTCTTCCAATCAGATTTCATTCGCCTTGCGTTTTTCAACCCATACTTTGGTGAGACCATACACCGCGCCAAGACTTAATAATAGATAAACGCCATTGGTTATAGGTGCGTTGCCCCCTGTTGGTGGCTGATTACCGGTAGCACCATGCCCGACTGCGGGTGGTGGCGGAGGTGCACCTTGCGCTAATGCCCTGTTAGCTGAATATGTGCAAAATGCAATCAGTAGCATGGCTAGTCCTATTTTCTTAAATGCTTCCATTGTTCAATATTTTTTTAACAGCATTAATTCAATACAATTTTATTGCTGTAACTTGACTTTCCGTCAATTACAGTAATAAAATATACACCTGCCGGTTGCCGGCTCATTTCAAACACTTCCATTCCATCACCACTGGCTGTTGTTTTACTGATTAACTGCCCTGTAATGCTATAAATCCTTATTTCTGCCCTTGGTGGTGCCGATGCAACATAAACAGATGATCCATAGGCATAAACATTGGGGCTGGCTACCTCAGTCTGATCGCCGGTGCCTAGTGCTTTAAAGTGCAACAGAAAACGATCGGGATTGTCGCCCGTACTTTTTTCAAATGCAACCATTGGGCTTATCGATAAATCACTCATTTTGTTAAGTTTTGTATCTTCGAGCAGCACACTCTTGTTTTGCATCTGACTCAGGTTTGCAGTGATGGTCCAGGGGCCTTCAATACCTTCAAAATACAATGGAATGATAATATTATCTGACTCAAACGGTAAACCATTGATTGATAGTTCGCTGTTGTCGCTCCCTTTGGTAAAAAGGTTGGGTAATCCGCTGTTGTAGCTTCTGAGTTTGTAGGCATCGAAATCGCCATCGAATGCATTAGTGGCATTTGTATTGAAATGAATAAAGGTTTCATCTTCTGCTCCATTTCCGGCCACGGTGAGTACCATGCTTTCTGGGGCTGTGTTGGCCGATTTGTAATAAACATCCATCCCCGAATGGGTACGATCGTTATTATCAATGCTCACGGTTTTGGTGCCGGTAGTTTTGGCGTGAACCATAAATCCCTGCATGGCCGGAATGTACTGCTGGCCGCTACCAATGGTGGTTGTGCCGTTGTCGCCCGAAAACTGAAGGTAGTAACGGTACTTTTGTTGAGTATTGTCGTAATAATACAAGGCGTTGTCCATACCATCGCCCAGGCTAATGTTTGCCCAATCAATGGCGCAGGGGAAAGGATTGCCCAGCAAATTCCACCCTTCGCCCATCCCTGAAGTGTTGGTGCAGGTTAAAACCAGGGGTGAAGCATAGGTATTGAGCGTGCCGGTATAAGTTTTGGTCACAGGATCGGGATAGGCAACCAGGTATCCTTTGCCTACCGTAAAATTGTTTTCAAAACTGCTGTTCCAGGCACCGGCTCCGTCAGTTGAATTTATCCAGAGGTTGTTCACTTCGTCCCAGGCATAAAAATCTTGACCAGGGGTTGGAGTGTTTGTTACAAATTCAGGTTGGATGGCCTGGGCGGTAACCGGCGATGATAACAAATGAAACATATAATCATTCGTTATCACATAATCGGCCAGGTAGCGCTTTACGGTGGCGGTAACCGGGGTAGTGCTCTCAATCAGCGAGGCGGTGCCGCCTGAGGTGCTGTTAAGTGTAAGCGATGAACTGCCATCTACTGTAAGGGTGTTGCTCACGGTTACTTTTGAGTTGTAATCGATGCTTACACCTGCTGTATTGGTTATGCTCAGGTTGTTGAAATCACTCAGGGAGGTGCCCGAAATGCTTCGGGCCGTGGTGCTTCCCGACATGGTTACGCTTTCGCTACCTTTGGTGTAGGTGCCGTTGTTGGTAAAACTGCCATTGCTTATCTCGATGGTAGCAGTTGCGGTGCAGGCTATACTTCCACCAGTAGTAATTTCAATGCCCTGCCCTAGCAGGTGCAAGGGCACTGCCACCATTAGCCATAAAGGGAATAAAGTGAATATCTTTCTCATGGCAGTAACTATTTGGTGTATTCTGAGTGGCTTCCTAAGCCATCGACCTCGTAGTGAAAATCAACAAAAAGTGCTCCTGCATTTCCGCCATATGTATCAGTTGTATTTCCACTAACGGCATTTCTGTAAATCCTGCAAATCAGAATACTTGAAATGTTTTTACCGGTTCCATCAATACCTGCATTATCAGCTGTTAATGCTGTAATTAAATGTTTTGATTGTGAATTTGAGGCTACCAGCTGAGTATTATTAACTGTAGTAATTGCAGGAAAAGCGACGGGTGCTGCACTAACATAGTTTTGCCAGGTATACTCAAGAAACCATTGAACTGTTCCGGTATTATTATTAATGGGCATCCAGTGAATATGAGGGTAAATTGTCGTTCCCTGTTTCCAGTCATGAGGCAATTGTACGGTAAATGACATAGCATCGAGTGTATTATCAACAAACCAGTAGATTTGAGGGCCTGAAGAACCTATAGCATAACTGAAGCTGGCGGATGAATTGCCTTTATCCAAAGTAACTCTCAAATCATTCCAGGTTGTAGCCGCTCCGTCCAAACGTGGGGTACCATCGCTTTCAACCGCAAATCCGTCGGTTCCATTGTGGTTAATTTTTACTTCCTGCGTAAAACCATGCAGGGCCAAACCTGCCAGCAGCAATCCAAATACTAATTTTTACATAGTGTTGTTTTTTTGGGGGGATACAATTTTCAGGCTTTCTGAGCTCTGCTTTTTAAACTATTAATGCACAATAGGGGCATTAAGTCATACAAGTTAATGATAAAAATGCTTTTTTAATGTCTGAATTTAATATTTATGAACATGTGTTCATAAATTCGGCGTTGATTGTCTGAAATTCATAGGAATTGACAGTGATCGCGATAAGCACAGGTAATAATAAGGGCACTATCGTTTTTCGGGTGTAAAATTTTTTATTTAATATAGCCGCGCTGCCTGTAAAATAATCCCGGGCTTGATTGCTGCCATGCAACTTTTATTTTAGAATGGTAATCGCCCGGTAGTTTGTATATTTACACGCAAAACCAAGATTATGCAGTCTGAACCTATCATTGAGTTAAACGGCCTTAGTGTATTCCAGCGCGAAATGCTGGTACTAAGCGATATCAACCTTACCATTTCGAAGGGCGAATTTGTTTACCTGATTGGTAAAACCGGAACTGGTAAAAGCAGTTTGCTTAAAACCCTGTATGCCGATTTGCCGGTTACTGTGGGCGAAGCAAGTGTAGCCGGATTTAACCTGAGGTCTATCCGCCGTCGCGATGTG
>Ga0172375_10002666_pt1 | contig 27663 bp, 35 predicted proteins | sample LakKiv1m_FD_114537 | JGI IMG/M metagenome (GOLD analysis project Ga0172375, IMG submission 114537) | Freshwater microbial communities from Kabuno Bay, South-Kivu, Congo - kab_092012_11.1m | ecosystem: Environmental > Aquatic > Freshwater > Lake | place: Democratic Republic of the Congo...
TAAAGTCATCATGCGCAGAAGCTATGGATTCCATACAACTGAAAACTGTATATTATCTTTAATGCATTGCATGGGTAAACTTGATCTGCCTGACTTTGACCCACAAATTCACAAATAGAACCACTATTTTAAGTTTTGAATCTGGATACTTTATACATTCCTGACTTAAATCAGCAATATTAATTCTACATTCTTTGAACATTTTATAGGGAATACAAAATTCGGAATCTTCATTTTCACTCCAGATGCGACTCTTTAACTCAAATGAAATATCTTTATGGAATTGATCAAGCTCAATCCTAAAATCTGTCATCTTTGATAAATATTCAATATCCTCTTTTGACAGATACTGTGGATCTCCAGTTTTATATAGGTATAAAAAAATATTTAAGGTAAAATCATGAAGTTTATTTAGAGTAATAATTTCCTTTGTTCTTTCGACATAATCTGAGATTATTTTAAATACAATAGATTTTGCTAATATATACCTACAATTAATATCCCATGCTTTTACTATTTCATTAAATAGTTCATTTTTAATAAGATAATCCCATGATAAATTATATCCTTCTAAGCGTCCAAATATTTGTGAACTATTTATTTCATATATGGATGACAACTCACTAAATAAATCAAATTCTCTCTTTTCAAAATCCTTAAATTCTTTACATAAAACACCACTGAAATATTTGTCTATATCCTCTTTAAAATCATTTACTTCCTTAATTTCGAGAGCATTACAAAAATCCGAATTTGGGTCAATGATCAAAATTCTCGAATCATGTGTCTTCCTCACAATCTCCTCCACAATCCTCCCCAACATGAACGATTTTCCGCAGCCGGATTGGCCGACTACCACCAGCCCTCGGGTCAAAGCTTTCAAATCGACGGTGAAGGGGGATAAATCGTTTTTCACGCCGATGTAGAGGTCGTGCTCTTTGTCCCATTCGGGGCGGTCGTTATTTCTTGTTGTTTCTTCTGTCATGATGCCACCTTTTTCTTGGACTTTGGACTTTGGACTTTGGACTATAGGAAAAGGAAAAGCAAACATAAAAGTAAACCTACCACAGAGTCACGGAGAACACAGAGTTTCACAGAGAAAAGCAAAAAAACAATAGGAGAACAGGCTTCAGCCTGTTCGGACGGACTAAAGTCCGTCCTCCTATGGTGTGTTTTTATCCTGAATATCCTATATATCCGATGTTAATTTGCTTTTTGTTTGCTTTTATAGCCTTAATAGCCTTAATTGCCAGTGAATAATCTTTGCTTTTATCCCGCTTTTATCCCCTTTATCCCTGTGAATTGCTTATGCTTTTTCAGTATTCAGTTTTCAGTGTTCAGCATTTAAAACTTCCCCCCAATGGTGAACCGCATCAGCGTTCCCAATTCCCCCCAGGAATTGACCGCATAATCGAAAAACACTCCGCTGGTAGTAAAACCGAATCCGCCGGACACGCCGGCGAAGACATCGTTGTTATTGCCCACTTTTTGGTCGGCGCCGCGGGAATTCCAGCCCAGCCTGAGTTGGAACATTTCGCTGATGGAAAATTCCCCGCCGGCGGCGTAATATAAATCGCTGTCCGGCGCTTTTTCCACCTGCAGGGCAATTACCAGCGGCAAATGCGCCAACGGTTTAGCTATTCCGAATTTATAGGAAAGCGGCAGTTTATCCTTATAGTCGTAATACCCGTCCAAAGTCTTGCCCATATTGCAGGCGGTGAAACCGATTTTCGTGTTGTCCCAGGGAGTGGTGATCAATCCGCCCGCATCGAAAGCGTAAGCGCTCGCCGATTGGTCCCAAATTTCCGACCGGGCGTACTTTACATTTACCCCCAGGCTTAGCCAATCCAGCGCTTTGCGGCCGTATCCGGCGGTGAACAGCAAATCGGCGGCGCGGAAAGTTTCCCCGGTGACTTCGCCGTAAGCCGTAGCTTCATCGAACACGCCGTAATTGATGTAGTTCACCCCGATAGCCGCCGTGCCGATACCGGAAAAATTCTGCCCGTAAGCTATAAATCCCGATTCGATGTCCATCAGATGGCTAAAATAAGTGAGTTCGGTATGATGACCTTCCATCGCGCCTAAAGCGGCGGGATTGTAAAACAATCCATCGATTCCGGTTTCCATCCCCGCCATCGCTCCCGCTAATGACGCGCCCCGGCTTGATACTTCCGTCCGCATCAGTTCAAAGCCGGTTGTGCCCTGAGCCGCCGCCTGCGCCGCTATTACCGCAGTCAGACCGATGATAATCGATAGTTTACGCATTTCAAGCCTCCTGAAAATGGGTGATTAAGCAATTGCATTTGTATTATACCGTTTCCAAAAAGTTTTTTCGCATGTTTAGTAGGGACAGAACAGAGAGCTTGTTCCAAAACGCCCGAAGGGCGTCATACTGGCGCTACGCAGTAGTCCCTGCGGGAAAAGCTATTATCCATAATTCCATAATTATCAAACATCTGGATTCCCGCTTTCGCGGGAATGACAAGTTCGGATGATATTGTGGGACAGGCTGAGTGTTCTGTCCCTACAAACGGAAAATATTAATCAAAACAAGAATAAAATATCAAAACTAAAATATAGCTTATTTTTCACTTTAAAGCAAGAATTGAAACAATTCCCAAAAGTCTTTTAGCTCAATTGGCAGGGACAGAACACTGTTCTGTCCCTACAATCGGAGAATAATAATCGGGCATGGTTCACAGATAGTTTTTTCCTCGAATTCTTAATTGTCGGGGTTGAGACAACCTTGCCTCCAAGCGTTGGGAGTTGGAGTCGGGATTGTCCCAATCCCGGCATTTACATTTGGGCAACAAATCCAATCAGCACCGGTACAAGCTTTATATGTTTAAAACATTTGCCGTCAACTGCTCTTGCTTTTCACATGAACACTGCTTCTACTGACCACCGACGACCGACCACAGACAACTATTTTCAAGGCAAAAGTTGCTTATTTTCCTTATTAATATTAAATTTAGGCTTATCAAAATAATATCATATTAATCTTTCATAACCGTAAGATTCATAGTAGGTTAAGGAAGCTCAAATGGGCGGATTATCGTTCTCCGTTCGGTACTTTGGGCATGGTTATTTTTGGAATTGACGAACGAGTCAACCTGTAATTCTTAACTTATGGAGCTTTAATGAAACCAATCAGTTTGTTGATTATGGGCGCCGCCGGACGGGATTTTCATAATTTCAATGTGAAATACCGCGATAATTCCGTCTATAGTGTAAAAGCTTTCACCGCTACGCAAATCCCCAACATCGACGGGCGGAAATACCCCGCCGCCTTAGCTGGGAAACTCTATCCCCAAGGCATCCCCATTTTCCCCGAAGAACAATTGGATGAACTCATCGATAAGCTGAAAATTGATGAAGTGGTCTTCTCTTATTCCGATGTTCCTCACGAATATGTGATGCACAAAGCCGCTCAGGTCAACGCCAAAGGTATCAGCTTTAAGATGCTGGGCGCTAAAGAGACTATGGTCGCTTCCACCAAACCGGTCATCGCTGTCGGCGCGGTGCGCACCGGCAGCGGGAAATCACAGACTACTCGTTTCGTCTGCAAAGTCCTGAAAGAAATGGGACTGCAAGCCGCCGCTATCCGCCATCCTATGCCCTACGGTGATTTGGTCAAACAGAAAGTCCAGCGTTTCGCCGCTATTAAAGATTTGAAGAAGCACAAATGCACCATTGAAGAGATGGAAGAATACGAACCGCATATCGCCGCTGGGACTATTGTCTATGCCGGCGTCGATTATGAAGCGATTCTGCGGGAAGCGGAAAAGGAAGCCGATGTCATCGTCTGGGACGGCGGCAATAACGATATGCCCTTTTACGCCCCGGATTTGACCATTATCGTCGCCGACCCGCTGCGCCCCGGCCACGAAATCAGTTATTACCCCGGCGAAACTAACATCCGCCTCGCCGATGTGGTGGTCATCAATAAAATCGGCGTCGCCGATCCGCAGGATGTGGAAGAAGTGCGCTGGAATATCCGTGACTGCAATCCCCGAGCTATCATCGTGGAAGCGGCTTCACCCTTGGAAGTGGATAATCCCGAAGTTATCACCGGGAAAAAAGTCCTGGTAGTGGAAGACGGCCCCACTTTGACGCACGGTGAAATGACTTTCGGCGCCGGAGTGGTCGCCGCAGAAAAATACGGCGCGGAAGATTTGATCGATCCCCGGCCTTATCTGCAAGGGACATTGGTCGATACTTTCGAAAAATACCCCGACATCGGCGTCCTGCTCCCGGCGATGGGTTATGGTGATCAACAGATGAAGGATTTGGAAGCGACTATTAACAAAACTGAATGTGATTCCGTGGTCATCGGCACTCCCATCGATTTACGCCGCGTCATCAAAATCGACAAACCCTCTACCCGAGTTAAATATGAATTGCAGGTGATTGGTTCCCCCGATTTAGCCGATATTATTCGGAAAAAGATAAAGAAATAATCTGATCGCTTGTGGTGTCGAATCTGTATTCGACACCAAATGCTTGTAATATAGAGACATGCTATCGACCATAGATAGTCGACAGCACACTTATACCCGTTCAAAACTCTTATCGTGCGCTTGAAATAGTAAGTCTAATAAAAGCAATGGATTCTGGCTTTTCCCGCAGGGACTACTTCGTAGCGCCAGAATGACGCTTTGGAAAAGATTTTCAAGAAACGATATAATAGGCAACAATCTTCGGTAGGGACGCAAAATTTTGCGTCCCTACAACATTTGATTAAAGACAGCACATCCGGCGGTATCGCACCGCTGATCACATATTTCTGGCATCTATGAAAAATCCTCGCAGAGTTGCGGTGTTGGCGCTGGGAGGTAACGCTATCAGCAATCCTTCCGAACCCGACACTATCGCCAATCAGTTTGCCCATACCCGCAAAAGTATGGGAGCGATTTTAGAACTGATCCGCGCAGGTTACCAGCTGGCGATTTCGCACGGAAACGGTCCTCAAGTGGGGAACGCGTTGCTGCGGGTGGAACTTTCCTACCCGCAAGCGCCGATGGTGCCGCTGGGAGTTTTGGTGGCGGATACCGAAGGTTCGATGGGGTATATGATTGAACAGAGCCTGCAGAACGCGCTGCTGCTGGCGGGAATCGACCGCCAAGTTGTCACCATTGTCACTCAAGTTCTGGTCGATAAAGACGATCCTTCCTTACGCAATCCCACCAAATTTGTCGGACAGTTTTATAGCGAGACCGAAGCTAAGGAAAAAGCCGCCATCTATGGATGGGAAGTGAAAAACGCCGGCAAACACGGCTGGCGAAGGGTAGTAGGGTCGCCCTATCCTCTACAGATTATCAATCGGGAAGCGGTCAAACATCTGGTCGGTCAGGGGATGGTGGTCATCGCCGCCGGCGGCGGAGGGATTCCCGTGTTCTATGAACCTGACGGACGGTTGGAAGGAGTGGACGCGGTGGTCGACAAAGACCGCGCCTCAGCGGTACTGGGAAGGGATATCGGGGCGGAACTTTTAGTCATTTTGACCGATACCGACAGGGTATATGTCAACTTTGGCAAACCGGAACAGAAAGCTTTGGAAAAAGTTACAGTTAGTGAGATGGAGCGGTATTTGAAGGAGGGGCATTTCCCTCCCGGTAATATGGGCCCTAAGATTGAAGCTGCGGTCAATTTCATCCGCCAGGGCGGTGAAAAAGTCATCATCGCCTCACTCGATCAGGTTTTGGAAGCGATGCATGGGGAAGCCGGGACTTGGATAATCCGAGATTGAAAAACTTAATTTTGGGCATTGGGCATCAGGCATTAGTAAAAGCAAGTTTTCATAGGTGATGCGCTTTTCACTCGAACACTTCTTTCGACTTTCGACTTACGGACTTGCAGACTAATCAAAGACAAATATCATAAATAACCATACATATTTAAGAGTAAAAATGAAAATCCACGAGTATCAAGGTAAAGAAATCCTGAAGAAATTCGGCGTTGCCGTTCCGCAGGGCGGCGTGGCCTTTTCCGTCGACGAGGCGGTATCCGCTGCGGAAAAATTGGGGGGTTATCCGGTAGTGGTCAAAGCTCAAATTCACGCCGGCGGCCGCGGTAAAGGCGGCGGCGTAAAATTAGCGCATTCTAAAAGCGAAGTGCGGGATATTGCCGGGAAAATCCTCGGTATGCAGTTAATCACTCATCAGACCGGCCCCGAAGGCAAACAGGTCAAGCGATTGCTTATCGAACAAGGTATGGACATCGCCCGCGAATTATATGCTGGCATCGTGCTCGACCGCGCAACGGCGATGGATACTTTTATGGTTTCCACCGAAGGCGGTATGGAAATCGAAAAAGTGGCGGCGGAGACCCCGGAAAAAATCTTCAAAGTCCGCGTCTTTCCCGGCACCGGACTGCAAGCCAATCAAGTCAAACAGATGTGTTTTGCGCTGGGATTGAAGAACGACCAGTTGAAAAGCGGAATGAAATTTTTGACCGCTTTATACCGGGCTTACAAGGAAACCGACGCTTCTTTAGCGGAAATCAATCCCTTGGTAGTGACCAAGCAGGGTGAAGTGCTGGCTTTGGACGCTAAACTTAATTTCGACGACAATGCGCTTTATCGTCATCCCGACATTGTGGAAATGCGGGATTTGGACGAAGAAGCTGCTTCCGAAATCGAAGCTTCCAAATACAATCTTAACTACATCAAGCTGGACGGCAATGTCGGCTGTATGGTCAACGGCGCGGGATTGGCGATGGCCACGATGGATATAATCAAGCTGGCGGGCGGCGAACCGGCAAATTTCCTCGATGTCGGCGGCACCGCTTCCGCGGAAACTACCGCCAATGGCTTCAGAATCATCCTGTCCGACCCTAATGTCAAAGCGATTTTAATCAACATTTTCGGCGGGATTGTCAGATGCGACCGTGTAGCGAGCGGCGTGGTGGAAGCTGCCACCAAGATGGCAGTCAAAGTCCCTATAGTCGTCCGGCTGGAAGGTACGAACGCTGATGAAGCGGCGAATATCTTGAACAATTCCCCCATCAAGTTTGCCGTCGCTAAGAATTTGAAGGAAGCGGCGGAAAAAGTGGTGGAAGCGCTTAGATAAAGAAAGCAGGAAATTCTAAATCCCAAATCCCAAATCCCAAATCCTAATTAGAGGTCGAAATGACCGTATCCAAAGCCGAAAGTTATCTCCGCAAAGCTAATAAAGCTTATGAGGATGACGATTTAGACAAAGCGTTCAAGTTTCTTACTCAAGCGGTTGAAAAAGATCCGAAGAACGCTGACGCTTTTCATCAAAGAGGCATCGTTCTGGCGGAAATAGAGTTTTTTAAATCCGCCCAGGAAGATTTTAAAAGAGCCCTCGCTTTAGGCGCAGATGAAGTGGAAGTGCGCATCAGCGCCTCACAGGCTTTTGCAGCAGATGATAAATCCAAGAAAGCGTTAGCTGAACTGGATAAAGCGATCGCTTTAAAGCCGGACCGCGCCGAATTATACTATTTGCGCAGCAGAATTTACAATGAATTGGAGCAAGATGATGAGACTCTGGAAAATATGTCACAAGCGATAAAATTAGATCCGGCGAATGTTATGTATTTATTGGCTCGAGCAGGGATATTGCTTACTTTAGAGAGGTTACAGGAGGGATTGGAGGATTTGGATAGAGCCCTCAAAATCGCGCCGGACTTGGCGCTGGCATATTACACCCGCGGCCGCATTTACGAACAAATGGGTGAAGAGAAAAAAGCCGATGCTGATTATGCGAAAGCGGAAGAATTGGGGTTCGATGAAGATGAGTTTTTTGGGATGTTTGGCGATGAAGACGAAGACGATTGGGACAATGAGGATTGGGATGATGATTGGGATGACGATGATTGGGACGAAGACATGGAGTCCGAAGAAGATCAAGAAGAAGATAAATTATGGGAAGAAGAATTAGCTAAACGCATGGCGAAACAGAAAAAAGAGCCGGAAGTGAAAATGGAAGTGGTCAAGCCGAAGGGGAAAGGGAAGAAGAAACAATGATGAATGATGAATGAAAAGCTAAAAAATCAAAGGATACATTAGTGGCGAAAAATCCTCAGGAATGGCTGACTCAGGCGGATTACGATTTGTAAACAGCAAGAATCCTGCTGGAACAACAGCGGAATTTCTATGCGGTCTTTATGTGCCATTTGGCGGTGGAAAAAGCGCTCAAGGGATTGTTCTGGCAGGTTCTTAATATCATTCCGCCAAAAACACATGACCTGAACTATTTAATCCGGAAAATCGGAATCCAGCCGGGAGAAGAGCTGCATAATTTTTTAGTGCAATTGACGGAAGCGCATACGGTCACCCGCTATCCGGAGGAAATTAAAAACTTCAAAAAGAGTTTCCTAAAACAACCGTCGAGGAAATTATCCAGAAAAGCAGAGAGGCTATTGAATGGACAAAGAAACAGTTTATGAAATAATCAGGCAATTCAAAGAAATATTAGAGACTACCGGTATTAAAGCCGAAAAAATCATCCTCTATGGTTCCTATGCTGATGGAACTCCTCATGAAGGCAGCGATATCGATTTGGTGGTAATTTCTCCTGATTTTGAAGGGCGAGGTTTATGGGAAAGGATTAAAATGATCAGCAAAGCGATCCGCATCATCTTCGAACCGATTGAGGCAATCCCATTGACTCCGGAAGAGTGGGAACGCGGCGATTCGATGATGGTGGAAATTGCTAAGAGGGGAGAAGTGGTGTTTGAAGGATGAATGATGAATGATGAAGGATGAAGGATGAATAAAAAGCAAAAGCAATTGAACAGGGATGAAGGGGAAAAGATTCACGGGGAATTATGGGTATTAAGGGTATTTGAACCGTTTATATGCGCAAATGATAAACGATGACAAGGATAGAGTTGAGAACAGAAAAGGAAAAAGAATGAACCGTTATAACATACCTACAAAGATCGACTGCGAGAATATCGATGCGTTCTTAAATTTATGGGAAGAGTATGTCAATGATATAGACAGCAAGTTGATTGATCCGGAGGATTGGGCGCATTTTACGCCTTTATCAGTATGTTTACATCAAGCATTACACTATGAAATGCAAAAAGTGTACAGAACCAATCCGGATTTTTATGAAAACCAGATTGATGACCTAAAACAACGCTTCCCTAAGTGGCAAGAACAAATATCAGCGCTGGATCCGCAAGTGATGAAGGAGCAGGAGGAGCAAAGGGATAAAATAACACGAAAAATAGATGTATATCCTTGGTCGGATTTGGGTTTAAACTTGACATTTAGATATTTCCCCTCGAGTATGAACAGTCAAGAACGGATGAGGCTCCGCCAAAGTTTAAATGATTTTATCAAATCAAGAATCAAGCTTCATAAAAATGTCGACTATTTATCTTATCATATTCTTAAAGAGACAATGGAAAACAGTTTTGAACATGGAAATTCTGGCTTGGGATGTTATATTAGCGTTCAAATAATCAATAGTAATATTGAATTTTGTATTTTAGACCGGGGAGTCGGAATCTATAATTCGCTAAAGAAGAAATATTCGTTTATAGATGACTCAAAGCAAGCTATTAGAGAAGCCTTAAAACGAGGTGTGACCAAAGAAAGAGATCCCGATAGAGGATTGGGATTATGGACAGTTAACCACCGCATAATGAAAAATCAAGGAAAAATGTGTATAATTTCCGGTAACGGAATTTATAGATATGAATATGACCATGAGAATTCAAGAGAGATTGAGGTTAGTTCAACTTTAGATCATTTTTTCACCGGAACAATTGTCAATGTGACAATAAACAACAATCCTGACTTTACTTTTTACGACGATGAATTTGAGGAAGGAGTATTCTAATGGAAAAAAATGAAACCATAATCCTCCGCGAATTCTGCCAGGGGGGGATGTCCACTCGCGAAGAAGGCCGGGATTTGCTTGTACTCATTATTAAATTTTGGAAAAGAGTCGACAGCATTACTCTGGATTTTGCCAATGAAATGATTGCTTCCACTTCCTTTATCGATGAAGTATTCGGAACTCTCGCCTTGCTTTTTTCAGATGAGGAATTGAAAACTAAACTCCGGTTGGAAAACCTCGACCCCATCGATAAACGAATGATCAACGCCACCATCGCTGGCCGCCGCAAAGAGCTGGAAGAACTCGAAAAAGCGTAATCGATTTTTATCTGCGGTTCTAAATACTAATAGAAGCACATTGTTAATATCTGCCTGCAATGAACACTATTTGAAAAATAATATCAACTCTAAATAAATCCGAAAGGTGGTAATATGTGCGATGATGTCAATAAACAAATTCGGTCAGATGAGAGACTTGCAGTCTATCAAGCAGCAACTCAACATTATTACGCCTCTACCAATTATACTTGGCAGGTCGGCGGACCTTTAATTGCAGGAGTGTTTGTCCTTTGGGGGTTAATGTTTGGGGATACGAAGCTATGCTTTGATCAATTCCGACAAATGAGATTAGTGTTTTGTTGTATAATTCCTATTGTATCTTCAATTTGGCTTTTCTTTGCTCTTATGCAAAGGCAACAAGTATATTTTGCTAACAAGAAATTATCAGAGTTGGAAGTAGATTTTAAGTTCTATGATATCCTCTGGACAGGCAATAATCTTAACAATGATAATGCTCTTAAAAGACCGATTGATGGCAAGACACTTGAATTAACTATATTTATTATTTTGTCATTGGGTGGTGCTCTAGGTTACTGGATTGTCGATAGTTGGTCTTGGTGGTTACTTGAACCGATAATAATCACAGTAATTACAACATTAATTATTATCGTAAAAAATATTCAGCTAAATCAATATAAAAAGAATAAAAAGCAGACTCAATTTTTAGTTTTATTAATTTGCTGTATTCTTTTAATTCCAATTTTCATATTTTGTTTTATTTGGTTCAATTTATTATTGTTTCCTATAAGCTTTCTTGTGTCTGTTGTTCTTATCATTAATATTTTCCAGATTTGACTATTTTACATGTAATTGTACCGATTAATATCGCAAATTCTTAATTCTCAATTATAAATTCTCAATTAAAAAAATGTCCATCCTCGTAACCGAAAACACCCGCCTAGTGGTGCAAGGCATCACCGGGTCGGAAGGCAGCTTCCACACCGAAAAGATGCTGGAATACGGCACTAAAGTGGTGGCCGGAGTCACTCCCGGCAAAGGCGGTACCACTCACTTAGGCATCCCTGTGTACGATACCGTCAGGGACGCAAAAAATTTCGCCGGCGCTAACACTTCCGTTATTTTCGTCCCTCCGGCCTTCGCCGCTGACGCCATTTTGGAAGCGGCGGACGCCGAACTCGATTTAGTCGTTTGCATCACCGAAGGCATACCGGTCAAAGATATGATCGCGGTGAAGCATTATCTCAACTGCCACAAAACTCGTCTGATTGGGCCTAATTGCCCCGGCGTGATTAGTCCCGGCAAAGCCAAAGTCGGCATTATGCCCGGTTTCATCCATTTCCCCGGCAATGTGGGGGTGATTTCCCGCTCCGGGACACTTACTTACGAAGCGGTCAAACAGCTGGCTGACCGCGGCATCGGTCAATCCACCTGCATTGGCATCGGCGGCGACCCGGTCAATGGTTCCACTTTCCTCGATATTTTGCAGCTGTTCAAAGACGACCAAGGCACTGACGGCGTGGTTTTAATCGGCGAAATCGGCGGCGGCGCGGAAGAAGAAGCCGCAGCTTATATCGCCAAGGAATTCAAGAAGCCGGTAGTCGCTTTCATCGCCGGAGCGACTGCCCCTCCCGGCCGCAGAATGGGTCATGCCGGCGCTATCATCGCCGGCGGCAAAGGCACGGCGGCGGAGAAGAAAACCGCCCTGCGCAGCGCCGGAGTGGTGGTCTGCGATTCCCCCGCGGAAATCGGGGAAAAGATGGCGGCTTTACTGTAGGCATTAGGCACTCGGCATTAGTCTGACAATGGAAAATGTTTACTTTTACCAATGCCTGATGCCCGATGCCTGATGCCCGCATTTAAATTGCAATTTCATCGAATTTATCGTAACTTACAGGATTAGAAAAATGTCAACCAATCAAAATAAAAAAACCTGGCATTCCGATAAAACCGGCATCGATGTCACCATCGACCGGAATTGGTGCAAAGGCTGTATCATCTGCGTCGATATGTGCCCGGTGGACGCATTGAAAATGATCGACGCCCCCGATAAATGGGAAGGCGCTGAAGCTGTAGTCAAAGACATTGACGCCTGCACCGGCTGTATGCTGTGCGAAGTGCACTGCCCCGATTTCGCTATCTCCGTCTATAAACCGGAGAAGGTGAAGAAGGAAAAAGCCGCGGCGGTGGTGTAAAAGCGGGCATTGGGCATCAGGCATCAGGCATTAGGAAAAGCAAAAATGAGGATTTTTACCGATGGACAATAAGCGGTTTGTCTATTTCCGGGACGATAAATTCTGGGTGGGCTGGCTGGAAGATTTTCCCGATTATTGGACGCAGGGGGAATCGCTGGAAGAGCTGAAGGAGAATTTGAAGGATATATACGAAGAACTTACCATTGGCCGAATTCCTTGTGTGCGGATGGTGTGAGAACAAGTGTAACATCTGATAATAGCAAGATTTATACACTTAATAGGAGTGCTTTATGGAAGCATTATCTCAGAGATTGAATCCCAAAGTTGTGTACGAAGGCGAAAAGGCCGTTTCAATTCTTCTTGATATCAAAGTATATGAAGAATTACTTGAGCAATTGGAGGATATTGAAGATCTGCAAGCGCTTGAAGAATTGCGGAAAAAGCGGCCGCCTCACTATACCCCTATTGAAGACTATCTGAAAGAGTTAGGGATTAATGATGTATAAACTTATTTTGGAAGATGAAGTCCTTGATTCTTCCCGTAAGCTTCCTAAAAAAAGTTCAGATAAGATTTGCCCGAAAAGTCTTAGCTCTTCGAGATGATCCTCGTCCACCCGGATGTAAAAAACTATCCGGTTTTCTTAAAAATTTGTGGCGGGTAAGATTAGGCGATTATAGGATTATTTATACTATTGATGATATTAACAAAACCGTAAAAATCGAATGGTGTAAACATCGCAGTATAGCTTATCGGTGACTCTTGTTTTTTCCAAAGTCCAAAGTCCAAAGTCTAACTATGACCATAAGCGAAATCAAACAAAAAATCCTGCCTGTCTTGCAGAGCTGCGGCGTCACCAAAGCCGGTATCTTCGGCTCTTTCGCCCGCGGCGAAGCGGAGGAAGGCAGCGCTATGGATATTTTGGTGGATTTGCCCAAAAATAAAAGTCTGCTTGATTTGGTAGGAATTAAGCAGGATTTGGAGGAACTCTTGTGCCGGAAAGTCGATTTGGTGACTTATAAGTCGCTGTATCACTTGCTTCGAGAGCCGATTTTGGCGGAGGAAGTGAGGGTGATGTGAAAATAATCACTTTGTATTAATATTCAAGATATAATGAAGGAAATATATTATGAGTTATGAAAAAACCTATAAAAATAACTACTTAACGAATGTCATCGCAAGAATCGATTTTGTAAATCCGGTTCCTGGTATTCAAGATGAAATTCCGAATAGTATTATCAAAGAAATCATTAGAATTTTTCCAATTACAGAGCCTAAAAGAAAATTTTTAGAACAGGTTACTGTTTTAAAAGAAGATGTTAAGCGAGAAAAAACTGAGTTCACGGAATGGCACTTTTTTGGAAAGGAAAGAGAAAAAGTTCTTACTATAATTCCAAACTCAGTGTTTGTAGATTACTCAGTTTATAAATCATATAGCACATTCAAGAATGAATTTTTACAGGTTATAAACAAGTATTTTGAGTATTATCCGGATGTTATTGTAAATCGGCTTGGATTAAGATACATCAATAATTTAGTTATCGATAATGGAGATCCATTAGACTGGAATGACTATTTAAATTCCAAAATGCTTTCGCTTTTCAGCTTCTACCAGAAATCCAAGCTACTTTCAAGAGTATTCCATAATATTGAATATAATTTTGGTGATTTTAATTTAAGATATCAATTTGGGATGCATAATCCTGATTACCCTGCTACAATAAGAAAAAAAAGCTATATTCTTGATTTGGATGCTTATTATCATTCTGAACAAAGTATCACAGAGATTTCTAATAACCTGGATAAATTTCATGAAATTATTCAAGAATTATTCGAATTAAGCATTACCAATAATCTTAGGAGTATCCTCGATGAACAATAATAATCACATTTTCGATAAGAAGTATGTTTCTGAAGAATCTGAGACAAAAACTCCTTCTGAAGAAAAGTCGATTGGAATTGCCCAACCTTTTGACTATAAAATTGATACTTCGAAATACAAAGTGAACAAACCCAAAAGGCAAATCATTAGAGTTAAATTCAGCAATGATTAAGATTGAATTTCAACCGAATCGCATAAGCCAATGTGATATTTTTAAAGATATTGATTATACAGAATATACTTTCGAAGAATCTGGTATTTTAGAGTACTCGAAAATCACATTCCCTTTTGTCATTGTTTTAACTCAGGATTGTGATTTAGAGCAGGATTATGACTCACGCTTTTCTAATGATAATAAGAATTCGAATCAAGATAAATGGTTGTTATCGGTATTAGTCGCACTGTTATATAACGCTGAACAAGTATATGAGGGAAATCATTTAAGCGAGTTTGGATTAAGAATGAATAGTGAGATTTTTAAAGACAAGAATCGAAAAAGAATTCTCGAACAAAATCAGAATCCTCGTTATCATTATCTTCGTTTTCCTGAAGATGCAAAACTTCCACCGCTGATTATTGATTTTAAACACTATTTTTGCTTGAATGTTCAGTATTTGCATGATATTAGAAATGGTCATTATTGCTGTAGTGTTTCCACGCTATTTAGAGAGGATATTTCTCATCGTTTTTCCAGTTTTTTGTCTAGAATTGGACTCCCTGAAGTCAAATAATCTCAATTTGAAACACAATCGATTATAATAATTGGAGCATTAATTTTGTCGACCGAAGAAAAAACTTTCCTCACCGGCAATGAAATTGTCGCCCACGCCGCTATCGAAGCGGGCTGCGATTTCTTCGCCGGTTACCCCATAACCCCCTCGTCGGAAATCGCCCAGGAGATGGCGGCGATGCTGCCGAAAATAAACGGCGTGTTCATCCAGATGGAAGACGAGATCGCCTCGATGGGCGCAGTGATCGGCGCTTCCCTCTCCGGCGCTAAAGCGTTGACCGCCACTTCCGGGCCCGGATTTTCCCTGAAAGTGGAAAACCTCGGTTTCGCCTGTATGGCGGAGGTACCCTGCGTCATCGTCAATGTGATGCGCGGCGGCCCTTCCACCGGTCTGCCCACGCAGCTGGCGCAAGCCGATTTGATGCAGGCCAAATGGGGCACCCACGGCGATCATTCCACCATCGCTTTAGCCCCGGCTTATCTGACCGAAGTTTACACCGAAACCGTCCGCGCTTTCAACCTCAGCGAAAAATACCGCACCCCGGTGATTTTACTGCTGGACGAAGTCATCGGACATATGTCCGAAGCCATCACGCTGCCGGAACACGGTGCGCTGGAAATTATCAACCGTGTCAAACCGACTTGCCCGCCGGAAGAATATTATCCTTTCGACAGCAGTAAAGGCGATGTTCCCCCGATGGCGGCTTATTTTGAAGGCTACCGTTTCCATGTCACCGGATTAAATCACGACAAATTCGGGTTCCCCACCACCAATCCGGATATTTGCAATTCGGAAGAAATCCGTATGGTGCGTAAAATCGAAGCTAATATCGCGGACATCGAATTGTATGAAGAAATCGAGATGGCTGATGCGGAAATAATGATCGTATCTTTCGGTTCTACTGCCCGCGCCGCCCGCGTAGCAGTGAAAAAACTGCGGGCTGACGGCGTTAAAGCCGGTCTGTTCCGGCCTATTACAGTGTGGCCTTTCCCCCTGCAAAAAATCCGTTCTTACCGCAAACAAATCAAAGCCGCTGTCTGCGCGGAAATGAACTTAGGTCAAATGACCGGGGAAGTGGAAAAAGCCTTAGGCCCGGATGTCCCGCTTAAAGGCGTCTATAAAGTCGGCGGCGTACCCATCGAACCTTTTGAAATCGTCCAGAAAGCTATGGAGGCGCTCTAATGTCATTCAATTACGAACAATATTTGAGAGTGAATTTTCTCCCTCATATGTGGTGCCCCGCGTGCGGCATCGGCATTGTGGTCAAATCGATGATCCGCGCCATTCACTCGCTTAATTGGGATAAAAACGATACGGCGGTGATTTCCGGCATCGGCTGCACTTCCCGCGCGCCGGGCTATATGGATATGAATACCCTGCACACCACTCACGGCCGAGCTTTGACTTTCGCCACCGGCATCAAAATGTATAAACCGGACAAACATGTGGTAGTCATCGCCGGCGACGGCGACAGCACCGCTATTGGCGGCAACCATTTCATCCACGCCTGCAGACGCAACATCGACATCACGATGATTATCGTCAACAACTACATTTACGGTATGACCGGCGGGCAGTATTCGCCCACCACTCCGCACGGCTATAAAGCCGCCACCGCTCCTTACGGCAACATCGATCCCGGTTTTAATGTGGCGGAATTGGCTAAAGGCGCCGGCGCGACTTATGTGGCGCGGGGCAATGTATCCAACGGCGTGATGCTGGAAAAATACATCAAAGACGGGATGGCGCATCACGGCTTCTCCGTAATTGAAGTGCTGGCGAACTGCCACACTCAATTCGGCCGGCGCAACAAAATGCCGGAAGCGGCCGATGTCACCAAATTTATCAAAGAGCTGTCAGTTCCCATTAAAAAAGCCGAATCCATGACCCCGGAAGAACTGGAAGGCAAATACCTCATCGGCAAGTTCTATCAAAACGATACCAAGCCGGAATACACCGATGAAGTACGGAAGTTACGGGAACGGGTGGCGAAGTAATTGTTTCCTGTATATTCAACATTTTCATCGTAGGGACAGAACATTGTTCTGTCCCTACAATTCCCAAAATCCGTCATTCCCGCGTAAGCGGGAATCTGCAAATTTTTGTGAATATTAAAATTATGGATTCTGGCTTTCGCCAGAATGACGCCCTTCGGGCGTTTTGGGTCAAGTTCATTGTTCTGCCCCTACATAGAGGTTTATATCCATATGAAATGCCATCTTTGCGGTACTAAACTGGTTTCCGATACTTCCGATTTTCCCTTTAAAATTGGGAAAAAATCTATCCTCATCATTAAGGATTTGCCGGTTTTGGAATGCCCGAACTGCAAAGAGTACTTACTGGAAGACCCGATTATGGAAAAGGTGGAAGGTTTTATTAAAAAAGTCGATGAGAAAGCGGAATTGGAGATTGTGGCGTTTGGGTAATTCTTAATCTGTTTTTAGAGAACAAATTACTATATAAAAATATCAATTTCCAGCCTTAAAATTTCCGGAGGATCTATGAAAAGCTTACTTTGCGTATTTTCTGTTATTATTCTATCAGTCGCTTGTTTAGCTCAACCGCAAGCGCCGGATTCGCTGTGGACAAAGACATATGGAGGTATTCATTATGACTTTGGACATTGTGTTGAATGTACCAACGATGGCGGATTTGTTGTTGTTGGTGAAACAATGTCTTTCGGAAATGGATTTCTAGATATTTATCTCATTAAAACAGATTGTTGGGGCGGCCAAGAGTGGTATCGTACCTATGGTGGTAGTCAATTTGAATATGGCTATTATGTCCAGCAAACAACGGATAATGGATTCATCCTTGTTGGATCGACGGATTCTTTTGGCTCAGGCAGGGAAGATGTTTATCTTATCAAAACTGACTCTTTGGGCAATCAAGAATGGTCAAGGACTCTCGGAGGAAATTATTCTGATATTGGCTATTGTGCTAAACAGACTATCGACAATGGATTTATTATTGTAGGAAGCACAGAATCATATGGTTCAGGTGGTGCGGATATCTATCTAATTAAAACTGATGAACTGGGTGTTCAGCAATGGTATCGCACTTTTGGAGAAATTGATAATGATTGGAGTTTTAGTGTTTTACAAACACTAGACGGTGGATTTGTTTTAGCCGGTGGGACTAATTCTCTAGGCGCTTATGAAAATGATATGTTTCTTATTAAAACAGATATTTTGGGAAATGAACTATGGTTTCACACTTATGGGTATGTAGACGATGAAACGGGACATTGTGTTCAGCAGACTATTGATGGAGGATATTGCATTGTAGGATGGAGTAATTCTTATGTCGGTTCTGACAATGATGTTTTCCTTGTAAAGACCGATTCCCTCGGAAATCAAGAGTGGTTTAAAGTTTATGGCGGCAATTATGTGGATTATGGGTACAGCTTACAAAACACGGTTGATAATGGTTATATTATAGCAGGTTGGACTTATTCATTTGGTCTTTTGGGAAGTGATATTTATCTTATTAAAACCGATCCCCAAGGTAATCTTTTATGGTATAATACTTATGGTGGATATGGATATGATTATGGCCGCTGTGTCCGGCAAATTAGTAATGGAGGATATATAATTACTGGACATACTAATTCGTTTTGTGAACAATATAATGATGTCTATCTCATCCGCCTTGATGCTGAAGGTTCTTTAGTCGAAGGCTTTAGGGATAATGACCCGAGCGATTTTGTGCTTTATCCATCTCACCCAAATCCATTTAACAGTTCTGTAACTATATCTTTCGATTTGAAAGCGATAGCAGGTGCAGGAATTTCCATCTATGATATTGCCGGGAAAGAAGTCTCTAAATTAGAGACTCGCGACTTGAAACTCGGGATTAACCAAGTAGTCTGGGACGCTTCCGCTCACGCCAGCGGGATCTATTTTGTAAGATTACAAGCGGGGGATTTTATGCAAACTCAGAAGGTTGTGTTACTAAAATAATGAAAACGATTATGCCCGAAAACGACACCTTAAACCGTTACCTCCAACTTTTGTCAAAGCATAAACAGAAGCTTAGTGAGGAATATGGCTTTTCCAGTATTGCGATTTTTGGCTCGCTGGCAAGGGGGGATGCTACCCGTTCCAGCGATGTGGATATTTTGGTTGAATTCAAGGAAGGAGCAGAGACTTTCGATAATTATTTTGGCTTATTAGTGCGGCTAGAAAAACTATTGAAAAGGAAAAAAATCGATTTGGTAATTAAAAATTCACTCCGAGATCGGTTGAAACCCATTATTGAAATTAAAGCGATTTATGTCTAAGAAAGATAGGATAAAATATGAAATTCCACGCCATCTTCGAAAAAGGTGAAAAATACTACATCGGCTACTGCCCCGAAGTTCCGGGAGCAAACGGACAGGGCGAGACAATTGAAGCCTGTAGAAAAAACCTCATAGAGGCGATGGAATTAATTTTCGAAATGCAAATTGAAGATACTATGAAAGATATCTCAAAGGATGCAATTATAGATGAAATCGATTTTGCATAAAAGGCACTGGATGCTGAACCAAGTTCAGCATGACTTTTTCCAGGCATTATTTCGAATAACTAGAGCGTTATGTTTTATCGAGTGAATTATCCCCTTCATCCCCTTAATCCCTGTTAATATTTCATTTTTAATATAATATAAGGTAAAATACTTTGAGCAATCATTTCGAAGCCCGCTTCTCCGCCGTAGGGGGGCAGGGTATCATCCTCGCCGGAGGCGTTTTAGCTGACGCCGCCGCTAATTTTGAAGGCAAATTCGCCGTGCAAAGCCCCACTTACACCGCTCAGGTGCGCGGCGGCCCTACCAAAATCGATGTCATCATCGACACCGAAGAAATCATCTACCCCCGCACCACCGCCATCGACTTCTTTATGGCGCTGGCGCAAAATTCCTACAACAGTTTCGCCAAGAACCTGAAACCCGGCTGCACCGTGCTCATCGATCCCAATCTGGTGACCAAAGCCGATGACACCAAATACAAAGTCTGCCGCATCCCTCTTATCGAAATCACCAAGAAGGAGATGGGGCGGATGGTCTTCACCAGTTTGGTCTCGCTGGGCGCGATGGTGGAATTGACCAAATGCGTGCAGACGGAATCGGTTTTCGCCGCTATCCGCCGCACCGTGCCTAAAGGCACGGAAGAAGTCAATATCCGCGCCTTCAATGTCGGCAAACAAGCGGTGGAAAATTTTGTCTATGGCAAGTGTGAAATATAAGTAGGTCGGGGGCTTGTCCCCCGACATTGATTACGCGGGGGCTTGTCCCCCGACATTGATTGCGCGGGGGCTTGTCCCCCGACATTGATTGTGCGGGGGCTTGTCCCCCGACATTGATTGCGCGGGGGCTTGTCCCCCGACATTGATTGCGCGGGGGTTTGTCCCCCGACATTGATTGCGCGGGGGGATAAACCCCCCGCCTACCTTTAAAGTTTAATATTTGAAATCAGGAACAATGGAACGAACCTTAATGATCATAAAACCCGATGCGGTGAAAGCTGGTCTCATCGGGGAAATCTTAGCCCAAATCCTGCGCGAAGGCTTTGAAATCCGCGCCATGCGGATGTTGACAATGGACACTAAACAAGCGCGGGATTTTTACGCCGTGCATCAAGGCAAGCCTTTCTACGATGATTTGGTGGAGTTTATGACTTCCGGTAAAGTGGTAGTTTGCGCCCTATTTCGCGAAAACGCCGTCCTGCATTACCGTAAAGTTATCGGCGCTACCAATTGGCAGAACGCCGAACCCGGCACCGTCCGCCGCAAATGGGCGACCTCCATTCAAAACAATGTAGTGCACGGTTCCGATTCGGTGGAAAACGGCAAGATTGAAACCGATTTCTTCTTCGATCCTTACGAATACTAAGTTTAGATGTGAGATGCGAGCTGCGAGATGCGAGATTAAAACTGCCGTATAGTGCAGGGACTCTGCGGCACGGTTGTATGGGAGATTTATGTTTTTGTAGGGACAGAACAGTGTTCTGTCCCTACGACTTGCTACTTGTAACTTGTAGCTTTCTTTCGACTTTCGACTTTCGACTTTCGACTTGCAGACTATTTTCAAAGTAAATAAACCATGTCCCAAACCCGCATAGCTATCTATCCCGGCACTTTCGATCCCATCACCAACGGTCACATCGACATTATCGAACGCGCCGGCGGCTTATTCGATAAACTGCTGGTCACTATAGCGGTCAATTCCTCGAAGGCGCCGCTGTTTTCCACAGAAGAAAGGCTGGCGCTTATACGGGAAGTCATCAAGCCGTATCCTTACGCCGAAGCCGCTACTTTTACCGGACTTTTGGTCGATTACGCCCGGCTGGTCAAGGCGACAGCTTTGATCAGAGGATTACGGGCAATTTCCGACTTCGAATACGAATTCCAGATGGCGCTGGTCAACCGCCGTTTAGCTCAGGAATTAATCACCGTCTTCCTGATGCCGCACGAAAAATACACTTATATTAATTCCACCATCGTGCGGGAAGTGGCGCGGTTCGGCGGAGATGTGTCCAAATTTGTCCCTCCGCTGGTGGAAAGAGCGTTGAAGGAGAAATTCAAGTAGTCAGGTCAATTGTATGAAAAGAACTCCCCCAAAATCCATCCGTCCCATTCTGGACGAAGTCAAACAGTATCTGCAGGAAATCTACGGGGATAATTTGACCAGAGTCATCCTTTACGGTTCTTATGCGCGCGGGGACAACGAACCGGATTCGGATATCGATATACTTATTACGCTGAAAAGTATGGGGGATTTATATAACGAAATCCGAAAATATATCGATTATATTTCGGAATTGGATATTAAATATGATACGATTATTTCGATTATGCCGGTTTTCGAAGGCGATTATTTAAATCAGCGAACCTCATTATTGTATTCTGCTAATAGAGAGGGTATAGCTTTATGAATAATGAAGAGATTAGTGATTTGATTGCCAAATCGGACTACAGTCTGCTGGCGGCTAAAGAATTATTAAAATTGGGATTCAACGGTTTTTCCGCCAGTAGGTCGTACTAGACGATGTTTTATGCCGCGGAGGCATTGTTATTAACAAAAGAGTTACGATTTCACAAACACTATGCGGTTATCTCAGCTTTAGGAAAGGATTTTGTCGCCGCCAACCAATTTCCCAAACATCTTCATTCTTTTCTGACTGCGGCTTTCAATATGCGAAATGCCGGTGATTACATCGCAAAGGATGTAATATCAAATACTTCAGCCGCAAAAGTACTGTCGCAGTCTGCGGAATTTCTGGAATACACAAAGCAATATTTGAATTCAATTGGATTTAATCTATAAAATTCATTTTCTGTTTCCTAATAATAAAATCAATCGGATTATATATGGACATTATGCAGCAAATCTGGCAAAAAGCCCGCGCTAAAACTATGACTGTAGTTTTACCCGAAGGCGAAGAAGCCCGCACCATCAAAGCCGCCGGTATCATCCTCAAGGAAAAACTAGCGAAACTGATACTGCTGGGGAATACCGCGAATATTGAAAATACCGCCAAAATGCTGGACGCGGACATTTCCGCCGCCACTATCATCGACCCGCAAAATTCCAAATTTCACCATAACTTCACGCAGGAATACTACAAGCTTCGTTCCCACAAAGGCGTGACTATGGAACAAGCCGCGGAAACGATGAAACAGAACCTGTTTTTCGGCGCCATGTTAGTGCGGCTGGAAATCGCCAACGGCAGCGTAGGTGGAGCTATCCATACCACCGGCGAGGTGATGCGCGCCGCCATTCAAATCGTGGGGATGAAACCGGGCATCACAATCGTTTCTTCCTCCTTTATGATGGTGATGCCGTCCGGCAAAGTCTATATGTTTTCCGACCCGGCAGTGGTGCCGGATCCGAATCCGGAACAGCTGGCTTCCATCGCCGTCTCCGCCGCCGACACCCACCAAGCTTTGACCGGCGAAACCCCGGTAGTGGCGATGCTGTCTTTCTCCACTAAAGGCAGCGCGGAACACCCGCACATCGACAAAGTCCGGGAAGCTTTGAAACTGGCGCAGGCTCTTCGCCCTGACTTAGCCATCGACGGGGAATTGCAAGTTGACGCCGCCATCGTAGCATCGGTCGGCGCCAAAAAAGCCCCCGGTTCCCCGGTGGCGGGCAAAGCCAATGTGCTGGTCTTCCCCGATTTGGACGCCGGCAACATAGCTTACAAACTGGTGCAGCGCTTAGCCGGCGCTAAAGCCATCGGCCCCATCGTGCAAGGGCTGAACAAACCTTGCTACGACCTATCGCGAGGCTGCAGCGCGGAAGACATTGTTGATACGGCGGCGGTGAATGCGGTGGTGAGTGGGAGTTGATGGGGGGTGTTTGGTGGTAGGTGGTGGGTGGCAGGGAAAAACAGGAATTAAAATCAGGGCGTTCAGGAATGAACGCCTGTTTTATTGATAAAGTTATCAGTTTTTATTATATTCTGTGCATTGAACAATTCTATAGGAGATTCTATGTATTCCCTAAATGGTGACTGGTTTCATACTAGATCAAGTTCAAATTACTCGGAACTGTTAAAAGTGAGAAAAATCGTTCATGAAAGTCAAAAATTAAAATACAGTGGGCTTATTTGGTCTGGAGGACGAGCGAATAATAGACTTCTTTATGATCTTGCTAAGTGTATTGAAGTAGAGCCTTCTACTATGCAAACCAAAGTTCGAGGAATGATAAGAAATGGCTTTTTACATGATAATAATACCTGTCCATTAGTATGGACCGTATTAGGCGGTTTATGGAACGATTTGTATTCTATAGGAAATCACGATCATGCAAAAACCGTTTATACTTTAACATTGGCTACATCTTTGTTACTATTTGCGTTTGATAATAACGGTTATAATATTAATCCGGCAATTTCTTTTTTACCGTTAAAATTAATATTCAGTTTGCTTGATAAGAATAATACTATTTCATATAATCAACTTAGATATCTTATAGACGGAAATACTGGTAGAAAAGGGGAAAATGTCGGATATTGGATAAGTGATTTGATTAATTCAGGATTGTTCTTTCAAGAAGGCGATACAATTAAATATACAAATTATTTCGACAAAATAATAAGAGAATATATAAATTTTATTCCAAATGCTTCATATTCAGATATAGATTGGTATGAAATCCATAATAATCAGTTAATTGATAAATCACCTTTTAGTAAGATTATTAAAGAGACACTCTTGGATATTATCGGTTCAGAAATAGAGGATTTTAAATATAATATTCAGACAGTACCAGTAATAGAGGCCGTATCAATTGAGATAGAAAAAGAAGTCCCTGATATTGAAATTCTATCAGACAATGTGAACACTATTCTAGTAAATAAAAGAGTCAGAAATAGTGTTTGGTCAATTAGAGTCAAAAAAGAATACGGATATAATTGCATTGTTCCTTACTGTGATTCTCAAGGTTATCCATTTATAGTAGCTGCACATGTAAAGCCTGATTCAAGCCCAGAATCTGCTATTCCTCATCGAGCACATCTTTTGAACGGCATTTGTCTTTGTCATAATTGTCATGCAGCATTTGATAAAGGCTTGTTTTCGATTGATGAAAAATATAAAATTGTTGTCTCGCCAAAACTTGAAAATATTGAAAAACAACACACGAAAAGAATTATTAGTCAGAGTATAAATAAGATTATAAAAGACAGATTAGGAGGTAAAATGCCACTTCAAGAGTTTATTAGATTTCATAGAGAAAATATTTTCCAAAAATAATTAAGGAATTTAATGCAACAATTATCATTACATATTGAGAGTAAACAATCAAGAGTTAATGATATAGATTCTATCTATTCTAAGCTTGAGGATAATTTAAATATCTCTAACAGAGAATCGTTAAGTCATTATGTAAATTTTCAAACGGCGTCAGATAATCCAATTCAAAGATGGTTCCCATATAGAGAAGGTTTCTCCTTTAGGTTAGTTCAGAGTTTTATAAAAGAATTTAATGTTAATCAAACAGTCTTCGATCCGTTTTGTGGAAGTGGCTCAACTTTATTAGCTTCAAGACTATGTCAAGTAAATTCAATTGGCATTGATATTAATCCATTATCTGTATTAATTGCACAAGTTGAAAATGCTTATTATGATGATAAAGATATTGAAGAATTCAAGAATTATATTTCTGAACTTAAGGTCCAAAATCAAAGTAATTCTAACTACAAATGTAATTTCCATTTGGCAAGTAAAATATTTAACAATGATATTTTACGCGCATTATTACAAATAAAGGAAATAATTATTAATCAAAAAAATGTAAAAATAAAAAATCTTTTATTTATAGCTTGGTTATCGATTATTGAAAAGGTGTCAAATATTAAAAAAGAAGGCAATGGAATAAAATATAAAAATCGTAGAAGAACTAACAAGGGCTACATAAGTATTGATCGAAGAGAATGGGAGAATAAACATTTTCCAGATGATAAGTTTTCTTATGTTAAAAATATTCTTTTAAGTAAATTAAAGATTATTCTTCACGATTTAATATATGAATATGGCTCAACTTCTGTTTTGCCCAAAATAATCCAAAACAATAGCCTATATATAGACAGAATATTAAATACTGAAGTACAGTTTACTTTTTTTTCGCCACCATATTGTAATTGTTTTGATTATTTTGAAATACATAAAGTTGAATTATGGATGGGCGATTTTGTAAACGATAAGAAAGAAATAAATAATTATAGATCATCAAGTTTTAGATCAAATACTAATTCAATTATAAATAAAAAGGTAAATTACTACAATAATATGGTTGAAAAATTAATAAATTCAATGGATATTTTGACGCTTTGGAATAAAAATATACCGCTTGTTATCAGAGGGTATTTTGATGATATGTATCAATTTCTAAAATCGATTTATTTGAAAACTATTAATAATGGATATGTTGGAATAGTTGTTGGTAATTCTGCATACTCAAACATCATAATACCAACAGATTTAATTATTGCCAATATTGCTCAAGAAATTGGATTTAAGGTTGACAAGGTATTTATAATTAGACATCTTACTACAAGCGCACAACAAATGAAACATTTAACTAATAGTAAAAAATATCTGAGAGAGAGTATAATATGGCTAAGGAAATAAATTTTCCTTCAGAGCTTTTATTTATCAAAGAAGATATTCCACAAAAAATAGAACCCTTAACTTTATTAAATATTTATTCCAATAGTATTACTAGTTTTACGCATGGCTTTCACAAGTATCCAGCAAAGTTTATTCCCGTAATACCAAGATGGGCGATTAATAAATATTCAGTATCAAATAACAATATTATTATAGATCCATTTTGTGGTTCAGGAACAACTTTGGTCGAAGGATTATTAAAAAATCAAAATGTTATTGGTATTGATATCGATCCCCTCTCGGCTCTTATCTCTAAAGTCAAAACAACACCTTTATTAATCGACCATTTGTTAATTGTAAATAACTACATACAAACTCGCATAAAAGACACTAGTAAAGGTTCATTTATTCCAAAATGCAGTAATATTAATCATTGGTTTACATCGGAAAATATCGTTTTATTATCTAAAATTAGAACAGTCATAGATGAGATTTATGAAAGATTTAAAAATGTACCTAATATAAATGATATTTATGATTTCTTACTCATTTGTTTTTCTTCAATAATTAGACGAGTTTCATATGCAGATAATGAATCACAGAAGACATATGTTTCTCATACTAAAATAAAACATCCAGAGAATCCTATAAATTTATTTACTTCTCAACTCCAATATTTTACTGACAGAATAATGCTATTTAGTAGTACTATTTCAAGAGAGTTGTATAGTAAAGTAATTTGTAAAAACATAATAGAAAGTGCATTAGAAGAAATTGAAAACGATTTTATCGATCTTGCAATAACTTCACCTCCGTACATTAAATCAATTGATTATTTATATAATCAAATGGTTGAATTATTCTGGATTGGAGACTTGTTTAACCTTGACACTCAAGTAATGCAAAACGGATATAAAAGATTATATATAGGCAATAAAAATATCCCAATTGATATTTATAATAATTTCAATCCTTATTCTACACAATTGGATATAAAGGAATTAGATTCTACTATTATCAGTATATTTGAAGCCGATAAGAAAAATGGTCTAAAACATTCCTTCATCACATATAAATATTTTTATGATATGGAAAAACATTTTACTAATTTATACGAAAAGCTTAAAAAGAATTCTCATTATGTTATAGTAGTTGGAAATAGTAATGTTAGCGATCACTTAATTAAAACCGATAAGTTTATTATAGAAATAGCTCAGAGAAATGGTTTTAAATTCATTAATGAATGGGGTTATAAAATAAAAAATAGGTACATGCGTTTTGACAGAAAAGGCCGAGGTGGTATTATATTAACTGATTGGGTCATTGATTTGCAGAAAGTCTAATCCCCCCCTTGCACTTTTTCCCACAAACACAAAAGCCGGAACTCTCATTCCGGCTTTTGTCGAATTGACGGTCTTACCCGCTATTCCTCTGGCCTTGTTCCCCCGGTGAGCTTCCAATCCGGTAATGACAGAATTGAAAAATTGAAAAAACGGAGTTATATTGATTCAGAACATCGTAACAGTATAGCATTTTGAAAAACTCTATGAAAAAGGGGTCATTCCGAACTTGGTTCGGAATCCAGCGCCTTTGCTTTTTGTGCGCTTTTTAATGCACTGGATGCTGAAACAAGTTCAGCATGACCATTTA
>Ga0172375_10002667_pt1 | contig 27662 bp, 18 predicted proteins | sample LakKiv1m_FD_114537 | JGI IMG/M metagenome (GOLD analysis project Ga0172375, IMG submission 114537) | Freshwater microbial communities from Kabuno Bay, South-Kivu, Congo - kab_092012_11.1m | ecosystem: Environmental > Aquatic > Freshwater > Lake | place: Democratic Republic of the Congo...
GGTGCGGTGCAGAGTATTGCACAAATCGCCTTGTAGTGTCACGCAGAGCGTGAACGGGTTGACGACTCAAGGTACGTTGCGGCGAGTCGCCAGTGAAGCATCCGGCACGTGCCAACGGCGAGAAACGGATGCTTCGCTGGATATTCGCCGTCCTGGGAGACTTGGGGAACACTCGCTCACGCTCTGCGTGACCAGTGGCGTGCTCACCACATGCATGATGTGCCCGCAGCGTTGCACAACCTTGAACCCCACTCGCGGCAAACTGACACATTGACGCACACGGTGGGAAAGGCGTATACTGCGTTTGGCGCTGATGTAAACTATCCAACATCGATGAACGCTGAAGTCAGTACTATCGAGCCAACGATCCCTACACGGGCGGAGACCCGCTTTCTGCGCGGCCTTATGGCCGTGGCGTGGGCGCGGTTTGTGGAGGCGCGGCCGGCGCTGGCTGCCACGGCTGATGCCAAACTCTGGGAGGAGCGGGCTGTCGAGGTCCTGGCACGAAACATCCGCAGCGACAGGTTTTCCGCCGCGCGGAGCTTTTTATCCGCCCAGCCTGATGACCAGCAGATGCTCTTGAACTACGCAGAACAGATCCTGGCCGAGCTGCTGGCGGAGTGGGATCGTGTGTCGGCGCTCCGTCAGGGCGATTCGGCGCGTTGGGGTGCCATCATTGGCCGTATGGAGCGGCTGGCTTATCGCTGGCTCGGACCATCCGGCCGCGAGCTGTGGGCGGCGTGGGAAGCGCGGGTGGTGGCGAGCAAAACCTGTGCCGATCTCTGGGAATGGCTCCAAACCAACTTTTATCCGTTCGACGTGCCGTTCGACCGGTGGTCGGCCCGAGCGCTGGTTAATCGCCTGCACGAGGCTGCTCGCAAGCAGCGTCTCCAGGCCCGTCGCGTCACTGAGTCGCTCGACCGCCCTGTTTTTGATCAAAAGCTGACCTACGGCGAGCTGATCCAGACACGTAGCCTGGAGGAGTGGTTGGAACGCGAGGCCAATCGGGAGGCGCTCCTCCAGGCGCTAGAGGAATTGGATGCTCGACAAGCGCGCTTGATACGGTTGTGGTACCTGGAAGACTGGTCCGCCGACGAGATCGCGGCCGACCTGGGCCTGCAGATCGGGAACGTCTACGTCTTGCGTCACCGTGCAATTCAAAAGTTACGGACAATCCTGCTCGGGGATGTAAGATTGGGGCTGGTGGATGCCCTCCATTTTCTGAAAGAAGAAGAACGGCGCGTTTCGCCCGTTGCAGGGCAGGCAGGAATTGAGGAGGCGACACCATGAGAGAGCCGCAGAGCCGCGTCGAGGCCGGTCTCCGTACGTTGCTCCGTGATCTCGTTGAAGAACCAGGCCAGCGAAGCGGTGAGTGCGCTAACATGCAGGCCAAGCTTGATCTGTACGTCAGCGATGAGTTGGATGGCATCAACGTGCACGGGCGTCACCCCGATGTTTGGAGCCATCTGCAACTTTGTCCGCTCTGCCGCCAAGAGCACGACAGCCTCATCGATCTGTTGACCGCCGAAGCGCGCGGCGAGCTGACGGCCCTTCCGCCGCGTGCGCCGATGGTCCGGGCTTCTGCCGAGCCTCCCTGGCGCGTTTTCTTCGAGACTGAGGGCCGGGCCAGGCCTGAGCTGCTCTTTGTTTTCGCCCCCGTCTACCTGCGGCAGAGCTTGCGGCCGGCTCATGTGGCCAAGGGGTTGCGCATCGCCGAGCCGCGTCCTTCCCTGGATAGCCTCCTGGTTTCTTACCTGGACGACACGCCGGCCGGGGAGGTGATGGTGCAGCTCTCTGCCCGGCCGGACGCGATCGACCCGTCGAGTTGTTTCTTAAAGGTGGTCGCTGTCGCGGAGCCCATGCCGCGTGTGGTCACGCTCACATGGGCCGGACAGACGTTTGAAGCAACGTTCAATGCTGATGGTGACGCTCAATTCGGCCCGATGCCTCTGGCGCCACTGGATTCGGGCGACTGGCCGGTGAACGCGTTCAGTCTCCGCGTGCAAATCTGAAAGAAAGCCGTCTTTGCTGGTTCCTCGTATCAGTCATGAGCATCTCACCGCCTGCCCCAGACGCTGCCGAGCCCGCGCTGCGAGAGGCCTGTCGCGCCCTGGCCGAAGCGTTGGTGACATCCCCCGCTGTTTCGCTTGAGGCCGACGCAGCACTGGCGCGCGATCTCGGCGCGCTGGCTTGCGCCGCCGATCTCACGAGCCGCGACCTTGCGGGTCTCCCGTCGATCTTGAGCCGGGTCTATCCTCGATTTTCTTCGCTGGCCCTTCAGTGCGCTCGCAGACTCGTGGAGTTTAGTGCGGCCGAAGGTGGCGCGGGTGAGAACGGCAAGATCGACCAGGTCGAAGCCTGGCTGTGCCTGGCCCGGATTTCTATTCAGCGGCGGGATGGCGTCCTGGCGCGCGAAGCGGTCAGCCAGGCGCGGCGGCTATCGTTCAAGCGTGATCGCGCGACCGCCGCGTGGTGCGATCTCCTCGAAGGCCAGGCGTTGGAAGCCCTGGGGCATTTGACGGACGTTGCCCCGCTCCTGATGTCGGCCCGGTCCGTGTTTCAACATCTGGACGAAAGCGAAGGCCGGATCGAAGTATGCCTGGAGCTATCGCATCACTACATGGATCTGGCCCAATTCGACCGCGCGCAGGCTTTTGCCCAGGAAGCCGCGCGACAGTTGCATGGCGACGCCTGGCGCTCATGTCGCGTCCGCATACAACTGGCTGATCTGGCATTGAACCACACGCGCTATGCCGAGGCCGCCAGGCTCTATGCTGAGCTGGCACCCCACTGCCGGGCCAATGGCTGGCGGCTGGAGTACGCTCACGTGCGGCTGATGCAGGGCATCTTGCGCACCCAGCAAGGTGCCTTCACTGAGGCCCAGGAGCACCTGAATGCGGCCGAACGGATCTATCGTGACGAGGGAACGGGTTACTACGTTGCCGTGTACCAACGCGCCCTCAGCAACCTCTACCGGGGCATAGGGCGCTACGAGGAAGCGATGGCCGCTGCGCAGGACGCCATCGCGAGCTTTCGGGCGTTGGGGCATGAACTGGCAGTCGGGCGCTGTTATCATGCGCTGGGCATGGTCTATCACTCATGGAACCGTAACGACGAAGCGCTCGCAGCCTACGACAAAGCGCTGCCCGCGTACCAGGCTGCCGGACATCGCTACGGTGAGATCGCGGTCAAGCTCAACCAGGCGCAGATCCACGAGGCACGCGGCCATTACCACGCGGCTCTCGCGGCCTATGAGGCGTGCTTCGCTGGTGCTCGGGAGTGTCGCCTGCCCAATGTCCAGGGGCATTGCTGCAATCCGATGGCGATGCTGAACGGGCGCCTGGGACGTTATGAGGAGGCGCTGGCGCTCTATCGGGCCGCCCGGCGCTATCATCGGCGCACGCATGATCTGTTTGATGCCTACATCAGCGCGACCGGGCAGGCCAGCATCCTGTGTCTGATGGGCCGGATCACCCCCGCCCGTCGCCTGTTAGCCGAGGCCAGGCGCTATTTTCGCGCGGATCAACGGCCGGCGCCTCTGGCCTTTTGCGAGCTGACGCTGGGGGAAATCGCAGCGAGCGAAGGCCGCCTGCCGGCCGCCCTTCGCCACTATCAGGCTGCGCTCGACTATTTTGACGCCAGCGGGCAGACGGTCGACGCGGCCGTTTGCCGGTTGTCGATGGGCGAGGCTTACCTGGCTGCTGGCGATCCGGCGCGGGCCGCGGATGTCCTTGAAAAGGCGTTGGAGCGGCTGGCGCCTGGCTTCCCGGACCTGGCTGCTCGGGCCGAGCATGCCCTGGGGCGCGCCGCACTCGCAGCTAATGAGATCCGTGTCGCGGCCGAACACTACCAAAACGCCGTGGACCACACGACGTCCGCCCGCCGCGGGATCATCACCGAGATCCATGCTGGCAGCTTCTTCGAGAGGTGCCGCAGGATCTACGAGGACGCGCTGGATGGCTGGCTGGCTGCAAAAGAACCGTCATCCGCGTTGGAGGTCGTGGAAGCGAGCAAGGGGCAGGTGCTCGCATCGCTACTGCAACAGCGTGAGGTGATCGGCGCGGTGTTCACGAGCCAGTCACCCCAGGTACGAGATCTCTGGGAACGCACGTGGCGTGTTGGTCGTGAGCTGGATGCGTTGCGTTTCCAGTGGCCCGAGCCTGGGGCCGGCGGCACGCGCTGTCTGGTGGCTCCAGATGATGTTTTGCGCCACGCGCCCGGTGATACTGCGGATCGACTTGCCGCGTTGGCCGACCAGCAGCAGCGATTGTTCGAGAGCGTTCGCCGCTCCTCCCTCAGTTTCGACCTGCTCGATCCGGTCACGCCATTCTCACTGGAGCGGTTTCGCGGCCGGGCGACCGACGCGTGTGGGGCCGAATGGGGCGCCCTGGCCTATTATCTGCGGCGTGATCGCCTCGACGTGTTCTGGTTCACGGCCTCGGAGGTCCGGGCGTGGCGGCGGAGCCTTTCCCGGTTGGATGTGGAGAAGCTGCGTCAGGCCGTGGCGACCGATCCGGAAAAGCGAGAGTTGATCTACGCGGGACGGCTGCGTGGCGTTGTGCAACCCACGGCGCCGGGGCCACGCATCCTGCGTGATCTCGCCGCTCTGTTGATCCCGGAGGAGATGCGGCGGAAACTGGCACCCGAACGGCCCTTGCTCGTGTCGCCGCACGGGTTGCTGCACTATCTGCCGTTTCAGGCGTTGCTGCTGGACGACGGCCGGCCGCTGCTGGAATGCGCGACGATCAGTTACGCCCCGACCTTGCGTATCTGGGAGGGGCTGGCTGAGCGTCGTGCTGTAGCGGCCCAGCCGTGGGGAAAGGCGCTTTTCTGTGGGTTGAGCGAGTTCGATGGTCAGGCGCCGCCGCTGGCTTTTGCCGAGATCGAGGCGCACGATCTGGCGCAGCGCTTCGGGACCCGTGCCCGGCTGCTCCTCGGCCGCGAGGCGTCCCATGAGCGGGTGCGGAAATGGAGCAGCGACAACACGCTGGCAGAGTTTGACGTAGTGCACCTGGCGACGCACGCCACGTTCGACGGCGCGCATCCGCTGCAGAGCCGCGTCCTGCTGTCCGACGGCGCGTTGGCCGTCCCTGACCTGTTCCGCTTGCGGCTGAACGCCCGCCTGGTGACGCTGTCCGCCTGCCAGACCGCGCTGAGCGTGCTGGAACCGGGGGATGAGCTGCTGGGGTTGCGTGAGGCGCTGCTGTTCGCGGGAGCTAACACGCTGCTGGTGAGCCTGTGGGCGGTGGACGATGCCTCGACCGGCCGGTTGATGGCGGCGTTCTATGAGGAATTGCTGCGAGGGAGATCACCCGCCGCGGCGCTGGCATCCGCGCAACGCCAGATGCGCGCCGCGGGCGAGAGCCCCTTCCACTGGGCGCCGTTTGTGGTGATCGGATAAGTACATCAGTTCTGATTCGTCAATACCTTCGCCACCGCCGCGGCGCGGCTGTCCACGTCCAACTTCTCGAAGATCGACTTCAAGTAGCGCTTCACAGTGTTCTCCGAGATCATCATCTCGCGGGCGATCCCCTTGTTCGTCAGGCCGCGTGCCAGCAGCGCCATGACGTCGCGTTCCCGCCGCGTCAGCCGGGCGATCTCGCCGCTGCCGGCTTGACCCGCGGTCATTGCCTCCTTCACCGTCCCCGCGAACGACGTCCGCTCGAACTGCTGTTTCTCCAGGCAGGCGAAGATGCCGAAGTCGGCGTAGAGACGCTCGACATCCGCTGGGGTCGCCAGGCCGCTCACCACGACCGCGGGCAGGCCGGCCGACCGGACCTCGCGCAGCACCTCGAAGCCGTCACGATTCCCCACGGGGACCGTCGAGCTGGCCAGCGACAAATCCACCACCGCGGCATCGAACTTCTCGCGACGCAGGAGGCCCAACGCCTCGCCGTAGCTGAGGGAGGGTCGTGGTCGCAGCCCGGCATCGGTCAGCAGCTCGGCCAGGATGCTGCGCCAGCCAGCGTCATCTTCGACCAGCAGGACCTGGCCCGCGGCCGCTTCTGTGTCTGTGCCACCCGTGGTGGAAGGCACCGCCGCGAGGTCGCTCGCAACCGCCACAGGCGCAGCCGGTGCCAGGGCCAGCATCCGGTGGACGAGCTGGCGGAATTCGGCGCGGCGGAAGGCCTCTTTGCGCAGGCAGGTGTAAGCACCGTGCTCGGCGAGCGCGCTGACGGCCAGCTCGACGGTGGCAAACCCGGTGAGCAGCACCGCCCGGCAATCGGGGTCCTGGCGGCGGATCGACTCTAACACCTGGAGCCCGTCCTGGTTGTGATGATCGGGGCCGCCCAGCGAGAGATCGACGACAGCCAGCCGGTGCGGCGCCGAGCGCAGGGCAACGACGGCCGCGTCGAAGCTATCGGCCACATCGACCGCCAGGCCGATGTCGGTCAGGATTTCGGCCACGATCTGCTGCCAGGAACGGTCATCCTCGACCACCAGCGCGCGGTGCGGAGATTGGGTCATCGATACCCTAATCGGACGAGCCGGAACCAAATGACTCATGCAAAGGCGCCAAGACGCCAAGAAAACTCTTTGCGGCTTTGCGTGAGAATTCTTGCTGGCTGTACAAGAATCTCACCTGTAAGCGCCTACTCTGTTTCACACGGCAGGCGCAACACGAAACTGGCGCCGTGCTCGCTGTCGCCGGCCACCTTAATCGTGCCGCCCAGCCGGGTCATCATCGTGCGCACCCACCACAAGCCGAACCCCAGCTTACCGGGGCGCGCGGGACGCCGGCCAGAGAAGTTGAGCTCGAAGATGCGTTCGTGCAGCTCGATGGGGATGCCCGGCCCGTTGTCGCTTACGGTGATCTCCACCCATCCCCGGCAGGCGTTACCGGCGATGGTCACCTGGCCGACGCCGCCCATCGCATCCGCGGTGTTCTCCAGCAGATTGGCGAAGACCAACGCCAGCCCGCGCGGGTGTGCCATCACGGCAGGCAGCCCGTCCAGGCCGATCACCTCCACGCGCAATCCCTGCGGGAGCTGATGGCCTGCCAGGGCATCTGCCACACAGTCGGCCACACTGACCGGGGCCAGCGGCATCGGCTGCAGGTGGATCAGGCTCTCCCGTACGGCGTCCATCGCCTCATGTGCGCTCCGCCCGATCTCATCCAGGTTGCTCGCCAGGTAGGGATCGGTCCGGAGCGCGGCCGCGCACTTATCCTCGATCCCCTCCACCCGCACCGGGATGGTGCCCACCTTGTTGTTGAGGCGGTGGAGCAGGTTGGCGGCGATGTCACCGATGGCCGCGAAGGTCTCCGCGGTGGCGCGCTGCTCCTCTGCGGCCCGCAGCGCGGCCCGGTTGGCTGCGTTACGCACCGCCAGGGCGGCGTAGTGTGCCAGGATGGTGAGCACCTTCTTATCCCAGTCCGACGCGGTGAAGCGTCCCTGGTCGTTGGCGGCGCCGTACACGCTGAACGCGCCGACCGGCTCGCTGTCCTGGGCCGCGATGAGCGGGACGACGAGCGCACGTTTCCACCCCTGCGAACGCGCCAGGTCAGGCCAGCCGAAACGCAGGTCAGTGCGCACGTCCTCGCTGATGACGCACCCGCGGGTGAGGATTGCCTGACCGGTCAGGCTTCCCTCCAGGGAGAGCCTGTCGCCGCGAACATGGCCCACGCTCGCCGTATGCAGGGTGAGCCGATCCTCGTCCAGCAGCCAGATGGCACTCGCGGTGCCGCCGAGCAGATCGCACGCCAGCGCCACCAGGTGTTCCAGCACCTGCCGGGCAGGTTGCGTCAAGAGGTGTTCGGCCATCTCCTGCAGCACGTCCAGCAGCCGGGCGTCCTGGATGGCGATGACGGCCTGGGTTGCGAGGGCCTGGAGCAGGTGACTGTCGGCCTCGGAAAATGCGCCAACCTGCTGGCTCTCCAGGTTCAGCACGCCTTCCAGCCGCCCGCTTGCGCCAATCAGCGGCACCGCCAGCTCGGAACGCATTTGCAGCGCGTGGTCAAGCGGATAGTAGATGCGCGACCACGGCGGCGCGCTGACATCGGGAATGTTGAGCGGCTGGCGAGTCTTGGCGACCCATCCCATGACGCTGGTCACATTGATGGGCAGCGCCTCGACCGCGGGCCGGCCCAGCCGCTCGCCGGCGATCGCTCGCATGACCAGGTTCTGGCCGGCGTTGTCTACCAGGCGGAAGATGCCGTAGCGCGCGCCCGTCACCTCCAGCGCCATCTGCAGGATGGCCTCCAGCGTCTCTTCCAGCCGCGACCGCGAGGAGATGAGCAGCCCGGCATGGTGCAACAGGCTCAGCTCATCCTCCTTGCGCGCCAGGTTGCGCCGCGCGTCGGTGAATTGCCCGGCGTGATAGATCGCCATCGCGGCCTGGTTGACGAAGTTGTTCAGCAGCAGGAGTTCGAGCTGGCTCAGCCGGCGATCCTCATGAAGGTAGACATAAAGAACACCGAGCGGTTGATTGGCTACGATCAGCGGCAGGCAAATGACCACCTGGGTGCCCACGGCTTGCTTGGCCGGATGGATGGCGAGATCGGCCTCTTCATACGACAGCACAGGGCGGCGCAGGCGGATGGCGCGCGCGCCCATGCCATCGGGGCGCGGCGCATCTTCGATCAGTAGCCCGGCATGGGGGCCTGCGGCAACGCGCGAGACGGGGTCCAACGCCTGGGATGGCTCGTCGTAGGCGTAGATCACCGCGGACGCACCCGGCACCATCTCGATCGCGCTCTCGACGATCAGGCGTAGGGTCGCGTCGACGCCGGCCGAATCGCCCCAACTGATGCGGTTGATGCTGGCGCCGATCGCATTCACGCGCGCCAGTGCCTCCAGGAGCAGCAGTTCGGTGTTGCCGCCGGCCGGTGCGCTTGCCACAAGCTGGCTCATACTATTCCCCCGCCGGTTTCGATCTCGCGCAGGATCGCCTCGAGCTCTTCCCGGCTGAATTCGTAGCGGGCGTAGCAGAAGTGGCAATCCACCGTCGCCTCGCCTTCGGCCAGCAATGCCAGAATGTCCTCGGGATCGAGCAACTTCAGGGCCTGCCTGGAGCGATCCCGGCTGCATGAGCATTGAAATCGCAGCAACTGCGTGTCAAGCACTGTGTAGGGGATACCTTCAAAGACTCGCGCCAGGATCTCCTCAGGTGTGAGTCCGGCGTACAACCATGTCTCCAGCGGCGGCCGGGCGTCCGTGCTGGCAGTCAGGTTGTCCAACGCTCTGTAGCGATGGCCGGGCAGAGTCTGGATGAGAAGCCCGGCCGCCACAGCCGGAGCCCCCTCCTCGTCCATATGCACGCCGATCTCCGTCAGCGAAGGCACCTGTTCGGACGTATTGAGGTAATTGGTCAGCTCGCGGTCGAGCTCCCCACCCTCCATGGCCACCACGCTGCGGTAGAGGTCTTTCAGCCGCAGATCCTTGACTACAGTGAATATCCCGTTCGCGCCGATAGCCGCGCTCACCGCCGCGCGATCGACATGCCGGGGTGAGATGGCGTCGGGGACGGCGATGTAGCCGCGCACCCGGCCGTAGGCATCGGACTCGATGACCATTTTGCGGAGCGGGCCATCCCCCTCCACCTTGAGCGCGACCCGCTCTTGCACTTTCAGCAGCGCGCCAAGCAATATACCGGCAGTCAGGCCGTACCCGAGCGCAGCGGCAGCGACAGGGTAGGCCGCGTGGCGTCGGGCTGCTTCGCGCGCCAGATCGGTGGTGATACAGGCCATGCCGCGCAGGCCGGCCTCTTTGGCCAGCACCCGGACGATGGTGTCACTCATCTCTTCTCACCTCAATGCATATCTGCGTTCGAGGGAAGTATACCTGCCGGTTCCGGTGCGGTCAATAGACTTCGGGCAACACAAACGGGCCTGAGCAGCTTCTCTTTGCCCAGGCCCATACGGCATGTGGCCCGGTGCATCTGTCTGAGTGCACCGGGCGAGGCGTGACTTATGCGTCAAAGTAGAGCGTAAACTCGTACGGGTGCGGCCGCATGCGCATCGGATCGACCTCGGTTTCGCGCTTGTACGCGATGTAGGTCTCCAGCATGTCCATGGTGAACACGTCGCCTTTCAGCAGGAAGTCGTGATCGTCCTCCAACGCTTTGAGCACCGCATCCAGTGAGCCGGGCACCTGCTTGATCTTCTTGGCCTCCTCCGGCGGCAGGCCATAGAGATCTTTGTCCATCGGCTCACCGGGATCGATGCGGTTCTGGATACCGTCCAGCCCGGCCATCAGCAGGGCCGCGAAGCACAAGTACGGGTTGCTTGACGGATCGGGTGCGCGAAACTCGACGCGCTTGGCCTTCGGACTCTTGGAATACACCGGAATGCGGCAAACGGCCGAGCGGTTGCGCTGTGAGTAGGCCAGGTTGACGGGAGCCTCGAAGCCGGGCACCAGGCGGCGGTAGGAGTTGGTGGTCGGCGCAGCCAGGGCCAGCAGCGCCGGCGCGTGCTTCAGCAGGCCGCCGATGTAATACCTGGCGCTATCGGACAGTTGAGCATAGCCGCCTTCATCGAAGAAGGTGTTCTTGCCCGCCTTCCACAGGCTTTGGTGGACGTGCATGCCGCTGCCGTTGTCACCGAAGAGCGGCTTGGGCATGAAGGTGGCAGTCAAGCCATTCTGGCGCGCGACGTTCTTCACCATGTACTTGTAGATCATCACGCTGTCGGCCATGCGGACCAACGTGTCGAAGCGCATGTCGATTTCGCACTGCCCGGCTGTGGCGACCTCGTGATGGTGGACCTCCACAGGAACCCCGGCGCTTTCGATCGCCAGCACGATACGACTGCGGACGTCCTGCAAGGTGTCGGTGGGCGGCGTAGGGAAATAGCCGCGCTTGGGAGCGATCTGACCGCCGAAGTTCTGACCCAGATCGCGGCCGCTGTTCCACCAACCTTCGCCGCTGTCGATGTAGTAGTACCCGGCGTTGGTCTCATTGCCGTAGCGGACGTCGCTGAAGAGGAAGAACTCCGCCTCGGGACCCCAATAGCTGGTGTCAGCGATGCCCGTCTGCTTCAGATAAGTCTCAGCCCGGCGGGCAATGAAACGCGGGTCGCGGGAATAGGGCTCGCGTGTGATCGGGTCGTAGACGTCGCAGATCATCGCCAACGTCGGCACCTGGTAGATGGGATCGATGAAGGCGGTCGTCGGGTCGAGCATCAGCAGCATGTCGGACTCGTGAATCTCTTTGAAGCCGCGGATGGACGAACCATCGAAGCCGATACCATCCTCGAACATCTCCTCCGTCAGCTCGCGCGCCGGGATGCTGAAATGCTGCCAGACGCCGGGCAGATCGGTGAAACGGAGATCAACCATTTGCACCTGGGAAGCCATCGCCAGGACATCAGCTACGGTTTTGGGCATGAGCGTACCCTCCTCTTGAGGTCGGTTGCGGGAAAATGGCCGGAGGCGGCACCCGTTCGGGTGCTCCCGCCGGAGTACAGCGGCAGTATAGCGGGAGTGAAGCACGGTGTCCAGTACCCGAATGGGTACTATATAACCCGGAGGGCTGCTGAAGGTCTCCGGGTTGGCGCGTTGAATTCGTTGGCAGATCGCTGGCGGATCGCTGGTGAATAGGTGGGCGCGGCGCGGGTGAAACGGCTATGATCCGGGTAGGAGGTCATCCATGCCCGATCCCAGCGCACCCGCGATCACGCGGCGCAGCTTCGTCGCCCGGATAGGACTGGCCGCCGTTCATAAGACAGGAGGCATCTATGAAAACTCGGACCTTGGCTTTCGTCGTGGTTGTGGTTGTCGCAGCAGTGTTGCTGACCGCGTTGCTGGTCAGCGCGCAGGTCGGCGCATCGTTCAGTGAGCGCTGGTTGGCCCCAGCGCAAGTCGCCTATCCTCTTTCCTATCAGGGCCGCCTGACCGACAATGTCGGGAATCCGATCGCCAGCCAGGTGGTCAACCTTACCTTCCGGCTCTACGGCCAGCAGGCGGGCGGGACGGCGATCTGGTCGCAGGCCCGCACGGTGACGACCGACCCCGACGGGCTCTTTACGACGATCCTGGAGATCGATCCACCCCTGGGCGTAGCCGATCTGAGCAGCATGTGGCTCGGCGTCCAGGCAGGTGCCGACAGCGAGATGACGCCCCGGCAGCGTGTAGGCGGCGCGCCGTTCTCGTTTACCATGACGCCAGGGAACGGCATTAGCGGGACGATCGATTTGGCGAACGCGCCCGGTGCCATTCTTTCTTTGAGCAACGCGGGCACAGGCAACGGGCTGGTCGCACGCACGGACGGCCAGGGCGTCGGCGTCTTCGGCGCCAGCCAGAAGGGCGTGGGCGGCTACTTCACCAGCCCGGAGGGCCATGCTGTGGCGGTGGATGGCCCGGTATTGTTGGACACCAATCTGAAGCGGGTCGCCATGCACCGCTGGTATCAGGTCAACGAAGCAGGGATCACGCTCCCGGTCGGTGATGATCCACACAGCATTCTGTTCGACGGCGGCTTTCTGTGGATCACTAACAGTGGGTCGAACAGCGTCACGCGACGGCGGGCCAACGATGGGGACTTCGTGGGCACCTACCCGGTGGGGCGGTTCCCGGTGGGGCTGGCCTACGACGGCGCGCGGCTGTGGGTGACGAATCGCACCGACAACAATGTGACTCGCTTGCTGGCATCGAACCCGGCCATCAGCAACACGATCGCGGTCGGAACGCAGCCCAATGGCCTGTGCTTCGACGGCCGTTATGTCTGGGCCGTCAATGAGGGGAGTAACAACGTGATCCGCCTGCGGGCCTCCACCGGCGCGGCATCCGGTACGTTCAACGTTGGGCAAAGCCCGCGTCTCTGCGCCATCGATGGCACCAATGTCTGGATCACCAACCACAACAGCAATAATGTCACTGTGTTGCGGAGTTCCGACGGCGGGCTCGTGCGTACCGTCGGAGCCGGCACGAACCCCACCGCGATCGTGTTTGACGGGGCGAACATGTGGGTGACAAACGCCGGTACGAACAACGTGACCAAGATCAGGGCGAGTGATGGGGCCGTGCTCGGCACTTATGCCGCGGGCGCGGAACCGCGCGGGATCACCTTCGATGGCTTCTACGTGTGGGTCACCAACTACGCCGACAGCACGGTCACCAAGCTACGGGTGCGCGATGGTGCCGTCATCGGCACCTACGGCGTGGGCGCAGGGCCGCGCGGGATCACCTTCGATGGCTCTGATATCTGGGTGGTGAACAGTGATGCAGACAGCATCGCCAAGCAGTGAGAGGAGGAGATTCAGATGAAAGCGAAGCAACGGATCGCCCTCTTTCTGGCTGTGGTCGTGGTCTGCGGCCTGTTGCTGGTCGGCGGTGCGCTGGCGCAGGGCTCGACGCACTACGGGCTGACATGGAATGTGATCGCAGGCGGCGGCGGTGCGATGCAGTCGCTGCACTATGCGCTCAACGGAACGGTCGGACAAGGCATGGCTGGCGTTATCACCAGCGCAAGCTATCGCCTTGGCAGCGGCTTCTGGTACGGCTTCGGCGTGTCGGCAGCGGCGAGTTATCGATCCTATCTACCGCTGGTTCTGAAGCAGTAAGGCGCGTTAGTTGACATTGCGCCCTGTTAGCCCGCATCCTGCCCTGAAAATCGCCCGCTGCCCTGGAAATGCCCTTCGCTGTCACTCTGAGCGGGTCGGCCCCGTGAAGTACGTTACGGCGTGAATCCAGCGAAGAGTCCGTTACGACGCGAGACTTGTCCAGAGTGCAACGGACGGATGCTTCGCTGGGATCGCGCCGCCGCGCATGTTGGCTTGCTAACCCGCTCACGCTCTGCGTGACATTTTCATGCGCCGTGGCGCCGCGCCCGGCATGAGAAACTGCCCTGAAAATCGCCGCGGACGTGCCAGGCACTTCGCGGGTGCCTGGCACGTGACCGCTTTCGCCCGCGATGGTGCCGCACCCGGCATGGAAAACTGCTCTGAGAATCACCGTAGAGACGCAGAGAGCGCAGAGAATGACAAGGGAACTCTGCGTCCTCCGTGCCTCTGCGGTGTTATTCTCACCCGTGTGGCGTTGCGCCTGGTATGGCCATGTGTATCTGCCACTAACCCAATAGCCTGGTCCCCAACCGCTGCACCCACCCCATGTGGCCGTCGAGGGTCGCCTTGAGCCGGCCAGGCTCGACCCCGTAGCCCAGGCGCCGCGCCAGGAAGGCGAACTCTTCGCTCTCCTCCGGCGGCACCGTGAGATCCTTGTTGTTCCCGCGCACCATGCGCAACGCGTTAATGAGTCGTTGCAAGAAGTGCAGTGCCTCGCCTAACCGCGCGCTGTTCTCGGCCGAGATGACACCGGCCTTCGCCAACGCCGCGATCGCCGCGGCCGTGTTGGTGACGCGCAGCGACGGGTCCCTGGCGCCGTGCGTGATCTGCAAGCCCTGGACGATGTATTCCACGTCCACCAGGCCGCCCTGGCTGAATTTGGCGTTCAGCGTGCCCGGCGTGACCAGGTGACGGATCTGGCGCTCGCGCATGGCGCGCATCGCGGCCACGTCGAAGACCGCGCTGCTATAGACATAAGCGTCACGCAGCGCGATCACCTCGCGGCCAAGCGACTCGTCACCGGCGATGGGGCGCAGCTTGACCAGCGCCTGCCGCTCATAGCTCCACGCGGGACCGTCGGGCGCGAAGTAACGGCGGAATGAGTCCAGCGAGACCGCCAGGCTGCCGGCCTTGCCGTAGGGCCGCAGTTGCAGATCGATCTCGAAGATGCCCTCGCGGCGTGCCCGGATGGCACGGGCGGTCTCGATGACGAGCTTCTCGTAGTATTCGGCCGCGCTGATCACCCGGGGGCCGCTTGTCTGCCCACCGCCGTCGAATATGAACATCAGCTCGATGTCCGACGCGAAGCCCAGCTCGCGACCGCCGCACTTGCCCAGCGCGCAGAGGCTCAGCCGCGCCGGGCCGTCGTCCGCGATCAGTGGCGGGCCGTATTGCGCTGACAACTCCTCGGCGCAGAAACGGGTCGTCGTCTCCAGCACCACCTCGGTCAGGTCGGTCAGCTCGGCCGAGAATTGTCCGAAGGTCGGGATCAGCCCCAGGATCTGGCGCATGTCAACCCGGAACATCTCCCGGTCCTTGAACTGGTTGAGCACGTCGCGCCAGTCGGGTGGGGGGCGGGGGGGCGCACCCTTCGACTCCGCTCCGCCTTGCTGCGCTCCGCTCAGGATGCTCGACTCCGCTCCGCCTTGCTGCGCTCCGCTCAGGATGCTCGACTCCGCTCCGCCTTGCTGCGCTCCGCTCAGGATGCTCGACTCCGCTCCGCCTTGCTGCGCTCCGCTCGGGATGCTCGACTCCGTTCCGCCCGAGGCGCCAGGTCCCGGCAATGGGGACAGAACACGTAGCGCCCGGTTCAGCTCGGCGGCCAGTTGCTCTTTTGACTTTGCCTCAGCCAGTGCACCGACATCGCGCACCACGGGGAACAGATTGGCGTACTGCATCCGCAGGAAGTCGTCCCACAGGAATTCGCTGACGCCCAGCAGCCGGGCCAACGCTTCCAGAACCTCCGGCCGTTCCAGCGAAGCCAAATCGTCGGGCCAGGAGGGACGGGCGAACAGCTCGCCCAGGTACTCGTTGAAATGCAGCAACGCCGACTCGGGGTTGGGCGAATGCGGCAGCAAATGCGTGAAATGCTTGACCAGCACGGTGGCCGCGCGCAGCTCGCGTTGGCGCTGCGGGTCAGCGATCTTGTGGCCGCGCGTATCCGTGACGAACAGGGTATCGCGCACGCGGTTGCCCTCGGAAATGACGGATACCTGGGCGATATGGATGCCGTTGAGCGCCAGGGCATTGGAGAACTCGTACAGGAAGCCGGGGGTGTCCAGCGATTCGATCCGCAGAACAGTATACTTTTCCGAGATATCGTTGTCGACCTCGATGTCGATGGGGTGCAACGTCGGGGTGGCGCTCACGATGCCTTGCACGGCAAGACTGACGCGCTTTGCCAGCTCACCCTGTGCTTCGCGCTGGCGGTGGCCTTCGAGCAGGCGCAGCAGAGCCGCGAGATCGGTCGCATAGCGTCGCCATTGTGCGCCGAAATCTACTGTTCCGCCCGGCTCGGCTTCGGCAGCGACGGAACGCACACTGAAGACGTCCACGATCTTGCGCCGGGGATCGCGGCCGACCGATGGCTCGTGGCTGGCCACCACTTGCGGCTCATACGTAAACACATTCCCATCGACGATGCTGAGACCATAGGAGAACAAAAGGCCACAAATGAGCGATAGCTCACCGAGATAGTCGTACGCGACGATCGTGACGCGCCAGGCGTCGCCTTCCAGGTGCTCCGCGGCGATTTCCACGGGATTACGATCGCCGAGTTGCTCGGCCATCTTCGCATGGCGGGCAATCTCTGCCGGGCTGAAGGTCGCGGCGTAGGAAGGCGACAGCCGCGCAACGTGCTCACGCAAGCTGGAAGCCGGAAGCTGGTTGCCGGAAGCTGACGGCCCCTGGTCACTATCGGTTTGCCTGGGTTGGTCGGTGGACGTTTGCATGGTCATAACTCCTCGTCGAGTTGATGATCCGTTCTCGGCCGCGGGGGCCAGATGCCGTTTGTAGACGGCGCGGATGGCCGCGCTATGCTGCTGGTAGCGCGTGACAAAATCGACGTCCGCGTGGGGGCCCTGGAAGCCCAGTCGCCGCGCCAGATAGCGCAGGTCGGCGGGGTTGGCTGGCAGGGTGTGCGTCTGCCGGTAGTCCAGGATCTGGAGATAGTGCTCAACCGTGCGTAGAAAGGTGTAGCCGTCGGCCAGCACCCGGTAGTCATCGGCAGAAAGAAAGCCGGCTTCCGCCAGCCGGGCCAGCGCCTCCGGGGTGTTGGTGGTGCGGAGCTCGGCGTGTTTGCCGCCGTAAGCCAGTTGCAGGTATTGGGCCACGAACTCGGCGTCCCGGATCGATCCTTCGCCCAGCTTGACCTCGCCCCAGGTGCGGCCGGCCTGGCGCAAATTTGCCTCGGTGAGCTGTTTCATCGCGTACACCTCGGCGCGCACCGCCTCGGGGCCTGCTTCAAAAAGCAGCGGTTCAGCCCGGCGCAGGAAGGCCCGGCCAACGGCCTCGTCCCCCGCGATGACGCGCGCCCGGAGCAGCGCCTGTTTTTCCCACAGGCGGGCGTGGCGCCGGAGATAGGTCAGATACCCGTCCACCGTGGAGATGAGCGGGCCGACGCGCCCCCACGGCCGCAGCCGCATGTCCACCCGGTAGAGGAAGCCCTCCGCGGTCGCCTGAGTCAGCGCGCGGATGAGCCGCTCGCCGAGGCGTTGGCAGGCCGAAGCGTTGTCGGCTGCCAGAAAGAGCAGATCAACGTCCGAGCTGTAATTCAGCTCGCCGCCGCCAAGTTTGCCCATGCCCAGCACGACGAAATCATTCACCGGCCGGCCTCGACCGTTGGCAAGGGTCTCCAGGCACACCTGGATCACGCTATCGGCCAGTTGCGAAAGCTGCGCGGTGACCGACGCCAGATCGAGCAGGCCCGTGAGGTCGCAAGCGCCGATGCGCAACAGCTCCCAATGTTGGTGGCGTCGCAGCCCATCGAGGGTTTCAGGATCGGTCGCGCACTCTCCCGGCTTGAGTTGTCCGCATGTCGCCCGATAGGCCTCCAGATAAAACTGAAATGCGCTTTTGGTTTGCGCGATGGCGTTGTGGTGTACCAGGCGCGTGTAGTATTCGGGATCTCTGAGCAGGATATCGGTGAGGAACTGGCTGCCTGCAAACAGCGTGACCAGCATCTCCAGCGCGTGGGGATCAGCCGTCAGGCTGTGCAGCAGGGCATGATGATCGGGAACGGAACGGACGAGGCGCTCGAAGTTGATGAGCGCCCGGTCCGGGTTGGCAGCATCGCCCAAAGCTTGCAGCAAATGGGGCAGGATCGCCGCGCCTGCCGGCAGACCGGCGACGGCCCTCAGCAGGCGGGCCGCTGCCGGCACATCACTCAGGCCCAGCCCGGACAGCGTCCTGAAGGCGCCATCGTCGGAAGATAACCGGGCCAGGAGCAGGCCTGTATCGAAATCAAGCAAGGCAGCCTTTCCTCCTGGTGTAAGCGCGCCTTCCCGGATGGACGCCCGCACTCTTCAGGAAGAACGGCGTGGGTACGGGAGACTCGCGGTCGGGTCAACTCGTTTGCAACGTGAGCGCCGAAGCCAATGGGTGTCCGCAGCCGGCGCAGAAACGATCACCCGGCTCGTAGGGCCGGCCGCACTTCGGGCAGGTGACGGCGACCGGCGCCACAGGCTCGGGCAACATCGCACCACAGGTCGCACAGAACTTATCCTCCAGTGCGGCGACGCGGCCACAGGTCGGGCAAGATCGTCCCCCCGCAGTCAACGCGGATTTGCGTGCCTTGACCATCCGCTCCAACGCCAGGTCGAGCGCATCGTCCGTATCGGCTTCCCACCTGTCCAAAGCCCGCAACGCGTCGGCAGCCGTGCGCTTGAGGTTGGCTTCGAAGGCAGTGAAATCCTCGTCGGTGATCTTGCCGACGCGATGGTCGAAGTTGAGCTCGCGCAAGGCCTGAAGCGCAGCGTCACGCTGGTTGAGCAACTCATCCAGCGTCTCTTGCGCGGTGCTGATCGCCGGCTCTGCGGTGCGGGCCTTAGCGAGGACCGGGTAAGCCACTGCGACCAACGCAGCGGCGGATAGAAGGATAGCGAGTACGATAAACAACATATCTTTGTCCGAATGATGGTGTGAGAGTGCAGGAGCACGGGCATAACTCCACGCTCGTGCTCCCGACTCAATTAACAGGACTTGCGCAGTGACCCAAGCGAAGGCATGCCGGGCCTCCCAGGCCGCGCCGGGCGGCATGTTCTGACCAGGAAACTCGCGTTGTCATCCTGAGGCCGAGTCCCTGACCGCGGTTTGCAACTCAAGGGTGTCAGGCCGAAGGATCCGTGCGGCAGTTTCTTGTTAGCGGAGGTCAGCGCCGTCTGCTGGCCGTAGTCGAAGTACGCCGGGGCGCCATTCGCAGCGCCACATCCCTTCGGCTTCGCTCAGAGCTTGCCCTGAACGAAGTGAAGGGGCAGGCTCTTCGACTACGGGCCAGTCTACCCCTCTGGCCCTCCGCTCAGGATGCTCCTCAATCTCCACTGCGTAACTCCTGTCAGTTAAGCGACCGGTTGAACGCCTTCCGGCACGCGGGCGCGCGCGTCTGAAGTTGCCGGCGATCTGCGCGGCCACGCCGAAACCAACACGCCCAGGATCATCACGATAGCGCCGATCCACATCCAGGACATCAACGGGTTGATGTAGACTTTGAAGGAGGCGGTCGCGCCCATGTTGTCAAACCCGGCCAGCACCACATAGATATCTTCCACCGGGCCGGGTCGCAGCCCGACCTCGGTCATGGGCTGGTCCTGCGTCTTGTCATAAATGTTTTTCTTGGGCAGGATTTGCCCGCTGGGCCTGCCGTTCCTCGACACATCCATCACGGCCGTATACTCGACGTAATTCGGTCCCTGCCTGGGTTGCAGCCCGCGGTAGGTCAGCGTGTAGTTTGCCACCGTGATGCTTTGTTCCTGGCTCAGGTTCGCCTGGCCCTCCGCCTGATAGAACTCGTTGCCGATGATCCCCAGGGCGATCAACAGGACGCCGATGTGCACGATGTAGCCGCCATATCGGCGCCCGTTGCGCCGCACGAGGTTGACCAACGCGACGGTCAGCGGCTCGCCGGTGGCCTGGCGTCGCGCCCGCACCCCGCGGACGTATTCCTGGATGATGCCGGCGAACACGAACGTCAGCGCGGCAACACCCACGAAGCCGCCCATAGTGCGGTTGCCGAACAGGGAGAGCACCGGCACACTGAGCAGTGCGGCCACGATCGGGACGAGGAAGTTCCTGCGCAATGTTTCCGGGGCCGACCGGCGCCAGGCGAGCAGCGGTGCCACGCCCATCAGGACGAGCAACGCCAGGAAGATCGGGCCGTTGACGCGCTGGAAGTAAGGCGCGTTCAGCGAGATCTTATCGCCTGTGACCCATTCCGAGATCATCGGGAAAATGGTGCCAAGCAGGGTCGCGAACGTCACGACCAGGAAGACCACATTTTGCGTCAGGAAGCTGGTCTCACGCGACAGCACGGCATCAAGCTGGTTCTCGCTCCTCAACAGCGGCAGTCGCCAGGCGAGCACTGCCAGGAAAGCCAGGCTGGTGGCGACGATGAACACCGCGAACATTGGTCCGACGGGCGAGAGCGCGAACGCATGCACCGACTGGATCACACCGCTGCGGGTGATGAACGTGCCGATGAGCGTCAGCTCCCAGGTCAGCCAGATCAACACGACGTTCCAGACCTTGAGCATCCCGCGGCGTTCCTGGATCATGATGCTGTGGATGAACGCAGTGGCGGTGAGCCAGGGCAGGAACGATGCGTTCTCCACCGGATCCCAGGCCCAATAGCCGCCCCAGCCGAGCTCGATGTAAGCCCACTGCGAGCCCAGGATGATGCCCACACCCAGGAAGAGCCACGGCACCAGGGCCCACTTGCGGATCATCTTGATCCAGGTGTTGCCCAACTGGCCGCTCACCAGCGCCCCAACGGCGAAGGCGAACGGTACGGTCATCCCGACGAAGCCCAGGTAGAGGAAGACCGGGTGGATCACCATCCAGGTGTTCTGAAGCTGCGGGTTCAGCCCTTGCCCGTCGGCCGGGATGAAGGCCAGCGTGCCGGCAGGTTGAAAGACCGCGGACGTGATATCGCCGGTGACGGTCTGCCAGAGCTTGACGAAGGGGTTGGCCGCGAAAAGCACCACCGCGACGAAGAAGGCGATGTTCAGCAGCAGCACGGCGTTAATATACGGCTTCATGCTGGGCGCCTGCTTGCGGAAAAACCATGTGGCGGCCACGGCAAAGCCGCAGGCGATCAACGTCCAGAAAGTCAATGAACCGGCCTGCCCACCCCACAGCGCCGAAAACTTGTACAGGAGCGGCAAGGCGCGTTCCGAATGCTCGGCGACGAACTCCAGTTGGAACTGGTTTGTCAGCAAAGCGCGCCAGAGCATCACCGCAGCCAGCAGCACCAGCGCCCCGACGGCGTAGATCGCGTTGCGCCCGCTGGTCGTGAGCTCCACCATCCCGCGCCGCGCGCCGGCGATCGAGACCACGATGCCGTAAATAGCCAGCACCAACGCCAGCACCAACGCTACGTATCCTAAGTCAGTCACCATTTCTCATATCTCCATCACTGGCAACTCTCATTTTCAGCTATCAGCCATCGGCCATCAGCCATCAGCCATCAGCCATCAGCCATCAGCCGTCAGCCATCGGCCATCAGCCGTCAGCTATCAGCCATCAGCCGTCAGCTATCAGCCATCAGCCATCAGCCATCGGCCATCAGCCGTCAGCCATCAGCTATCAACTATCGGCTACTTCGGCAGAATCTCAGCGATCCGTTGATCGATCTCGCTGGGGTCCAGCGGCCCGATCTTGCGGCAGCCTACGATTTTGCCCTGGGGGTCGATAAAGAACGTCTCCGGCACACCGCGGATGGTGTAACGCTTGGAGATCTTGCTGGCGAGATCAGGGCCGTTGGGATAAGTGATGTTGTACTTCTGCAAATAGCGCATGGCGGCTGGATCCTGGTCGAGGTAGTCCACACCGACGAAGACGATGCCCTTGTCCTTGTACTTGCGCCAGGCGGCCTCGAGATCGGGCGCTTCTTGCTCGCACGGCTGGCACCAGCTCGCCCAGAAGTTGAGCACGACGCCCTTGCCACGGAAGTCGGACAGATTGATGGTCTGCGTCGGCATGCCGCCGCGATACTGGTCGAAGAGGGTGAACGACCAGTCGGGAGCCTGCTCGTCGCAAAGGCTCTTCTGGGGCGGTTTAATGAGCGCGATGGTCAACAGGCCGGCGACGAACAGGACACCGATGCCCAGCACGATGAGCCAGCCGGTCGGTCTCCGGGATGGCTCGGGAATAGTCGGAGTTGGGGTTGCGGTCATGAACGGTTGTTCTCTGTCGGGTTTATTTGCTGGCCGGGAATGCATCTTCAATCGAGCTGCTTGAGCTCTTCATCGACACGCTTGAGATAGTCGTCTTCTGTCGGCGCGTCGTTGGATTCGTCTGCGCGAACGGGCGTCGTCGCCAGGCGTCGTTTCCGCCAGGTGGTGACCAGGTAGGCCAGCCAGCCCAGCCCCACCACGGCGGCCAGGATCGGAAACAGCCATATTACCAGGTTGAATCCCTGCCGAGAGGGTGTGCCCAATACGACGTCGCCATACTGTTGCACGAAATAGGCCTTGATTTGATCCTTGCTCTCGCCCGCTGCGAGCTTCTGCGCGATCACCTCGCGCATCTGGATACAGGCCTGCAGCTCACAGTTGTCCAGCCGGACGCCGTTGCACAGCGGGCACCACAACTCCTTGGCGACAGCATCGACCTGGTTCGGCGTGGGCGTCTGCGCGGCTGCGGGCAGCACGGCGAGAGCGATCACCGCCGTAAAGATCAGCAAAAGCCACAAGGCTTTTCTCATGGACTTCAAATCTCCTTTAGGGGTGACTTTGGCCGAAATGTGACCCGCTCAGCCCTTGCGCGGCGCGCCGCACTGAGCACAGAACCGATCTTCCGGCTGAAGCTGGTGGCCGCATTGGGTGCAGAACACGGCCGGGCCTGCCACCGTCGCCCGCACAGCGGATTGCACCGCGGCCCTGGCCGGAACCTTCTTCACCGGCCGCGTTGGCGCGGCCGGCTGCCGCTGCTGCGTGAACCAGTAGATCCCGATGCCGAACAAGGCCACCAGGCCCACGCCGATCAGCGCCCACGGCAGCCAGTTGGTGGCCGGCTGGGAGGGCGTTGTGGGCTGCGCAACCGGGGTCACGTTCGGGACCGCCAGTTGCGGCTCGGAAAAGCCCGAATCGGTTTTGGTGTAACTGAAGGTGATGTCAAGCTTGTCCCCGGCCGCCAGAACGGCCCGATTGATGACGTAGTAGGTCAACCCGTCCGTGCCCACGTATGTGCTGTCGGCTGCGGGCGTGATCTGAAAGTTGGTCGAACGCGCCGGTTGTTGTACGGCGATTTCGAGCGCTCCGATGGGGTAGGGAGCCTCGAACGTGTACTTGATCTCGCGCGTGTCGCCTGAAGGCGGCCGGTCCAGGTAATACTCGACCTGAAACCCCGCGCCCGGCAAGGTATAAGTCAGCTTGTTGCCTTCCATCTGCCAGGACTGGTTCAAGAGACCGTTGGTCGGGTCATTCACCGTGGCCTGGATATTGCGGGCGCCGGTCATCACCGGGAAGGCAACCTTCTGAGGAAAGGCAGCCGTGGTGGTGAACTCACCTGAAAAAATCACCAGCAAGCCGGGATCGTCATACTCCGGCCAGAGTCGGAGATCGGCGGACGGGATCGACAGATTCGCACCTTGCGCGGTCACAGACAACGCACTGATCAAAGCCAGCAACAAGAACAACGCCAGGCCCAAAGCCCAGCGTCCAAGAGATCGGGAAAACTTCATCAACACATCGCTCCGGTGGTTTTTGGACGTTTGAAGCGCGATTATAGCACACTACTGCTTGCTGGCAAAGGCTCGATCGAGACCGTGAGGCGTCAAATAATAGCAACTTGCATATTGACAGAATTGTGGGTTTGGGGTTATTATTTACGTTAACAAGCAAGGCTCAATTAGCGCGCGGGTTCTATCGGCGTCGTTGCCAATCAGTCAGAGAGCCACTCTGAGGAGCCAACCATGCACAAAGCAGTCTTCGACTCATCCTCTTGCGGTTCGTTGAGCCTGCGCCAGGCGGGCGCAGGCGGACGGGAATTCACGTTGGCCTTGAAGTTTCTGGGAATCATCGTCCTGGCTTTGTTGTTGCTGGGCGTTTCGGGCTCACTGTTCGCACCGAGCGCCTTCGCAGCCGCACCGGATCCTGCCCCGGTTGATGCGGGCGGCATCTACGTGGTTCGTGCGGGCGACACGCTCAATAGCATTGCGGCGCGTTTCGGGGTGTCGCCCGGGGTGCTGGCGCGAGCGAACGGTATCAGCAACCCTAACCGCATCTATATCGGTCAACGGCTGGTCGTGCCCGGCAGTGCCGCGCCCGTAACGCAGCCGGCTCAGTCACCGACGAGCAGCGGCGGCACGTACATCGTCCAGCCGGGCGATACCCTGGCCAAGATCGCGGCCCGCTATCGCACGACGGTGGCGGCCCTGATGGCAGCGAACGGCATCCGCAACCCGGATCTCATCTGGGTGGGCCAGCGTCTGAGGGTCAGCGGCACGCCGACCACCAAGCCGCCCGCCACGTCAGGTGGAAGCGGCCGGTGGATCGATGTGAATCTGCGGACGCAACGGCTGACCGCGTACCAGGGAAACACGCCCGTCTTTACCACGCTCATCAGCGCCGGGCTGCCGGGAACACCCACCGTGGTCGGGCGATTCGCCATCTACACCAAGCTGGTTTCTACCCGCATGACCGGGCCTGGGTATGATCTGCCGAACGTGCCGTACACGATGTACTTCTATAAAGGCTATGGTATCCACGGCACGTACTGGCACAACAACTTCGGCCACCCCATGAGCCACGGCTGCATCAACATGCGCACCTCGGACGCCGCCTGGCTGTTCAACTGGGCCAGCATCGGCACACCGGTGGTCACCCACTGGTAGATCGGGTGCTGGAAGCCGGCAGCAAGAAGCTGGATGATCGACCGCACCGATCATCCAGCTTCATTTTTCATGCTCTCTATTTTGCTGCCGTACGCGACCCGCTCCTTTCCCTCCGCGTCGTTTGAGCGGTCGAGGAGCGGGCAAAACGCGGGTCTTCCACCATCAAACGCTCCAGACCCTCCCGTAACGATATCCGTGGTTTATAACCCAGGACCCTGCGTGCGGTGCTCAGGTCGGCCACGAGGCGAGCGATGCCGCCGCTCTGGCGTGGATTGTAGATCACCTCCGGCTGGCGTTGCGTAACCTGGCCCAGGACCGCAATCAGGCCCTCCAGGCTGGTTTCTTCCCCAGAACCCACATTGATGATGTTTCTGTCGATGTTGGGGGCAGTGGAAGCGGCGACCAGCGCGTCCACCACATCGCTGATGTAGACGAAGTCGCGCGTCTGTTTCCCGTCGCCGTGGACGACCACCGACGCGCCGCTAAGCACGTTCCTGGCGAAGTGCGGCACCACGGGCGCATGGACGGGCGGGATGCGCTGGCCCGGCCCGAAGGCATTGAAAATCCGCAACGCCACCGTCTCGATGCCGTTCAGCTCACCCAGGGCGAAGATGTAGTGTTCGGCGGCCAGCTTGCTGACCGCGTAGGGCACTTGAGGATGCGGCCAGGCCGACTCGGGCACGGGTTGGCGCGGCTGTGGCCCATAAACGGTGGCAGAGGAAGCGAGCACGATGCGCTTGACCCCGGCATCGCGGGTGGCTTCCGCCAGGCTGACCGTGCCGCCCACATTGACGTCGTTGTACTCCCGGGGATAAAAGGCGGATTCCTGAACGGAGACCCGGGCTGCCAGGTGAAAGACACAGTCTACTTTCTGGAGCAAGGTCCACAACTTGGGCCGGTCGCGCACATCGCCGCGCGTGAACAGGGCATCCGGGTGTAGACCGCTGGGATCACCGGCGCTGAGATCGTCGAGCACTCGCACATGGTGACCCTGCTGCACCAACCGGTTCACCAGCGCGGTGCCGATGAAGCCCGCGCCGCCTGTAACCAGACACTGCATCGCTCTTGTTTCCCCTCCGATCGGTCTGAGCTACGAAACAACTTGATTATACCATGAGAGCAGTAAAATGGCCTATTTCTATGAGGCCATCCCGCTTGGTTTTTGACGCGGCGGGCGTTATAATGACAGCAAATTCATAATCGGAGCGGCCTTATGCTTAAATCCATCAACTGCGGTGAGTTGCGCCTGGCGCACGTCGGGCAGACGGTAACCCTGGCCGGCTGGGTGCATCGCCGGCGAGATCATGGCGCCCTGATCTTCATTGATCTGCGGGATCGCTCGGGCCTGGTGCAGGTGGCCTGCAACGCGCAGTCCTCGCCTGCGGCCCATAACGTGCTGGACGGTGCGCGCAACGAGTATGTGGTGCAGATAACCGGCACGGTGCAGCCTCGTCCGGCCGGGATGGCCAACCCTGATCTGCCGACCGGGGAGATCGAGGTCGTTGTCGACGCCGCGCAAATCCTCAACCCCGCGCGCACGACACCGTTCTACATCAACGAGGATGCCGATGTTGTGGATGAGGCGCTGCGCTTGAAGTATCGCTACCTTGACTTGCGCCGCCCGATCATGCAGCAATACATCATGCTACGCCACCGTGTGGTGAAGCTGATTCGGGATTACATGGATTCTCAGGGGTTTGTCGAGATCGAGACGCCGATGCTGATCAAAACTACCCCCGAAGGCGCCCGTGACTACGTGGTGCCCAGCCGCGTCCATCCGGGGCAGTTCTACGCGCTGCCGCAATCGCCGCAACAACTGAAACAACTGCTGATGGTGGCAGGCTTCGAACGGTACTTCCAGATCGCTCGCTGCTTCCGCGACGAGGACCTGCGCGCCGACCGTCAGCCCGAGTTCACCCAGCTCGACGTGGAGATGTCATTCGTGGAACGGGAAGACGTCATGCGTGTCATCGAGCAGCTCTACACGCGGATCATCGAGGAGCTGGGCCGTAAACCGATCCTGCAAAAGCCGTTTCCTGTGCTGACCTACGCCGAGGCGATGGCGAAATACGGCTCGGACAAACCGGACCTTCGCTTCGGCATGGAATTTGTCGAGCTGAGCGATCTGCTGAAGGAAAGCGGTTTCAGCGTGTTTTCGGGCGCCGTGGCCGCGGGCGGGCAGGTGAAAGCGATTGTCGCGCCCGGTGCAGCCGGATTCAGCCGCAAGCAGCTCGATGACCTGGCCGATCATGCGAAACGCTTCGGCGCCAAGGGCTTGATCTGGATTGCGTTTCGCGGGGATGGCGTCAGATCATCGGCAACCAAATTCCTGACCGAGTCCGAGCTGGCGGCCATCGCGGCTCGGGCCGGTGCACAGGCCGGCGACCTGGTGTTGATCGTTGCCGACGCGGCCCCGAGCGCCGTAGCAAAGAGCCTCGGGGAACTGCGATTACTGTTGGGCCATCAGCTTGGGTTGGTGCGCGCCGGTGTCCACGCGCTGTGCTGGGTGGTCGAATTCCCGCTGCTGGAATGGAGCGCCGAAGATCAGCGTTGGACCGCCATGCATCATCCGTTCACCTCCGCGATGGACGAAGACTGGGATTTGCTGGAGTCTGATCCCGGCCGGGTGCGCGCCAAGGCGTACGATCTGGTGATGGATGGTTGGGAGGCAGGTGGTGGCAGCATCAGGATCCATCGCCGTGACCGGCAACAAGCGCTATTCCGGGCGTTAGGCATCGGCGCCGAGGAAGCGGAAGAGAAATTCGGTCATCTGCTGGAGGCATTCGAGTATGGGGCGCCGCCGCATGGTGGCCTGGCGACCGGCATCGACCGCACCGTCGCCATCCTGGCGGGCACGCCGAGCATTCGGGAGGTCATCGCTTTCCCCAAGACCGCCTCGGCCACCGATCTCATGTTCCGCTCGCCCTCCGAAATCTCACCTGCGCAGTTGCGTGAGCTCCACCTGGCGATTCAAGAGTGAAGGACGAGGCTGGTTGGGTGCGGTGCAGAGTATTGCACAAATCGCCTTGTAGTGTCACGCAGAGCGTGAACGGGTTGACGACTCAAGGTACGTTGCGGCGAGTCGCCAGTGAAGCATCCGGCACGTGCCAACGGCGA
>Ga0172375_10002670_pt1 | contig 27650 bp, 31 predicted proteins | sample LakKiv1m_FD_114537 | JGI IMG/M metagenome (GOLD analysis project Ga0172375, IMG submission 114537) | Freshwater microbial communities from Kabuno Bay, South-Kivu, Congo - kab_092012_11.1m | ecosystem: Environmental > Aquatic > Freshwater > Lake | place: Democratic Republic of the Congo...
AAAAAGCGGGCTTTAGGCTTTGGACTTTGGACTTTAGGAAAAGCAAAAGCAAGGCAAAAGCAAAAAGCGGGCTTTAGGCTTTGGGCTTTGGACTTTAGGAAAAGCAAAAGCGGCTCAAGGCTCAAGGAAAAGCGGGCTTTAGGCTTTGGGCTTTGGACTTAAGGAAAAGCAGAAGCAAGGCAAAAGCAAAAAGCGGGCTTTAGGCTTTGGACTTTGGACTTTAGGAAAAGCAAAAGCAAGGCAAAAGCAAAAAGTGGTTCAAGACTTAGGTGTACTGATTTTCGAGGTCAAATCATATTAACAGGGGATTGCTTCAAGGCTTTCAGCCTTTCTCAATGACACATTGGAACTAACCTCATAGAATAATACGGCTACCAGCTACCCGCCACCAGCCACCGGCTATTCTTCGTGCATCCGTTGGAAGGCGTCTTTCATGGGATTGTCCACTTCTTTCAGGCCGGAAGGGAGTTCGAACATTGATGCGGGAATGTCAGCCGGGGAGATTTTTTTCGTGATGGTGGTTTGTTTCATCCCCATCATCGACATTTCCACCATTACGGGATAGCCGTTCAGTTGTTTCCAGAGTTTGAAGAGTTTTTGAGCTTCACCGCTGGGATCGCCGAAGATTTGGCGCATCAGGTTGGAATACAGTTCCGGGGGGGCGCCGCAATCGGAGCTGATCCACAAGGCGAAGTTTTCCATCATCCCGGTATATTTTTTGTTAAGCGCCACTTTTTCCGCGTTCCAGCCGCTGATCTTCTTTTTTTCGCCGGTGCGGAGATAGAGGTCGTCGGGGATGATGATTTTACCGGATTTATCGGCTTGCGCGCCCATCATCACCATCGTGAATTGGCCTAAGCCCCTCATTGTTTCCATATCGATGACGGAATAGGTTTTTTCCGCGGGAGTGATATTCCAAAACAAACCTTTGTCCAAGCGGCCGATAGTGATATCGAGAGAATCTCCTTGCATCCGGCGGAATTTATCGCCGGCGATCCACATTTTCACTGCGCTGGTATCGGCGGCCGCGTCCGGCAAAGCGGTGATGACCGACTCTTCGATGTAGTAGCCGGGAGTTTGGGCGGAGGCGGCTGACAGCAGGCAGATAGTTAATACTGTAAGGTGAAGGATATTTCGCATATTGATAAGTCTGGTTATGCATTCCCACGCTGGAGCGTGGGAACGAGAATGGTACTGGCGGCTGACGACTATTCCGGCTCCTCTTTAAGACTATCTCGGTAGTAGATGATGGCCATAATCATCAGCAGAACGGGAATGGTGAAGGAAAGCAGGATTTCATTGACTAAACCTGGGAAGAAGTTTTTGGCGCCGAGGGAGAATTGGCACATCCAATTATTCAACGCGCTGTAGAACCAGCCTCCGGTAGCGAAAGTGAGGAACATAATCGCCGATTTAGCCTTCATCCAGAAGCCCAGAGTAGCGGCCCAGTAGGGGATGATGACAAAAAGCAGGTCCGGGAAAAAAGACGCTACATACATCCAGGTGGCGGCGTTTTGGGCTTCATAGCCCATATCCCGGGGCAGGGGTTTGAAGAAATCGGAAAAATCGCCGAATTTATCCCAGAGATAGAACAACCACATCGCGAAAAAAGCCAGCAGAAAAAGCGACCAAAACAGCAAAAGCCATTTAATCCAATGCAAAGGTTTCATAACCATCCCCTATTTTAAGTTGCAAGTTACAAGTAACAAGTGCCAAGTATCAAATGCCTAATGCCCAATGCCTACAGTTTTATGCCCTCGATGACGCCTTTCATAATGGCGGTGAGTTTGGGTTCAGCTTTATCGGCGACGGCGATAATGGCTTCCAAAGTTGCGGGGTTTAAGGCATCGGGGAAACATAAATCGGTGACGACGGTGACGCCGAAAACTTTCATCCCGCATTGAATGGCGACAATATCTTCCGGGATGGAGGACATTCCGATAACATCGGCGCCGATTCTCCGCAGGAAGCGGTATTCGGCTCGGGTTTCCAGCGAAGGGCCGGTCATGGCGGCGTAAACTCCGCGGTGGACAGTGAAATCAAGTTTACGGGCGGTCGTTTCGGCGACAGCTTGAAGTTCTTTACTATAAGGTTCCGACAAATCGGGGAAACGGCTGCCAAGTTCAGGGTCGTTGATGCCGCGCAGGGGATTGTCGCCGAGCAGATTGATGTGGTCATCCATCAGCATAATGTCACCTTCGTGATAAAGCGGATTCAGCCCTCCGGCGGCGTTGGAAATCAGCAGATGGGTGACACCGAGTTCTTTCAGCACACGGACGGGGAAAGTGATTTGCTGCATAGTGTAGCCTTCATAGAAGTGAAAGCGCCCTTGCATCACCACCACGCGTTTATCCATCAGCTTACCGAAAATCAGTTTCCCTACATGGCTTTCCACGGTGGAAACGGGGAAATGGGGGATTTGGGTGTAGGGGATTTCGGTTTCGACGGCGACTTCACAAGCCAATTTACCCAGACCGGTGCCGAGGATGACGCCGATTTTGACCGGTTCGGCGGTTTGTGTTTTTATAAAAGCGGCAGCCTCTTTGACATTATGTTTGAGGATTTGACCTTGGTCCAAGATGTCTCCTTAAGCAAATTAAGTATATTTTTTTAGTTGGCAAGTCGAAAGCGGAAAGAAAGCCAGCCATTGTCCATCATCCATCGTCCATCGTCCGCTGTTAGTCTTCCTTTTCCAAAACATCGAGCAGTTCGATTTGGGAATTGATCAGGTGTTTCAAGCGGCGGATGAAGGCGGTTTTTTCCGCTTTGAGCATAGCGATTTCTTCGCGTTGTTTCGCCAGTCGATTGCGGGTTTCATCCAATATTTCTTCCGCTTTGATTTCCGCTTCTTTGCGGATAATATCGGCTTCGCGGCGGGATTGGTCGAGTTCTCGTTCGGCGGAAGCTTGGGCGCTCATCATAGTAGCTTTCCATTTTTCTTCCAGATCTTTGTAGTCGGCCAGTTTAGTTTCCATTTGGGCGGCGCGGAGGCGCATTTCATCGGCGGATTTTTGCAGAGTCATCAATTCTTCCGACACCATTTCCAGAAAGGCGCGGACTTCATCGAGGTCATAGCCGCGGAAAGCGCGGGAAAATTCGTGCTTTTTAATATCCAGCGGGGAAAGTTTCATAAACCGCTCCACATAAAGGAAAGGAGGCGATATTAAATAGTAAGTTTACAAGTTTACAAGTTAGAAAGTGTTCAAGTGAAAAGCATCAGGCATTTGGCATTTGGCATTAGCAAGAAGAAAACAAAAATGCCGGTCATTTTATACGATAGGCTAATTCCAATAAAGTCTGCAGTATGAAAGGGCGGATAAAATAAAGCAGTATTATCACTACCATCGGCGAGAGGTCTAAACCGCCCATAAAGGGGAGCATCCTGCGCACGGGTTCCAGCGCCGGTTCGGTGATAGTTACGATGAAGCGCACGATTTGATTGCGGGGATCGGGATTGATCCAGGACAACAGAGTCCGGACTACGATGATCCAGATGTAGATCCCGATGAGGAAATTCAGCAGTTCCGCGATGGTTATAATGAGATTGCCGAAGGCGAACATTTCAATCCGTTCGATTTAACTATATTATCAAGGAGATTAGTTTACAAGTTTGCAAGTTTACAAGGTTGCAAGTCAGAATCGGGCTTGGGACTTTAGATGTATTGACAGACGAAGTTGTTATGGAAAGACAGGAGATTACCACAAGCCTTAATTCTCCCGCCAAGGCGGGAGAATTCACGCTTTCGCAATGACACATTTGCTGCAGCGCGGTCATTGCGAAAGGCTGAAAGCCTTGAAGCAATCCCTTCAATTGTAATACAGCCTGACTTATCAAAACATTTGAACTTTGGATTTTGGGAAAAGCTTATTTTCAGATATTCCTTTCGCCGAAAATAGCGGTGCCGATGCGGAGCAGATTGGCGCCTTCTTCCACCGCGATTTCGAAATCGGCAGTCATTCCCATCGAGAGGTATTTCATTTCCACATTGTTCAGTTTAAGGGCGGCGATTTTTTCGCTGAGCTTCCGCAAAGCCATAAAGCAGGGACGGATTTGCCGGGGATCGGGGGAAAAAGCGCCGATAGTCATCAATCCTTGAATACGCAGACCGGGCAATTCCGATAATTCCGCGGTCAAATCTACGGCAAAATCCGGGGAGACACCGAATTTGCTGGATTCACCGGAAGTGTTGACCTGCACCAGAATATTAGCCCAAGTATCAGTTTTGCGGGTTTCAACGGATATAGTTTGACCCAGATGCAAAGAATCCATGGAATGGATGAGGTCGAAGATTTTCCGTGCGGTTTTGACTTTGTTAGTCTGCAGATGCCCGATGAAGTGTTTGACAATTTTAATTTCGGGATGAGATGGAAAGAGCAGATGAAATTTACTTTCGGCTTCCTGAATTTTACTTTCGCCGAAATGGGTAAGTCCGGCATTATAAGCTTGAATGATGGCGGAAGCCGGATGAGTTTTGCTGACGGCGACAATTTTAATTTGCGCAGGGTCCCGGCCGGAACGATAAGCGGCTTGAGCGATGCGTTCCTGGATTTTACGGTAATTGTCAGCGATTTCCGGCATAGGATTTCCCTGGCGGTTAAGCTAAACAATGGCGCAGCGCGGGAACGAGAAAGCAATAGAACCGTTTAAAAATGACTAAAGTCATTTGGCGAAAACACCATAACGAGTTTTATGAAAGATTAAAATATAACCTTTTTTTTTTATAATTGCAAAGAATTTAAGTTTAATCTAATGCTAAGGAATTCGGTGATTTGGTAATTTAGGAATTCGGAAAGAGAGCTTTACCTTGGTAATGACTTTAAGCGCCTTCGGGGATATGAAGTATTTGTTTGCTTCTTTTAATTAAAATTCTTAAATTTGAAAGATATAGGGGAAAGCAAGCTTAAAGCTTAAAGCTTAAAGCTCAAAGCGCAAAGCGCAAAGCTCAAAGCTTAAAGCTTAAAGCTCAAAGCTCAAAGCTTAAAGCTCAAAGCGCAAAGATTAAAGCTTAAAGATTAAAGCAAAGCAAACCCTTATGCAGCTGGGGCGGCACAACTTTGCTTGATAATAAGAGGCAAGTTTCTCAGCCCCGGTGTCAGGTGAGGACACCTGACACCACCGCTTTTTCTTTCGACTTTCGACTATTTTCAAGATAAAGCAAGTGAGAATTATGAGCCTAACAGACATAAAAGAGTACGAGCAGCTGCCGAAGGAAGAACTTCGGTTACGCATAATGCGGGCGAAATCGCAGAAGAATGCGGTGCTGCTGGTGCACAATTATCAGAAGCTGGAGATACAGGAGCTGGCGGATCATTTGGGGGATTCGCTGGGCTTGTCGATTCAGGCGACGAAAACTAAGGCGGATTTAATCGTCTTCTGCGGGGTGGATTTTATGGCGGAATCGGCGAAGATATTAAATCCGGAGAAGAAGGTGATACTGCCTCACGGCAAAGCCGATTGCCCGATGGCGAAGATGGTGGAAATCGACGCTTTGCGGCAGATGAAGGAACTGTATCCGGAGGCGGTAGTGGTGACTTATGTCAATTCATCGGCGGAAGTGAAAGCGGAATCGGATGTATGCTGTACTTCAGCGAACGCGGTGGAAGTAGTGCGTTCTTTACCGGGAAAAAAGATTATTTTTACTCCGGACAAAAATTTGGCGATTTACGCGCAGTATATGACTAAAGCGGACATCATCCCTTGGGAAGGATTTTGCTATGTGCACGACGCTTTTTCTTCCCGGGATGTGATAGTGGCTCGTAATAGTTACCCTCAGGCGATGTTCATAGCCCACCCGGAATGCGCAATGGAAGTGCTGGAAATGGCGGATCATATAACTTCGACGGCGGGAATGGTCAAGTGGGTGGAAGACAATCAGGAGATAGTGAATAAGTTCGGGGTAATTATCGGGACGGAAGTGGGATTGGTCGATCAGCTTAAAAAGCGATTCCCGGAAGGGAAGATTTATCCTTTATTCGACCGGGCGATTTGCGCCACCCAGAAGTTGACTAATTTGTCGAGATTGTGTTGGGCGATGGAAAACGAGCAGGTGGAGATAACTATTCCGGAAGAGATCAGGCTGAAGGCGTTTTCGGCGTTGAAACGAATGGTGGAGATATTGCCTCAGGAGTAAAGGCTGGCTTTAGACTTTGGGCTTTGGACTTTGGGAAAAGCAAACATAAAAGCTTCAGCACAGAAGCACAGAGGGCATAGAGTTTCACAGAGAAAAGCAAAAACAGGCATCAGGCATTAGGCATTGGGCATTGGTAAAAGCAAACACTCCTGCCTCCGGGGCAGCGCAGTGAAGTAGGAAAATTAGCAGTGAGAAGGGGGATGCGAGATGCGACTGTGCCGCAGAGTTCGGGGACTCTACGGCACGGTCGAATAGCAGGCTGTCAGGCGGGGACGCCTGACTGTAAAAAATAATCGGGCGGGTCTATGACCCGCCCCTACAAGAAGGTTAAATTGGCTTTCGACTTGCGGACTTGCAGATTTATTTTAAAATAAACATATATTAAATAATGGTAATATTTGTATAGAATACTATATAATATTATATTCCTGCCAGTTTTTTGGGCGGTGATGGAGGCGGCGCGGTGTTTTCATTGGAAGGTGAAGGAAGGAGCTGCCGGGCGGAAACATTTGGCGCAAAAGGTCGGAGAGTGGCGGCTAAGTCATCCGGGGAAATTGGCGGTGATTCACAGCGCTTCAGCGGGGGAATTTGAAGCATCTTTGCCGATTATCGAGGCGTTGAAAAAGCGGGGGATGATAACGGCGGCGACATTGTATTCGCCTTCCGGTTATCACAGCGCGCAAAAAAGCAGTATTCCTCAGGGGATTTTTTATCTGCCGTTCGACGATATTAAATCGGTGAAGGGATTTTTAGATAGTATGAAACCGGAGGTGTTTGTATTTTGTAAGCACGATATTTGGCCTAACGCGGTGTGGATTTGTTATGACCGAAAGATCCCTTTGGTATTAGCCAACACTAACCTGCACGAAAAATCCTTCCGATTATATCCCATATTGAAGGGTTTCAACCGGCGGGTGTTCGATAAATTCGACACTATATTCACGGTTTCTCCGGAGCATGCGGGAAGATTGGAGAAGATTGTGGGGAAATCGGATAAGGTTATCGCTATCGGGGACAGCCGGTTCGACCGGGTAGTGCAAAGAGCGAGGAATTCTCAGCATACATTGCCGGGGGATTTTATTACAGCGCCGGTATTTATTTGCGGATCGGTATGGGAAGAGGAGTTTTTCGTGCTGGAAGCGTTTTGTGAGCTTAAAAAGCAGTTTCCGCAATGGAGATTGATTTGGGTGCCGCACGAACCTAAGGAGAAGGAATTAAGAGCGATTGAAGGATATTTGGAGAGCCAGGCGATTGCGCATATCAGGTTTACCGGATTGTCAGAATATAAGAATGAAGAAGCCATTATAGTGGATAAAGTGGGGGTATTGCCGCCGCTGTACCGGGCGGGGAAGATAGCTTATGTGGGCGGGGGATTTAAAAAAGGGGTGCATTCGGTTATCGAACCGGCGGCGTTTGGGCTGCCGGTGATTTTCGGGCCGAAACATTTTGTCAGCGCGGAAGCGCAGGATTTATTGAAAGAAGGCGGAGGTTTTTCCATCAAGGGCAAAGATGATTTCCTGCCGCTGTTGAAAAGCTTGATGGAGGATGAGGATTACCGGGAAGAACGCGGGAAAATCGCCGGCGATTTGGTGGAAAGAAGGACGGGGGTGGCGGAGGTAATTGCAGGGAAGGTGGCGGAGTTGGCGGAGAAAGCGGGCATTGGGCAATAGGCATTGGGCATTGGGCATTAGAAAAAGCAAGAATGGAAAATTGATACTTGGCACTTGATACTTGGCACTTCAACTTGTTACTGAATTTAACAGGGAAATACAAAATAAATGACTGATAAAAGTAAGCCGTTAGTTTTATACGCAGATATGGCGGGAGGAGCGGCGGGAGATATGATCGTAGGGGCGATGATCGACTGCGGATTGCCGCTAAATTTATTACAGGCTGAAATAGGTAAATTAGCGCTGCCGGAGATAAAGTTATCGGCGGAAAAAGTGATGCGGCGGGGAGTGGGGTGCGTGAAGTTTAATGTGACGACATTTGAAACGCATCATCACCGCAATTTTAGTTCGATACGAGAATTGATTGAACGGTCAGGATTGTCCGAATATGTTAAATTAACGGCTGAGAAGATTTTCCGGAGATTGGCGGAAGCGGAAGCGGAAGTGCACGGAACTACGGTGGAAGAGGTGCATTTTCACGAAGTGGGGGCGGCGGATTCGATTGCGGATATAGTATGCGCGGCGATAGGATTGGAATATTTTGGGACGGAAGGATTTTATTTATCGGATTTTGTTTTGGGGACGGGGACGGCGGAATCGGCGCATGGGATAATCCCGGTGCCGGCGCCGGCAACCGCTTTGCTGGTGAGAGGATATATTTGCCGGCAAACAAGCGTTTGCGGGGAGTTGACCACTCCGACGGGGGCGGCGATTTTAACCGCTTGCAGTATGGGGAAGATGCCGTCCAGCGGATTTACGCCGGAAAAGATCGGTTACGGGGCCGGGAGTAGACAGCCGGAAGGGATACCGCAGTATTTTCGTTTATGGACGATGAAACGGGAAGCGGGGGAAACGAAGTCACAGGATATCGTCATCGAAGTCAATTTGGACGATATGGCGGGGGAGATGTTTCCTTTTTTGATGGATAGGTTATTTGAAGCGGGTGCTTTGGATGTGTTTTTCACCCCGGTGTATATGAAGAAGCGGCGTCCGGCGACTATGGTGACGGTTACAGCGGAAGAAGCGAAATTACCGCAATTGGGGGAAGTATTTTTCCGGCACAGCACGACGATTGGATTAAGGTGGTATCCGGTGAACCGTTGGAAGCTGGAACGGGAAATTGTCGAAGTGGAAACGATTTACGGCCGATTGCCGGCGAAAAAAGTGGAATTTAAGGATAAAAGCCGGGTATTCCCGGAATATGAAGCGTGCCGAAATGCGGCGGAAAAGGCGGGAGTGACTTTGTTCGATGTGTATCAGGCGGTTTATCAAGCGGGAGAACAGCTGTGATCCGTATGCAGGGGGTAACATACAGATATCCTAATGCCACAGCTTTGGCGGAGATCGATTTCGATTGGGAACGAGGGGAAAGGATAGCGTTGATGGGGGCTAACGGCAGCGGGAAATCGACTTTGGCGATGTTGATTAAGGGATTGGCAATAGCTGCGGAAGGGAGGGTGGAAATCGACGGAGTGGAAGCGTCGGCGGTGGCTGCGGGGAAAGTGGGGATGGTGTTCCAGAATCCGGAAGACCAATTGGCGGCGGCGACGGTGGAACGGGAAGCGGCTTTCGGATTGGAAAATCTGGGAATGCCGCGGGAGGAAATGAAGGTGAAGGTGGAAAGCGTTTTGCGTAGTTTTGGTTTATGGGAATACCGGCATCATCCGCCGCACAGATTGTCCGGGGGTCAGATGCAGAAATTAGCTTTAGCATCGGTTTTGGTGATGCAGCCGGATTATTTGATTTTCGATGAATCGACTTCAATGTTAGATCCGGCTTCGCGGAAGGATTTTCTAAGTTCATTGCGGAATTTACCGGCGGAAACGGGAGTGCTTTTCATCACTCAGGCGGCGAAAGAGGCGATGGATTTTCACCGGTTAGCGGTGTTAAACAAGGGGAGGATTTTTTTCGAGGGCAGCCCTGGGGATTTTTTTTCTAAGAAGGAATTGTGGGAAAGAGCAATGGTGGAAGCGCCGTTAAGGTACAGATTTGACTTTGGACTTTAGATGTATTGACATCTGAGGTTATATTATGATAGAAACAGGAGATTGCCACAAGCCTTCATTTGTCCGCCTGAAGGCGGACAAATTCACGCTTTCGCAATGACACAATAATTGTAAGAGCGTCAGTGCGAAAGGCTGAAAGCCTTGAAGCAATCCTTCAATTATAATACGACCTGACTAATCAGTACATTTAGACTTTGGGAAAAGCAAAAGCTGGATTCCGGCTTGCGCTAGTGTTTTGTCCCGTAAATGACTATGTAAGGTAAAATCTTATTATTTAGAGATTCTTCACTTCGTTCAGAATGACAAGTTGGGAAAAATGTAAAAAATATTTAGATAGTTAATTGTGGGACAGAACACTAGGAATGACGCCCTTAGGGCGTAAGGAAGAACAGAAACATACTTTAAACTTTCAATTTTAGGACTTGCAGACTTGTTGACTTGTAGACTTGCGGACTAAGAAAAATGGATAAACGGCATTTAGAAGACATATTGCGGAAGTACAAATCCGGGGAAATGGAGGAAAAGGCGGTTTTGGAGGCTTTGCGGGATTTCCCTACGGCGGAATTGGGTTTCGCTAATTTGGACAGCCACCGCAGTTTGCGGCAGGGATTTCCTGAAGTGGTGTTCGGACAGGGAAAGACGGCGGTACAGGTGTTGAGCATAGTCAAGCGCTTAGCGGAATCACACCGGACAGTACTGGCGACCAGACTGTCTGAAGAGGCGATGGATTTATTACGCCGGAATTTTCCTCAAGGGGAATACTTTACAGCCGGGCGGGCGGTGATTATTGGGGAGGCTGAAAAGCCGGTGGAAAATTTGCCTATAGTTGCGGTGTTCAGCGCAGGGACTTCGGATGCGCCGGTGGTGGAAGAAGCTGCGGCGACTTTGAAAGCGATGGGAGTGAAATATCAGGCGGTTTATGATGTGGGAGTGGCGGGGATACACCGGATATTGAAATACCGCGAATTATTACAGGAAGCGGGAGCAGCGATAGTAATTGCGGGGATGGAGGGGGCGCTGGCTTCGATGGTGGGGGGATTGACGGCGGCGCCGGTGATTGCGGTGCCGACATCGGTGGGGTACGGGGCGGCGTTTCAGGGATTGGCGGCGCTGTTGGGGATGTTGAATTCCTGTGCGGCGGGAGTGATGGTGGTGAATATCGATAATGGATTCGGGGCGGCGGCGGCGGCGGCGAGGATAGTAAAAGCAGGGATTGGGAGTTAGGATTTAGGGAAAAGCGGAGTTCGAATTCGGAATTAGGTATATTGACAAACGAGGTTATTTGGAAAAAACCGGAGATTGCCACAAGCCTTCATTCTCCCGCTAAAGCGGGAGAATTCACGCTTTAGCAATGACATATAAGCTCCAGCGCCGTCATTGCGAAAGGCTGAAAGCCTTGAAGCAATCCCTTTAATTATAATATAACCTATCATGTCAATACAATTGGAAATATGAAAAGCTGCTGGCAAAGCAATCCTTACAGCGAAGAATTTTTGCCTGGCACTTGGCACTTGCTACCTGCTACTTCTTTATAACGACACAGATCAAATTAATTACTTGTTTATTAACGGTATAATGATTTTTGAGGCATAAGATGTTGAAAACATCAGCTGATTTTGCCGGGGATTCGGGGGATTTTCCCGACGATATCGAATATTATTTAAGTAATTTTTTCGGACTGAAGTTCAACCGTCCGGCGGTATATTTGGCGGAACGGACTTGGCGGCCAAATACGGATATGTTCGAGACGGAAGATGAAATCACGGTAGTGATGGAAGTCGCCGGCATTTCGGAAAAAGAGGTCAGTATAAAACTGGACAAGGATTTCCTGATTGTAACCGGTATCCGCAAAGAAACTCACGGACATTACAAAAAGCGGCAGTATCATAAGATGGAAATAGATTACGGGCCTTTCGAACAGATAGTCAAATTACCGGCTTGGGTAGAAGCGGAAACTGCGAAGGCGTTTTTCAAGGACGGTTTTTTAGTGATTTCCATCAAGAAGGGGACGGAGCCGCCTTGCTGTCAGGAGATTGAAATTAAATAAGTGCCAAGTAACAAGTATCAAGTGCCAAGTATCAAGCAGCAAATAGCAAGTTGCATGTAAGAGCAGGGGATTGGTTACGACCGGGGCGGGATTTTTTAGATAAGTTTGAAAAGGTAAATTATTAACGGATAAGGCGATGAATTCGAACCATAAACCAGAAGAAGAAGCGGATCAGCTGCCGGAAATACCGGATAAATTGCCGGTATTGACTTTAAAGGACACGGTGATTTTTCCCAATGTGATTTTTCCGCTGTCGATATCGGATGAACCGACAATCAAGATGGTAAACGACGCTTTGGACGGCAACCGGTTAGTGGGCGCTTTCGCGGTCAAACCTACGGAGGAGGAGAAGGCGCAGCTGCAGGAAGAGCATTATAATGTGGGGACGGCGGTGGGAATATTGAAAATGTTCCGGGTGCCGGATAACTCGATACGGTTATTAGCGCAGGGATTGGTGAGGATTAAAATTACTGAGATAGTGCAGGAAGAGCCGTATAAAGTAGCGAAGATAAAGGTGATCCCTCCGGATCGGCGGCGGGGACCGAAAATCGATGCGCTGTCGCGCATACTATTGGAAGATTTCAAGGGGGTAATCGACCATGCGCCTTATTTGACCGACGATATCAAGACGGCTTTACTCAATATCAAGGACGCGGAGATTTTGGCCGATTTGATCGCTTCCAATATCAATTTGACGATGGAAGAGCGGCAGAAGATCTTGGAAATCCGGGATTTGGAAACGAAATTGAAGGAAATTTCCAACCGGGTGACGCGGGAATTGAAGCTGTTGAAGTTAAGGGATAAGATCAAGGGCGATGTGGATGAGAAGGTGGAAGAATCGCAGAAGCAGTATTATTTGCGGGAGCAGTTGAAGGCGATCAAGAAGGAATTAGGGGAGGAGGACGAATACAGCCATGAGATGGAGGAATTGGAGAAGCGGATTTTGGCGACCGGTATGCCGGAACATGCGCGGGAAGCGGCGAAGAAAGAATTGTCGCGGTTAGCCAAGATGTCGCCGGCGTCGGCGGAATATACGGTATCGCGGACTTATTTGGATTGGATATTGGAAGTTCCTTGGGAAAAATCCACGGAAGAAGCGATCGATGTAATGAAGGCACGGCAGGCTTTGGATGAAGACCATTACGGTTTGAAGGATGTGAAGGAACGGATATTGGAATATTTGGCAGTGCGGAAGTTGAAACAGGATACCAAGGGGCCGATTTTGTGTCTGGCAGGGCCTCCGGGAGTGGGCAAGACTTCATTGGGACGGAGTATAGCTCGGGCGACGGGGCGGAAGTTTGTGCGGATAGCTCTGGGAGGGATGCGGGATGAAGCGGAAATCCGGGGGCATCGGCGGACTTACATCGGGGCTTTGCCGGGGAGGGTGATACAGGCTTTGAAGAATGCGGGGTCGAACAATCCGGTGTTTATGCTGGATGAAATCGACAAAGTCGGGGCGGATTTCCGGGGCAATCCGGAATCAGCGCTGTTGGAAGTGCTCGATCCGGAGCAGAATTTCAGTTTCACCGACCATTATCTGGATTTGGAATTCGATTTATCCAAGATTATGTTTATCACTACGGCGAATGTGACGCACACGATATCGCCGCCGCTGCTGGACCGGATGGAAGTGATTCAATTGCCGGGTTATATCACGGAAGAAAAGGTGGAAATCGCCAGAAGGTATTTAGTTCCCCGGCAATTGGACGAGAACGGATTGAAGAGACAGCAGCTTTCTTTCAGCAAGGCGGCTTTGGTCAAGATGGTAACGCAGTATACGCGGGAATCGGGGGTGCGGAATTTGGAACGGATGATTGCCCGGGCTTGCCGGCGGACGGCTATCAAGATCGCGACGGGGGAATCGGCCGGGGAAAAAGTTTCGGTCGACAATTATGTGGAGTTTTTAGGTGAGCCTAAATATTACGGTGATATTACCGATCATCCACCGATGGTGGGAGTGGCGACGGGATTAGCTTACACGCCGGTGGGGGGAGTAGTGCTGTTGATCGAATCGAAGGCGATGCCGGGGGGGAAAAGCATCCGCATCACCGGGCAATTGGGGGAAGTAATGAAGGAATCGGCGGAAATCGCTTTGTCGTATTTGCGGGCGCATGGGAAGAAGTATAAGATAAAGCCGGATTTTTTCAGTAAAAACGAAGTGCATATCCATGTGCCGGAAGGGGCGACGCCGAAAGACGGGCCCTCCGCGGGGGTGACGATGGCGACTTCGCTGGCGTCGCTGCTATCGGGGCGGAAAGTGCGGAACGATGTGGCGATGACGGGGGAAATCACTTTGCGGGGAGCGGTATTGCCGATAGGCGGACTCAGGGAGAAGATTACAGCGGCGGTGCGGGCGAACATCAAAGAGATCATCATCCCGGAAATGAACCAGAGGGATTTGAAGGATATACCGGAAGAGGTGAGGGCGAAGGTGTTGAAGGTGCATACGGTGAAGACGATCGATGAGGTGTTGAAGGTGGCGTTGGTGGAATGATGAATGATGAATGATGAATGAAAAGCAAACATAAAGCACATTTTTGAACCGCGGATAAAAGTCAGGATTTGAACCGCAGATAAATTCCGATTAAAAGCTGATAAAAGCAAAGATTATTTGAACCGCGGATAAAAGTCAGGATTTGAACCGCAGATAAATGCCGATTAAAAGCTGATAAAAGCAAAGATTATTTGAACCGCGGATAAAAGCGGATAAAAGCTGATGACGCGGATTAATACTAAAACTGAAAGGTTAAAGGAGTCCTACTATGCCGATAGAATCTTTAGAAAAATCTGAAATAACTGGAAAAATAATTGGCGCAGCAATGACAGTGCATAGTGAATTAGGTCCTCATTATTTGGAAGTCATTTACCAAAGAGCTTTAGAGGTTGAATTAAAGGCAATTGGATTAAATTATAGCCGGGAAGAAAATATTCCAATATACTATAAGGGTGAAAAACTCGACACCAGAAGAGCTGACTTCATAATTGATGGTGTTCTTGTTGAAATAAAGGCAAAAAGCCAACTAGAAGAAAGAGATTTTTAACAGATTTTATCTTATTTGAAAAGCAGTGGTTTTAGAGTCGGTCTAATTCTAAATTTTGGAACAGATAAACTGCAGTATGCACGAAAAGTGAATTCTAAAGGTAACATTTAGGACGATATTTATTGAAAGTCAAGCTCGTGATTTCCCTGTTTTGGTTTGCTTTTATCCGCGTCATCCGCTTTATCCGCTTTTATCCGCGGTTCAAATAAAGCAATAACAATAATTTACCCGAGCCTTTTGTGAAACAAAAAATTTCTCTTCAATCCCCTTTCATCCAATTCCTGCTGGCGGCGGCGGTGTATTATCTGCTGACCGTATTCATCTTCCATAAAGTCATTTTCGAACCCAATATTTTAGCGCCTTCGCCGGATTATATTTCGGGCAAGATATTGATGGAGGCGAGCGAAAAATTGGCGGAGCAGGGGCCGCCGCTATGGAGTCCGTATTTTTTCGGGGGAATGCCCGGCTTGCCGGCTTTGCATCATCCGATGTATACTTACACCTTTTTCAACGCTAAAATCGTGCAGGGAGCGCTCGGTGTATTGTTCCTCAATCCGGGGATGGATTTGCCAGTCAAGCTGATGTTGTTTCATTTGGTGATGGCGGGGATGTTCGCCTATTTATTGGCGCGGACATTGGGGCTGGGATGGGGAGCGGCGGTATTTACCGGGATAGTTTATATGTTTACGCCGCAGTTAATCGTATTGCCGGGAGTGGGTCACGGGTCGAAGCTGTTTACTGCGGCGTATATACCGTTGATATTGTTGACGACTATAAGGTTGATGCGGGAAATCAAGCCGCTGAATTTCGCGCTGTTCGTGCTGGCGGTGGGGATGACATTGTTGTCGATACATGTGCAGATGGCGTTTTACGCGCTGCTGGCGGGAGGGATGTATTTAGTGTGGGATTGCATATTTAGTATAAAGGACAAACCGTTAAAGATACCGGTGAAAGCGGGAGTATTTTTTCTGGGGATTGTACTGGGGATAGGTTTCGCCGCCGCTTCGTATTTACCGGTGTATGAATATACGCCTTTTTCCATCAGAGGAGGGACAGAAGGAGGATTAGGCTGGGAATACGCCACTAATTGGTCGTTTCATCCGTTGGAATCTTTAACTTATGTAATCCCCTCGTTTTTCGGATTCGGCGGGCAGACTTATTGGGGGTATATGCCGTTCACCGATATGCCGCTGTATTGGGGAGCGGGAGCTTTGGCGCTGGCGGTGATCGGGATAATATGGGGGCGGAAGCGGAATGCGGCGTTTTTCATCGCGCTGCTGCTGTTCGCCTGGATAGTTTCGTTCGGGAAGTTTTTCCCTATATTGTTCAAGCCGATGTTCGCCTATTTCCCCTATTTCGACAAGTTCCGGGTGCCGGTGATGATCCAGATATTGATGGTGATTTCAGTGGCGGTATTGGCGGGATACGGATTGGAGCGAATCAAAGATTATGCGGCGAAGCCGGGATTTTCGCGGAAAATTTTGTATGGGATAGGGGGAGTGATAGGTTTTGCGGTAGTGTTTTCACTGCTGTATTCGCCGCTCAAATCGAGTATCGGCGGGTGGATAGCGGCGAACCGGGCAGAGTTTCCACCGCAAGCTTACGGGATATTGATGGAGATGATATTGGGGGATTTGTGGAAGACGGCGTTATTTGCGGGGACGACTTTAGGGGCGGTGTATTTATTCGTAACGAAAAAGATCAATTTTACCGTATTGATTATTGCGGCGGCTTTGATATTAGTGGTCGATTTGAGTCTGATCAACACCAAATTAATCAGCGTTCAGCCGCGCAGTGCGATGAGTTCGCTGTTTCAGCCGACTCCGGCGGTGGATTATTTAAGCAGGCAGGAGAAACCTTTCCGGGTATTGCCATTGGACCGGTTCCGGCCGCAGAATTGGTACGGATATTTCGGGATCGAAAGCATCGACGGTTATATGGGGACAAAGATGAAACTGTATCAGGAATTATTGGACAGCGTGGGATTGGCGAATTTCAATGTGATCAATATGTTGAATACACGGTATTTATTAACTGATCAGGATTTATCGGTTTATCCGGGATTTGAAATAGTGGTGGAGGGGAAGCAGAAGGTATTCCTTAACCGGTCGGCTTTACCGCGGGCGTGGATGGTGCACCGGACGATTTGCCTGCCTAATGCGGCGGATAAATACGGCTATATGAAGCGGTTCAATCCGTGGGAGGAAGCGATTACTGAAGAGCCGGTATCAATTCCCGGCGGCACCGGAGGATCGGTGGAAATTACGGAATATCTTCCGCAGAAAATGACCATACGGACTTCCAGCCCGACGGCGGCGTTTTTAGTGCAGTCGGAAGTATATTACCCGCCGTATTGGAAGGCGGAAGTGGACGGCAACCCGGCGAAGATTTATCAGACGGACCATTTGCTAAGGGGAGTGGTAATTCCTGCGGGGGAACATACGGTGATTTTCCGGTGCGAATCGAGGAGTTTCAAGCTGGGATTGACTATCCACTATATTGTGATGGGAATGATATTAATTGTTTTGGGGTGGTATGGAGTGAAGGAGGGGAAAAAAAATTTTTAAATTTTGAATTTTGAATTTTGAATTTTGAATTAAAAAGCAAAGATAAAAGCCTTCACCACTGAGAAACAAAGAAAAGCAAAATCTGGCTCTAAGCTTTGGGCTTTGGGCTCTAGGAAGAGCAAATCGTCTGCGCTCTTTGGCAGGTCTCAAGATGAAAAGCGGTTATCTGTCAGGTCTCCGCTTCGCTCAAGACCTGACAGGGCATCACTAGGCTGTCAGGCGAGGGGGCCTGACAGCACTACTTTCGACTTGATGACTTGCAGACTTGCGGACTTGAAGACTTGCTACAATATAGATGATACGGGATATTGCTCTTTCTTGAACACTTGCCAACTATATTATGGAATACGCACCGATAAAGAATATTTTGCGGGGATTTATCCGGGGCAATGCGGCGATGACTAAGATGTTTTTCGGCGTGATGGGAATGCTGTTTTTGCGGACGCGGTATGTGAAGCGGGAATTGCGGAAGTTAATGAAAAACGGCCGGGAATGCGGGAAGATTCTGGATGCGGGATTCGGCTACGGGCAGTATTCTTATTGGCTGATGCGAAAGTATCCAAAAGCGCAATTGACATCAGTAGAAATCGAACCGATGATGATCGAGGATTTTCGGAGTTTTCTGCGAAAGATTAAGCGGGAAAATGTCGAATTGCAGGAATTGGATTTAACCAAGATGACTTACGAAAACCAGTTCAATTTGGCTTTGTCAGTGGATGTGATGGAGCATATCGAAGACGATGAAAAAGTATTCGCTAATATATACCGGAGTTTGCAGCCGGGAGGAGTGTTTTTAATGCATACTCCGCATATCCGGGCGGCGGCGAAAGAAGGGAAAGGCGCTTTCGTAGGGGAACATTTCCGCGATGGGTATCGGACAATCGAATTAAGGGATAAACTGAGAAACGCAGGATTTAGCCGGATAGAATGTACTTTAACTTATGGGATTTACGGTGGCGCCGCGTGGAAACTATTGCAGAAATATCCGTTGACCGTGTTGAACAAGGTGAAACTATTGTTTCCGCTGCTGCCGGTGTATTTGCTGGCGGTTTATCCGGCGGCGGAATTATCGATGAGGTGGGATATGCGGTGCGTTAACCGGGAAGGAGATGGGATATTGGTTAAGGGGTGGAAGGATTAAAAGCGGGATTTGGGATTTAGGGAAAAAGCAAATATTTGAACCACAGATAGAAACTGATAAGGGCTGATAAAAGCCGAATGAAGCAAAAGCGATATATGATATATGAAATCTGATATTTGATATTAGAAATAAAAGCAAAGCAAACATAAAAGCGGCACCACAGAGTCACAGAGAACACAGAGAAAAGTAAAGCGATATATGATATATGATATATGATATATGATTTAAAAGCGGAAAAGCAAAAGCAATTTGACAGGATTAACAAGATTTTCAGGATTAAAAGCAAAGCAATTCGTGATTTTACTTGATTTTTGGCACTTGATACTTGGCACTTGCTGCTTTTTGACACTTGGAACTTCTTATCTACTTGCAGACTTTTTTTTGGAGCCAAAAATGTATTCATCAAGATATAGGCGGGTGGGGCAGTTCAAGGGATTGTTATTCCTGATAGGTATAGCTTTGATTTTTGCGGTGTTTTTTTATACCAGGTTTTTGGTGGATGAATTGAGGCGGGAAGCGCGGCATAGTTTGACGATGAATTTGCAGCATTACTTATTTTTATTGGAAAATGCCACTCCGTTTCAGGCTTTTGAAGAGATACGGCAGATCGATATTCCTATCATATTGACGGGGGAGGAGGGGAAGCCGAAGTATTGGAAGAATTTAGGGATATCTCAAGCGGATACTACGGCGGCGGCGCAGGAGAAGCTGCTGGCGGTAATGAAGACGATGGACAAGGTATCACCGCCGATCGCCATCGAATATTCCATCGGTTTCAAAGATTATATGCATTACGGGGATTCCAATTTAATCAATCAGCTGCATTTTCTGCCTTATATTTCCATTGGATTGATTGGATTATTTATTTTGATCGGGTATTACGGATTTAAGAATATCAAGGACAGCGAACAGCGGTGGGTGTGGATAGGGATGGCGCGGGAGACGGCACATCAATTGGGCACGCCGTTAAGTTCATTGTTAGGATGGATGGAACTGCTAAAAACGGGTCAAAGCGGGGAGGCGGTGTTTCCAGAGATGGAGAAGGATATCCAGCGGTTGGAAAAGATAACAGCGCGGTTTTCCCAAATAGGGTCGGAAGTGAAGCTGGAAAGCTGCGAAATCATCCCTATCGTGCGGGAAGCGATGGATTATTACCGTTCGCGGATACCGCAGACGGGGAAGCGGGTAGAATTATCGGAAGAGTTTTCCGGGGAAGCGAAGACGATGGTCAACCGTTATCTATTGGGCTGGGTATTGGAAAATTTGATTCGCAACAGTTTGGATGCCATCGCTTCTGAAGAAGGGCGGATCGTGGTCAAGACGGCGGTGGAAGGGAGAAAGATAGTAATCGAAGTGTGCGATAATGGGTGCGGGATAGAAGCTCACAACCGGCGGAATGTATTCCGGCCGGGGTACACCACGAAAAAGCGGGGATGGGGAGTGGGATTATCGCTGGCGCGGAGGATCATACAGGATTATCACGGGGGAAAATTGACACTTAAGGAAAGCGCTCCCGGCAAAGGCACGACGATGAAAATTATATTACCGGTTAGGATATGAAAGACATTTTCGATTACTTAGTCCGGCAGGCGGAAATAACACAGGCTTCGCCGGGTTTGCTGCTGGCGTTCAAGGTAGGATTGACTATCGTCATCACCTATACGGTGTTTTTCATCGCCCGCCGGATATTGAAGACTTTGGAGAAATTCACAGTCGAAAAGACGAAGTGGGAATATGACGAGCAAATCATCGCTTCGGTGAAGAAGCCGATTTGCCGGTTGATTTTGTTGATTGGGGTGAATTTTGTTTTTAGCCATTTGACTTCGGTATTCGGCGAAGGATACGGGAAATACATCGGGGGGATTTTTTATATCCTGATTATCGGGCAGATAATGCTGTCGTTGATGAGATTAGTGAGTCTAGCGGCAGAGATATATTACCACAAATACTTCGATAATAGAGTTTCTGGAGGTAAAGAGGAATTTTTTCCCCTGTTGATTCGAATAGTCAAGATCATATTATTTGTCATCGCTTTGATTATTGTGTTGAAGCATTTCGACCAGGATGTGCAGTCACTGGTGGTATCTTTGGGGGTGGGTTCATTGGCGATTGCTTTGGCGGCGCAGGAGACTTTAAGCAACATGATTGCGGGATTTGTGATAATGACGGATAGGCCTTTTCGGGTGGGCGACCGGATTGAATTGCCCGATGGCAGGAGGGGGGATGTGTTTGAAATCGGTTTGCGTTCGACCAGGTTGATTACTTTCGACAATACCTTAATTATCGTACCCAATGCTCAGATAGTGAAGGAGAACATTGTCAATTTGACTTATCCGGATCCGGCGACCAGAGTGAAGGTAACGGTAGGTGCGGCTTACGGCAGCGATGTAAACAAGATCAAGGCGATATTGGAAGAGATTTGCCGGAGTATGCCGGAAGTGTCAGCGGAACCGGCGCCGAACGCATATTTCCTTAATTTCGGGGAATCTTCGCTGGATTTTCAGGTGACTTGTTTTGTGGCGGATTGGCGGCAGGAATGGCCGGCGGCGGAAAAAATCAGATTGGAAATTGAAAGAAGATTTAGGGAGGAAGGGATCGAGATACCGTTCCCGCAGAGAACAGTGTGGCAGGGAAAAAGCCGGCAATAGGCATTGGGCATTTGGCACTTATCACTACTTTGTCAATTACTATAAATGGAATGTATGAATATTTATTATTGTTAAATAATCCTCCTTTAATTCCCCCTTTAAGAAAGGGGGAAAGTGGGGTGGAACAGCTGTCTGCTTTCCCCCCCCTTTATCCTGAATCAAGTTCAGGACAAGCTTAAAGGGGGAAGGTGTCATAAGCGCTAACTTAGGCAAGATGGTACTGAACATAATAATAGTAAATCAATGGAGTTTCGGATTTTTCTGTCAGGTCTCCGCTTCGCTAAAGACCTGACAGAGCAGCAATAGGCTGTGAGGCGGGGGCGCCTGACAGCACCACTTTTTCTTTCGACTGTCGACTTTCGACTTGCAGACTTGTGGACTTAATCATATGAACACGGTGATTGAAACGCAGAAATTGACGCGCCGGTTTGGCCAGACGGCGGCAGTGGATGGATTGGATTTGCAGGTGGGGGAAGGCGAGATATTCGGATTTTTAGGGCCTAACGGAGCGGGAAAAACTACGACTATCCGGATGCTGATGAATTTTATCCGTCCAACCCGGGGGAAAGCGTCGATTTTAGGGCGGGAATTGCGGTGGGGAGATTACAGTTATCGGAAGGATATAGGTTTTTTGCCCGGCGATTTGTATCTGCCGAGGCACTATAGCGGTGAGGTATTTCTGAAATATTGGGGGGAATTATCCGGGAGAAAGGCGGTATTGCAGGAACGGTGTGTGCAGGTTTTAGCGCTGGAAAGCAGCGATTTACGGAAGAAGATACAGGAATATTCCAGCGGGATGCGGCAGAAATTGGGGATTACCGCGGCGTTGCAGCATCATCCCCGGCTGATAATTTTAGACGAACCGACGGGGGGATTGGATCCATTGGTCAAGCATTCGTTTTTGGAACTATTGAAGGAATTAAAGGAAAGCGGCTCGACAATATTTTTCTCCTCACATATTTTATCGGAAGTAGAACAGGTGGCGGACCGGACGGCGATTATCCGGCGGGGAAAGTTGGCGGCGGAAGGTAAAATCGAACAATTGAAGCACCGGGGTCAGAAACGGGTGTCGATAGTTTTCCGGACATTGGAGGCGCGGGATAAGTTTGCCGGCCGATATGAATGTAAGACGCAGAATCGGGATTTGAAAGTGCAGATGTTGACTTCCGGGGAAATCTCGGTTTTACTTAAGGCATTGGAAGGAATAGAGATAGTAGACATCAACATTGTCGAACCGACATTGGAGGATATATTTTTACAGTATTACAATGATAGGTAAAGATAACATTGAATAGAGAATACAAAAGTAGTGTCAAGCGGGGGCGCCTGACACCACGGTTATGTAGGGACGAGGCAACGCCTCGTCCAATGATTGGTTTTGTAGGGGCAGATTCCTATATCTGTCTCCAAAACGCCCGAAGGGCGTCATACTGGCGAAAGTCAATATCCATAACTCCTTAATTAACAAAAAACTGGATTCCCGCTTTCGCGGGAATGACAGCTCCGGGGCGTCTTATGTGTGTCAGGCGGGGGCGCCTGACACCACGGTTATGTAGGGACGAGGCAACGCCTCGTCCAATGATTGGTTTTGTAGGGGCAGATTCCTATATCTGTCTCCAAAACGCCCGAAGGGCGTCATATTGGCGAAAGTCAATATCCATAACTCCTTAATTAACAAAAAACTGGATTCCCGCTTTCGCGGGAATGACAGCTCCGGGGTGTCTTATGTGTGTCAGGCGGGGGCGCCTGACACCACAAGAGTTTGATTAGTGTGAGGCTGGGGAGTTTGACACCACAGCGGATTGATATTGGAAGATATATTTTTGCAATATTACCACAATGAGAATTAATCGCGCTATACAGAGAATTTTATTCCGTAATCATCGGAATACTTTGATATTCTTCGCCGCGTTTCTACTGGGTTTCGAAATCGTGATGCATTGGTTTATGATTGCGTCTTCGATGGCGAAGAGCATTGCGCAATTTGTGGCGATAGCTCCGCCGGCGATGAAACGGTTTTTTTTTGAAGACAGTATGGGATTGGCCACTCCGGCGAGTTTAATATCTTTAGCTTACACTCATCCGTTCATCCTCTTCCTTTTTATTGCATATCCGGCGCTGTTTTATCATCGGGAAATAAGTTCGGCTCAGGAAAAAGGTTTGTTAGCTTTAGTTTTATCCAAACCTTTATCGCGCAGTTCTTATTTGCTGAATTTGATAACCGCGAACCTATTCAATATGATAGTATTAGGCGTTTTTGCGGCGGCGGGGGTGGTTTTGTCATATTATATTTTTGGCGCGGAAGGGAATATGGGGAATTTTATGCTGGCGATAGTCAATTTAGTCTTGCTGGCGGTATTTTTGGGGGGGGCGGCGTTGTTGATTGCGGTATGTTCCACTAACAGCGGTCAGGCGACGGGATGGATGATAGGAACGCCTTTGACGCTGTATTTGGCGGAATTCTTAGGCAAGTCGATGAAACAGCTGGCATTTTTGTCGCCGGTCAATCCTTTCCATTATTTCAATCCTCAGCAAGTGATAACACAGGGGCGGCTGGCGGGGGAAGAAGCGGTTTTTCTATGTGCAGGGACGATTGTTTTGATGGGGGCGGCCTTTGTGGGATTTGGGAGGAAGGAAATTTAGAAAAGCGGTGGACGGTCGACAGTGGACGGTAAAAGCAAGTTTTGAATTTTGAGTTTTAAGTTTTGAGTTATGCGGATTATGAACTCCAAGGCTGGAGCGGTGGAACGAGAGAAGGCCGCCATGGGCGGCTGGGTTCGCGAGCTGTCCGCAAAGAAGGATGAAAATAGGATGCGAGATGCGAGCCGCCGCAGAGTGCAGGGACTCTGCGGCACAGTGTATCGTTTCTCACTTGAACACTTGCTCACTTGAACACCGCTTTTACCGGCGACTGACGACCGACCACTGAAGACTATTTTCAGAGCAAACCGCCATGGGCGGCTGGATTTGCGGCCGCCCACAGCTTAGAATGAAAATACCCGGCTCGCGAGCAGCGTCCCGGCAATTTTCAGGATAAAATAATGATAATACAGGATTGAGATGCGGCTTATTTGGCGGCTAATTAAAATGGGGGGATTAGCAGCAGGGGTGTGCGTGATAATCACGCTGCTACAGGCGGCGGCGTTGAATTTTTACAATCCGTCTCAGACTGCCTGGATGCGGATGCGGATGCGGGAGGCCAGGTCTAAAGGGAAAGTTTTGGAGATAAAGCGGACTTTTGTCGAAATAGAAAAATTGCCAAAATGGATGCAAATTGTGGCGGTCAAAGCTGAAGACGATGGGTTTTACACGCATTACGGATTCGATTTCGAGGCGATGCAGAAAGCGTATGAACGAAATGAGAAAAAAGGCAAGATTAAACGGGGAGGCAGCACGATTACTCAGCAATTGGCGAAAAATTTGTACCTATATCCCAAACGGAGTTATTGGCGGAAAATTCGGGAGGCAGTGATAACGGGAGCGATGGAATTGACATTGTCCAAGAAGCGGATATTGGAATTATATTTGAATTATATCGAATGGGGGCCGGGGATATTTGGGGTGGAGGAAGCGGCGAAGTATCATTTTGGCATCAAGGCTCGGCAATTGAATTTGGAGCAATCTTGCAGATTGGCGGCGATTATTCCTTCGCCGAGAAGGTACAAAGTGTATGGTGACTATGTGACAAGGCGGGCGGAGAGGTTGATGCGGATAGTGGGGGGAAGACAGGCCGAGGGCATTGGGCATTAGGCATTGGGCATTGGTATAAACAAATGCGAATATCGAATGCAGAAGGTAGAAGGAAAAACGGTCACTCGTCACTTGATACTTGATACTTGATACTTTTTTAAATCACACCCAGAAATCAGCTACCTCAAAATCCACTTTTTCTACTTCCGGTAAATTTCCTCCGAAAAACCTGCGGCTTTGTTCGACAAATCCGGGCGAAACATCGCTGGCAAAAAACCTCAATGCGGCGTATTTTCGGGAATCGCTTATCAAGCCCCGCTGAAACAATTCATTTTTTACCATAGCGGCGGTGGCGAAAGGCGAATCCACGATAGTAACTTCCGGGCCTAAATAATCGGCGATATTTTTTTGCAGGAGGGGGTAATGGGTGCAGCCGAGGATGAGGGAGCCGATGTTCCGCATATTTTTCAGGTAGTGGCGGATGACGACTTGGGGGACTTCGCCGCCGGTCAAACCTTCTTCGACCATCGGCACGAAGAGGGGGCAGGCGCGGGAGATGATTTTGACATGGGGATTTAATGCCGTTAAGGCTTTTTGGTAAGCGCCGGAAGCGATGGTGGCGGTGGTGCCGATGACGCCGATAGTATTGTCTTTTCCGGCGGCGAGGGCAGCTTTGGCGCCGGGTTCGATGACCCCGATAACGGGGACGGACAGACGCTGCTGCAGGAATTCCAGCGCGACGGACGAAGCGGTATTGCAGGCGATGACGATGAATTTAACATTATGTTTCAGCAGGAAGAAACAGTCCTGCAAAGCGAATTGTTTGACGACGGGATCGGATTTGGTGCCGTAGGGGACGCGTGCGGTGTCGCCGAAATAGATGAAAGATTCCTGCGGCATAGTTTGAGTGAGGGCTTTCAGCACGGTGAGCCCGCCGATGCCGGAATCGAAGACGCCGATGGGGGAATTTTTATCTGCGGTCATAAGAAAGTGTCCAAGTATTCAAGTTGGCAAGTGTTCAAGCGAAAAGCAAGAAACAAATGGATATAATTGTGGATTATCCACAGTTGCAGAAAAAAAGCCCTCGCTCTCGAGGGCTATTCTCTCTGAAATCTTAGTATCTGTTTCTTAGTAAGATATATCACTATAACTCCGCCAAAGTGTCCCAAGCTTTCTTAAAACGAGTATTTATCCGATTGCGTATAATTTTTTTCTTTTCTTCAAGTTCAATCTGCGCTAAATCGGATTTCTCATTAGAATCCACTAAATTTTCTTTTACAGGAACGCTTTCATCCGAAACAGAAATTACTATTTTATCAATTTTTTCCATCGATTTTTTCTGCTTTTTCCATAATCTAAGTAATTTTTACTCTTATGTCAAATTTCTTTATTAATGTATGGTGTCAGATGAGGGCGTTTGACACCACAGTTTGATGAATATGGTGATTGACGAGGGATCTAACACCAAAGATAATTGTTATATGTTTGCTTTTCCCGATGCCTGATGCCCGATGCCCGATGCCTATCCTCATTCCCCGCCTAAGAACAAACGGGGGACGCGGCTGGTGAGGCCGCAGGTAATTTCATAAGGGATAGTATCAGTCAAAGGGCAGATTTCTTCGATGGTGATGGACCCAGTTTCCTGTTTGCCGATAAGGACGACTTCTTCTCCGATGCGGACGCGTTCTTCGCCGGTATCCACCATAATTTGATCCATACAGACTTTCCCCACGATGGGGAAGCGTTTGCCTTTGATGAGGACTTGACCTTTATTAGACAGCCGGACGGGATAGCCGTCGCCGTAGCCGATGGGGATGGTGACAATGGTAGTTTCGCGGGAAGTGGTGTGGGTGAGGCCGTAGCTGATGCCTTCGCCGGGCTGGACGCGTTTGATGAAAACGATTTCCGATTTGACGGAAAGGACAGGCTGTAATTTACTTTGGGGGAGATAGGAAAGGTCGGGATTAAGCCCGTAGAGCATCAGCCCGGGGCGGATTAAGTCCATCGCCCACCCAGGATGATTGAGGATACCGGCGGTATTGAGGATGTGGAAGGGGATTTTATCGCGGAAGATTTTTTCCGCCGGCGCTCGGAATTCCTGCAGACGGCGGCATTGTTCTTCCGTAAATTCCCGGTCGGTTTCCGCCGAGGCCAAATGGGAATAAACCGATTTAACTTCCAGCCCGGGCAATTTCGCCGCGGCTTCAAGGAATTCCAATCCCCGGCGGTAATTGACGCCGATACGGTTCATCCCGGTGTCGATTTTAAGGTGGACTTTAGCGATGCGGTTCATCCGGCGGGCGCGGCGGTCGATTTCGCTGAGGATCAAATGGGAAGAAGCGGTCAAATCGAGGTCGTATTCCAGAAAATGGTCGATTTGGAAACCGGCGACTCCGCCGAGGACTAAGATGGGCAGAGCGATTTTATCTTCCCGCAAGGCGATGCCTTCTTCCAGGAAGCCGACGCCAAGGTAATAGGCTCGGAGTTTTTCCAGATAGCGGGCGATGGGAAGCAGGCCGTGCCCGTAGGCGTCGGCTTTGACAATGGCAGCTATTTTTACGCCGGGGAATTTAGCCCGGATATGCTGGAAATTGTGTTTAAAAGCTTCCAGATCGACTTCGGCGTAGGTAGGCCGGCGTTCCAGAAGCGGGGGGTAATGATGGGTATCGGTTTGGGTGGAATTTTTGTGCATTTTTTTAGTCTGCAAGT
>Ga0172375_10002671_pt1 | contig 27637 bp, 33 predicted proteins | sample LakKiv1m_FD_114537 | JGI IMG/M metagenome (GOLD analysis project Ga0172375, IMG submission 114537) | Freshwater microbial communities from Kabuno Bay, South-Kivu, Congo - kab_092012_11.1m | ecosystem: Environmental > Aquatic > Freshwater > Lake | place: Democratic Republic of the Congo...
GAGTCAGATGCGCAAGTTTTGACGAGCGAGTGTAGTACAGTGGCAGTATGCTAGCTTCCCAAGCTAGAGATACGGGTTCGATTCCCGTCACTCGCACCATTCGACTCACTCTGTCCGCTCATGGTGAACCATTTGATCCATTTTGTCCGCTCATGGTGAACCATTTGATCCATTTTGTCCGCTCATGGCAAACTAAGTATAAATTTATTTCACAATCAACCCGGCCGGTTAAATTGTGAAACATAGCTTATAAATTTACCCACTTAGTAACGGGCCACGAGATTGCTTTTTGCATTCTAAACATATATACTATATTGTAAGAAAAGTAGTAAATGTAAGAAAGGATTATATGCACACTCATGGTCCAAAATTTTATGGCTCGACCGTCATCAGCGACAAGGGTCAAGTAGTAATTCCAGTCGAAGCCAGGAACGCCCTGGGTTATGAAAAGGGTGAAAAGCTTTTGGTGTTAGGCGCTAAAAACGACACGTTAATTTTAACCAGGGTTTCTTCGTTCAAGAAATTATCAGAAGAGATGGCAGAGCGAGCCGCAGAAATAAACAAGTTAATCCAGGAGAGCTAGATGGCAGAGAATATAATCGAGGTCAAGGGTTTGACCAAGGAATTCAAGGGTTTCAAAGCAGTCGATGATATTAGTTTTGAGGTCAAAAAGGGCGAGATATTCGGTTTTTTGGGTCCGAACGGCGCAGGCAAATCTACGACGATTCGCATGTTGACAACCCTACTGACGCCAACATCGGGCAAGGCTAAGGTTGTCGGATATGATATCAAAAAACAGCAGAACGAAGTACGAAAACATATCGGTCTGGTTGCTGAAAAAATCATCCTATACAACCACTTGACCACGATGGAAAACCTGGAGTTTTTCGGTAAATTAAACCATATGGACAAGCATGAAGTTGATCGACGTGCTGAAAAATGGCTGCCGCGCCTGGGTATGGAGAGTTGAAAGCACTCAATAGCTGGCACTTTTTCAACCGGCATGAAACAGCGCATTAACATCGTCAGAGCGTTGCTCACCGAACCTGATATTTTGTTCTTGGATGAGCCGACACTGGGGCTGGACCCGCAAACGACCTTTATGATTAGAACGTTTATTCAAGAATTAAACAAGCAAGGTATAACCATAATTTTGACGACTCATGACATGATTGAGGCTGACGCACTGTGCGATCGGGTAGCGATTATTGATCATGGCAAGCTGGCTGCACTGGGCAGTTCCGCCGAGCTTAATAAAAAAGTCAAAGACAAGAAAAGTCCGACAATGGAAGACGTCTTTTTGCAGGTGACAGGAACGGAAGTCCGAGATGCTGCCAAGGGCAAAGTTGCGACCGGTGGCCGCCGAGGATTATTTGGACGCGGAAGCGGCGGAAGGGTTAGGTAAATGAATACCTTTAAAGACACTTGGACGATTGCTCGCAAAGACCTACTAGAGTTCATTCGCGACAAAACCAGGCTGGTTACTTTTATCATCATGCCAATCTTTATGCTTATTATGGTCGGGTTTATTTTCCCCAACCAAACCAATGTCAAGAATATAAATATAGGCATAGCAAGTGCCGACAATTCGGCCATGAGTCAAAAACTAGTAAATACCGTTTCGAATTTAGAGGTAACCAAAGGGACCAAAGCGTTTAATGTCCACACCTACAAAACCGAAAGCGACATTAAAAACGCCATCAAAGACCAGACGGTAAACGGCGGGCTTTATATTCCAGCCGACTTTAGCTCGAATATCGGGGCAAATAAACAAGCGAACGTGGTCGTCGTCGAGGATCAATCTAATCCGCAAGTTTCCGCAATTACAACTGCCACATTGCAACAAGTCGTAAGTGGCTTTGGGCGCGGTGTCGCCTCGTCAAAACTGGGCGTGATACTGGCCAAAACTCCGGCTGGGGCGGTACCGAGCATGGTCACCAATGTGTTGACCCCAATTACGACGACGGTCAGCGGACTCTTTCCGGGATCGACAAATTATTTCGAGTTCGTTGCGCCGGGCATAATGTCGATGATAGTGCTGACGGCAGTATTGACTGGTCTGGGGGCTTCGGTGTCGCGTGAGCGCGAAAGCGGTACGCTGGATGGAATTTTAATCGCACCGGTTAATCGTTTGTCGATTATTTTAGGTAAAGCTACCGCTCAGGCCATCCGCGGTTTAGCACAGGGTCTGATAGTGCTGTTGTTGGCGATTATATTCTTTGGCGTAACCATCAACGGTAGCGCCTTGTTGGTTCTTTTGATACTGCTGTTAGGAATATTTTCGTTCGTAGGTTTGGGTGTGCTGGTGTCGGCTTCGGCGGCTGAACAGGAAACGGCGACGCAGCTGTTGTTTATGTTCCAGTTTCCGATGATGTTTTTGTCCGGAGTATTCTTTCCGATTCAGCAAATGCCCGAATTTATGCAGTGGATTTCAAGAGTAATACCATTGACCTACGCGATTGAAGCCATGCGCAAAGTCATGATTCTGGGCGGTAACTTCGTGGCTGTCCAAGGCGAACTGATAGTGTTGGTGGTTTTCGGTGCCGTCAGTCTGGCAATTGCCGTGCCGGTGTTTAGGCGCGTTATAACGAAATAGTAGACTTCATGTATCGTATAATGGAATTATGGTATTCGAGGATTTCAAGCAAAAAGACAGTGTAATAGTTGTTTTTACTGGCGACAATAAGGGTAAAACTAGTGCAGGCCTGGGCTTGATGGTTCGGGCGCTTGGAACTGGTTGGAAGGTTGCATTTGTGCAGTTTATTAAACATTGGGATGTCGGCGAACATAACTTTATACGCGAAATTCAGCCAATTTATAAGGACAAGTTGGACTTTTTCAAAGGGGGATTGGGTTTCTTTGAAGCGGGTGATTTGAGTGCTAAAAACGCCACCAAAAAAGACCACATCCAGCACGCCAAAACTACATTTGACTACGCATTCAAGTGTGCGACCAGTGGCAAGTACCAACTGGTTATATGCGACGAAATTAACAATGCGGTGCACGACGGGTTGTTGAAAAAATCAGATTTAATTAAACTTATTGACAACAAACATCCTAAAACTAGCCTGTGTTTGACTGGGCGAAATTTCCCGATGGATTTGCTGGACAGGGTAGATATTGCGACTGACATGAAAAAATTGAAACATCACTATGACGACAAAGCGCTAGCCAACAAGGGTATCGACTACTGAGGTATTACGGTTTAGATAAACTCGCACTGCCCGATAGCCGATAACCACGGACGGCACTAGTACAAGATTACCAACCAGCATAGTTTTATAAAATGGAATTGCCATGGTATAACTTTGTATCAAGCCGTTAAGTGTACCGGGGTACCAGCCCTGTGCCCAGACGCCAAAATTCGTTACGACAAAGAACAAAAAAGAGCTGACGATTGCAAAGCCGGCAGAGGACAAAATCTGCCACCCTGGTTTTTTATTTAGTTTTCTCAAAACCAAAGCGCAAGCGCCAATCAAGGCGAATGAGCTCCAGGTATAAATGTAAATTGACGAGTTACCGATAATCAAATCCGAGACAACCATTGATATCAGCGGTACCACTATTGCTCCGCGCCAACCCAGAATTATTGCCGCCAAAACCGTAGTCGCGGTGACGATTTCTAGATTTGGTGCGATGTGCAAATTATTGTTTAACACTCGCCAGCCGACGGCTGCGGCTATCAAAACAGCCGACAACAATACACCCGATAAAACTTTTTTATTCATACCCACCCCTTAAAATGTTGTTAATTTCCAAGTAATTTTTTCACCGTTTTTCGTAATGTAACTGCCGGCACCGATGGTCGCCGTCTCGTCATTGACAAAGAATGCCCAATATTGATTTTTAGGATTGGCGACTGTGCCATTAACCGACGTGACAAAGGCGTCTTTGCCGGTACCACTGGTTTTTACATCGGCGTTCTTTTGCAATAGCTCTAATGCCGTCATGCCATCTTTGCCCTCGTATACCAATTGGTTAGTCGTTTCGGTTTTGCTTTGAGTACCAGAGATCTCATTATCACGTGTTTGATAATAGTAAACCGATCCGGCGATTACCCCCAAAACAACTAACACAGAAACTATATAAATTATTGTCCGTTTTTTCACTTTAACCTCTCTTTGATTTTTATTTTATTAGCACTTGCTATAGCCACACAGTTCACATTTTTGACAGCCTTCGATAAACCTTAGGCTGGCCGCACCACACTCAGGGCAGATATCAGTTGATTTGCTGACATTTGCCTGGTTGTCAAACAAAGGAATGGTTTCGGCGGTTTCCGTCGCTTCTTCGTCGTCTTCGGCTTCTCGCTTTACCTTCGAGGCCTGATGAAGCTCTATGACTTTTGCGATCGCATCGGCCAGAGAGCGTACACGGTCAGCGCCAAACCCGGTCGAGCCTGATCCGCCAATACCGCGAAGTTGGGATATGACTTTTTGGGCGACTTGGTCGGACGAGTAGTCTGACGGTATACGGAAAGCCAGGGAAATCAAGCGTCCTAATGCTTCGGCGTCGGCGGTTATGTCCGATCCGGCATGGCCGACATTGATGAACACCTCAAAAATATTGCCATCCAAGTCTTCGTTGATTGACACGAAGGCGTGTCCCAGCGGAGTAGATATTCGGTGAGTTTTGCCGTTTAGGACGTTTGGACGTCTTTTGATAGTCAGTCTGACCGATACGGCTTCTGGTTTTTCTTCGTTGTCGATATCCGTCTCTCCGTCCTTGTTTGATGCATCAAGCTTGTCAAAGTACGAAGATTCTTTTTTAACCTCTAAAATTTGTTTTTCGCGACTACCATCACGATAGATTGTAATGCCACGGCATTCGGTGTCGTGAGCCATCAGGTATGCGTTACGGATATCGTCGATGGTCGCACTGTTAGGGAAGTTAATAGTTTTCGAGATGGCGTTGTCGACGTATTTTTGGAAAGCTGCTTGGATTTTCAGGTGCCACTGGGGCGTAATATCGCCGGCAACAACAAAGGTCTTTTTGATATCATCTGGAATCAAAGACATTTTTTGGATCGAGCCGCCGCCGGCTTGGATTTGTTCCAGTAAATCTTCGGAATAAATGCCGGCTTTTTTGAGTGCCGCGACAAAATACGAGCTGGATTGAAAAATACGTTTGCCCTCAATCGTGTTCTTGGCGTAAGTCAGGGCGAACAGTGGTTCACAACCACTTGAGGCGTCGGCCAGCATGGCGATAGTACCTGTCGGAGCAATGGTTGTTCTGGCTCCGTTGCGCGGCTTGATCTCGCCAGGCTTGTCATAAATTGATCCTTTGAATGCCGGAAATACACCGCGGTCTTTGGCTAGGTTCTCGGATGCGATGTCGGATTCTTTTTGGATGAATTGCATGACGGTTTCGGCTATCTTGACGCCCTCGTCAGTGTTATAACCGATTTCCATGGATAATAACGAATCGGCAAAGCCCATGACTCCAAAACCGATACGGCGAATTTGTCGAACAGTATCGCGCACTTTGTCGATTGGATACTGGTTCATGTCCAGGACATTATCCAGGAAGTGAACTGATTCATGGACCGCTTCGCGCAGCGCATCCCAATCGTAGTCTTTGCCTTCGACAAATTTCGCAAGGTTTATGCTACCCAGCGTACAAGCGTCATAAGGTAGTAGCGGCTGTTCACCGCACGGATTAGTGGCTTCGATTTGTCCCAGTTGTGGTGTCGGGTTTGCGCGCGAGTCGTTGATTTTGTCGATGAATATCATGCCCGGGTCACCGTACTGCCAAGCAAAACGGGTAATCACGTCAAATACCTTTTTGGCATTTAAGCGGCCTTTTGGTTCGCCATTTCGCGGGTTGATTAACAAATATCCATAACCCTCAGTCTCTTCCTTGCACCAGTCGTAAAGCTTGTCAACGACCGCTTCCAAACGAACCAATTTAAGGTCCGGGTCGCGAGTTTGATGAGCCTCGCGAGCTTCGGCGATTATTTCGTCAAAATCAATATCTTTTTCGTAATCATCATCCAAAATGCGTTTGTCGATCGCAACCTGGTCGAAGAATTCTTTCGTCGTAGTGACGGATATGTTGAAGTTCGTAAGCGAGAATTCATCCAATTTATAGATGACGAACAACAGGATATCCGGGTGGTTATAGTGTAAGATACCCATATTGGCTCCACGCCTGACGCCGCCCTGGCGGACGGACGCGGTTATATCGTTATACATCTGCATAAACGAGATTGGCCCGGTAGTTGTACCGCCAGAACTCTTCAGAATATCGTTTTTCGGCCTAAGGCGTGAAAACGAAAAACCGGTTCCGCCGCCTGATTTGTGAATCAGGGCCATGTCAGTGGCTGACTGCATAATGCCTTCCAAATCATCGGGGACGGGCAGGACAAAACAAGACGACAGCTGTTGATTTGGTTTAGCGGCATTTAAGAGGGTTGGAGTGCCTGGCAAAAACTTCCCGGTTGACATTAACCTGTAAAAACAGGTGGCCGTGGCGATATGCTTTTTCTCGTCTGCTCCGTACATACGGTCAGCTGTCGCTATGTTATAGGCGACTCGCCAAAACAACTCGCGAGGTGATTCGATCGGATTACCGGCATCGTCACGTTTTGCATAACGGGTTCGTCCAATATACCATGCGTTTTCACTGAGCTTAGGTTCAGCTAGTCGTGCCGGCGGTGTCGGCACTTTTAAACCTATTTTATGTATTTCGTCAAGTCGTTCGGTCTCACTTAGATCCAAAATTGGTTGTTGCTTTTCTGCCATTTTTCTCCCTCATACCCCATCCATTGTGTTTTATATTTTTGCTGTACGCTATATGTTGCGTGTATTTTTAAGTATATGCACTATATATTGCGTGTGTCAATCATAATTGTTATAATTACATTACGAAATAAAACATAAAAGGGGGAATATGAAATCAACATTAAAAAGCGCTTTTAAAGAGGACGTACTTGGCTCGAAGAAGGCTGTTTTGGTAGATGTCTGGGCCAGTTGGTGCGGTCCTTGCCGTGCTATGGAGCCAGTTTTAGAACAATTAGAGCATGATGTCAAGGATTGGGCAGAGATCGTCAAGGTCGACGCATCGGCCGAAACCGAGCTTGTTGACGAGCTGGGAGTTAGTAGCTTGCCGACCTTTTTGGTTTTTAAAGACGGTAAAATGGTTGGATCGACGATTGGTGCTCAGCCAAAGGCCAATCTATTGAATTTACTGGAAAAAGCTAGATAACATCACTTATACATAGCAGAGTCGTTAATCACTCTGCTATAATAATGCCGTGACGAACAGATGGCGCGTTGGCGGAGCAGTTACGCGACGGTCTGCAAAACCGTAAAGATGGGTGCAACTCCCATACGTGCCTCCATCCTCCGTCGCCCCGTTAGGGGCTATGGAGGATGGTCCTACGAAACTTCAGTGAAGTAGGACCACGTCAACCAAAATTTTGCGCGGGTGGTGGAATTGGTATACACGAGAGACTTAAAATCTCTTGGCTGAATAAGCCTTGCGGGTTCAAGTCCCGCCCCGCGTACCAACAAAAACCTCACCTTTGGGTGGGTTTTTTGTTGGCAATTAGTGATTACATGAACTCGCACTCGCACACCGAAAATATAGCCCACTTTCGGGCTTATTTTAGTTTGAGATATTTGTTATAATTAGATTGCAATATGAAATCTTAAGGAGGATAGTCATGGATATAGCATTATGGATTATTTTAGGAGTAATCGTCCTAGTCCTAATCGTACTTTGGGTAATTTATAACTCACTGGTCAAGCTGAGGGTTAGGGTCGACGAAGCTTGGAGTGATATTACCGTTCAGCTGAAAAGGCGCCTGGACTTGATTCCTAATCTCGTCGAGACAGTCAAAGGTTATGCCAAACACGAAAAGGGTGTTTTCGAGCAAGTAACCGAGGCTCGCGCTAACGCCTTAAACGCCAAAGGTGTCAAGGAAACGGCCGCAGCTGAAAACCAGTTTGAAGGCGCCTTGAAGAGCTTATTTGCCGTTGCCGAGGCTTATCCAGACCTAAAGGCTAGTCAAAACTTCATGGAACTGCAACAGGAATTAGTCGACACCGAGGATAAAATTCAGGCAGCCAGGCGGTTTTATAACGGTGGTGTCCGCGAATTGAACACCAAGATTCAAACTTTCCCCAGTAACCTGATTGCCGGTATGTTCGGTTTTAAAAACCGTGATTTTTATCAACTTGAGGCAGCCGAGCAAGAACAGGCGGAAAAGCCGGTCGACGTAAAGTTCTAGAGTTTTCATATGTACAAAGCTATCGCCGCGAATAAACGCAATACTTTGATAATCATGGCCCTTTTTGTCGGCCTGATTAGCGCTGTCGGCTGGGCGGTCAGTTATGTTTATGGCAACACTAGCATCCTGTATTTTGTAATAGGCGGAGTGCTGATTTACACGTTAATCCAATATTACGCCGCTGATAAACTAGCTGTGGCTATGACTGGCGCCAAAGAAATTGAAAAGCGCGATAATCCCAGGTTGTATCGAATCGTCGAGAACTTGGCGATTACCACCGGTATGCCGACTCCAAAGATATACGTCATTGATGATCCGTCGCCAAATGCTTTTGCGACCGGGCGCGATCCAAAACATTCTATCGTCGCTGCTACTACGGGGTTAGTTGATCTGATGAACGATTCCGAGCTAGAGGCGGTAATGGCACACGAAATGGGTCATGTTCAGAATTATGACATTAGGGTCAGCATGATTACTTTTGGATTGGTTAGTGCGATCGGACTGCTGACCGACATAATATTGCGCATGTTCATATTTGGTGATCGTGATAACAATAATAATTCGCCGATTGGCATGATCGTAGGAATTATCGTCATAATCCTGGCTCCGATCGTGGCGGCGATGATACAACTGGCTATCAGTCGCCAAAGAGAGTATTTGGCTGATGCTACCAGTGCTATGACCACTCGAAATCCCGACGCTATGATTTCGGCGCTAAAAAAATTAAAAGGTCAAAAGCCGATGCGACGTCAGAGCACGTCAATGTCACACTTGTTTTTCGCTAATCCGTTAAAACCAGGATTGATGAACAGGCTTTTTAGTACCCATCCTCCATTGGATGATAGGATTGCCAGACTGAGGGCTAACGAGGGTAAATTCTAAATATGGCGGTCAAAAAAAACAAATACGTGGCACAAACAAAAAAGCGGGTAACGTCATATTTGGATGGCCGTACGCATCGTAGTTTTCGCCGCAGCAAACGCCGTGATTATGTCAAAGAATTAAAGCTTCCCGGATATATCAAATTTACGACCTATGTTTCTAAAACCGTTTGGTCAAATCGAAAAATATTTATTTTGCTGGGCGTCGTCTACGCGGTAATTACACTACTGTTGGTCGGGTTGGCTTCACAGGATTTGTATAATACCATGAGCTCTACCATTACTCAGACCAGTGGCGATTTGTTCGGTGGAGGTTTGGGGCAGGTGGGCAAGGCCGGTTTGCTGTTTCTGACTACTGCAACGGGTGGTATATCGCAAAACTTGACCGAAGCGCAGCAAATATATGCTGGTTTGATTTTGCTGCTTGCTTGGATGACGACGGTTTGGTTGCTGAGGAATATTTTGGCGGGGCACAAGGTCAAGCTTCGCGACGGACTTTATAATGCGGGTGCACCGATAGTTTCAACTTTTGTTGTTGCGATAGTATTCATCGTTCAGCTATTACCGCTTGGTCTGGCCCTGATAGCGTACTCGGCGGCATCAGCCACCGGTTTGTTGAACGGCGGTGTCGAGGCTATGTTGTTTTGGATTGCTTTTGGATTATTGACACTACTTTCCTTGTATTGGATAACAAGTACGTTTTTCGCTTTAGTTATGGTGACTCTGCCGGGCATGTATCCGATCAGAGCTATAAAAACTGCCAATGATTTGGTTTTGGGGCGTCGATTCAGGTTATTGTTGAGGTTGATTTGGATGTTTGTCATGGTCCTGTTGATATGGACCTTGGTGATGATACCGATAATTATGATTGATATGTGGGTTAAGGACGCCTGGTCCGCTATCTCGTGGTTTCCGACGATACCACTACTGCTACTAATACTTAGTACGATAACGGTTGTATGGGTGTCCAGCTACGTTTATCTGTTGTATCGCAAGGTAGTTGATGATGAGTCAAATTAATCCATCAAAACGAGCCCAAGAGCTGCGCGAACTTTTAGCAAAATATAGCTATGAATACCACGCCCTGGACAACCCATCAGTTAGTGACGCGGTATATGACAGCCTTTTTGCGCAGCTTAAAAAAATCGAAGCCGAACATCCGGAACTAATCACGCCAGATAGCCCGACGCAGCGTGTCGGCAGCAAACTGTCGAGCGGCTTTGACAAAGTCAGACACAGTACCCGGATGCTTAGCCTGAATGATGTTTTTGACCGGGCTGACGTTGAGGCTTGGGTTAAACGTACGGACAAGTTGTTGCCTGGCGTAAAACATGAATTCTTTGCCGATATCAAGATGGATGGATTAGCGTGTGCCCTGGTTTATAGGGATGGTCTTTTCACGCAGGCTATAACACGAGGCGACAGCTTTATCGGCGAAGATGTGACAGAAAATGTCCGTACGATTAAAAACGTACCGCTGAGGTTACACAAAACTACCGGCTTTGAAAAGTTTTTGAACGGTCGGACCGAGGTACGTGGTGAAATCGTTATGTTAAAAAAAGATTTCGAAAAGCTGAACGCGGCGCGTGAGGCGGCAGTCGAACCTATTTTTGCCAATCCGCGTAACTTGGCTGCTGGTACAATCCGTCAGCTGGATCCAAAGTTAGTAGCCGAACGTCCGCTACATTTCAGGGCTTATGATTTATTGCGCGATGATGCGGGTGATGTTCCGACCAATATGTATGCCTATCAAGCACTTAGCGCTATCGGGATAACCCGCAATTCTCAGGCTAGTGTGTTTCCTGACCTGGATGGAGTCATGAAATTCGTCGATATATGGGATGAAAAACGGCACGACCTGCCATTTAATACCGACGGCCTCGTTATCAAAGTAAATAATCGTCAACAGTTTGCTGACCTGGGTATAGTTGGCAAGCAACCTCGCGGCGCCGTCGCATTCAAGTACGCTCCCGAGCAGGCAACCACGATTGTACGGGATATCGTTATCAGTATTGGTCGAACCGGCGCGGCTACGCCAGTGGCAGTATTTGATCCGATAGTTGTGGCTGGTACTACGGTTCAGCACGCCAGTTTGCATAACGCCGACGAAATTGCCAGGTTGGATGTACGGATAGGCGATACTGTAATTATTTTCAAAGCCGGTGACATTATCCCACAGGTGCAGGCTGTGGTAGGTGAACTGCGTCCAAAATCCGCGGTAAAATTTGATTTTGAAAAAGCACTAACCTCACAGTATCCAGAATTGAAATTCGTTCGACCGACCGGTGAAGCCGTTTATAGAGTAAAAGGCGCGACAGGCGATATACTGTTGAAACTGTCCCTAGAGCATTTCGCCAGCAAGGGTGCGCTGGATATTGATACGCTTGGCGAGAAAAATGTAGTCGCATTGGTTGATGCTGACCTGGTTAATGATTTGGCAGATATATATACCGTTACCAAAGATCAACTACTGCACCTGGATAGGTTTGCCGATGTCTCAGCCGAAAAACTGGTGTCGGCGATTAACGACAAGAAAAATCCGCCATTAGAGCGGTTCGTCTATGGACTGGGCATTCGTCACGTCGGTGTCCAAACGGCAATTGATTTGGTAAATCATTTTGGTTCAATGGAAAAACTGAGCCAAGCGACAATAGATCAATTACAGCAAGTTGATGGTGTTGGTGAGGTGGTCGCTGAAAGCATCGTTGCCTGGTTTGCCGACCCCGACAACGAAGCGCTTCTGAACAAGCTTGAAAGCCTAGGTGTAAAACCATTTTTCAAAGAGAAAACCGGCAAATTTGTTGGTAAAAATTTTGTTATCACGGGCACACTGCATGGTATCTCGCGCGACGAAGCGGCCGACCATATCAGAGCGCAGGGTGGGACCTTCCAAACAGCCGTTGCCAAGGATACGACATATCTGGTCATAGGTGAAAAACCAGGCGACAGCAAGATTAAAAAAGCCAAACAATACGAAACGAAAGTAATCAACGAACAGCAGTTTCTAAAACTTATATAACGCAATCAAAAACAGCCCACCAGGGGGCTGTTTTTTAATTCGGGTAGAATTTACCAGCTGCGTTGGCGGAATGAACCACCACCGTTGCGGTTGCCGCCAGAATCACGACTTGGTCGATCTTCCTTTGGACGTGCCAAGCTGACGTTGATTTCTCGTCCGTCAAGCTCTTTACTGTTAAGCTCGTCGACAGCCTTTTGGTTATCGTCTTCGTTTGCCATTTCGACAAACCCAAAACCCTTTGAGCGACCGCTGTCACGATCCGTGATAACGCGTGCGCTTGTAACCTCGCCGATTTGCTCGAAAAAAGCCTTCAGCGAGTCGTCGTTAGTGGTATATGCCAAATTACCGACGAACAAATTTTGTTGTGCCATATTTTGTAGATTACTCTTCTTTCTTCATTAATCTTACTTCAGATCGACCGCTTTTACCGCGATTTTGTTGAAAGAGGAGTCATTCTTGCTCTAACTTTGCTACATAAACGCGCGTGCTACTGAATACGTTAATTTAAGCATATTTTCAAAGATAAAGCCATAGACATATTAAAAAGCTTGTGTTATTCGACATATTGGATAATAATTAACCGTAGGCTGGTGCGCAACAAGGGGTTGCGCTTCGCCGTTTGGCGAAAAAATAAACAAGCATTAAAACAAAAAAGTGCCCCGGGTGGGCGCGCAACAGCAAAAATTCGTCCCAACTGGGGCGAATTTTTAATTTCTCAGTCCAAATTCAGGATTTGTCGATACAATTGCATTACGTTTAACGAAAAGGAGGGGGTTATGTTAAAAAGTAAGGGTGTATTCAGTAGCTTTTCGACGAATAACTTGGCGGAAACAAAAGAATTTTATTCGGAAATTTTGGGATTGGAGGTCGACGAAACTGATATGGGTTTGAGTATGCGCTTGCCGGGTGGCGGTATGGTGTTCGTGTATCCAAAAGGGGATCATAAACCGGCCAGCTTTACCGTTCTTAACTTTGATGTCGATGATGTTGACGAGGCTGTTGACGAATTAAAGGATGCCGGCGTAAGGTTCGAGAGACATGATGCCATGACGGGCACAGATGAAATTACTCGAGGAGGACCTGATGGCGAAGGTCCGGATATAGCCTGGTTCAAGGATCCGGCTGGTAATATCCTGTCAGTTCTAGAAAGCGATATGTAATACCTGAGCTGGTTATGTGTGCTACAATCTAGACAACAGGGTGTATATAATCGGGAACGAGAGGTAGTACAAGTGGAAGGCGACAAGCAACCGTCACTGCGCAAGGTCGACCTGGACGATACCGACCCAGCCACCTACAAATAGTTATTATTTGACCTGAATATAAAATCATCTTATAGTTATATTATCTTGTTGAGTTGGGGGTAAAACCTGTAATTCCAAGTGTTCTTATGACAAGCAGACGAGTACGTTTGTGCGAGGTGGGGCTTCTGTGTTTGAAATCTTTCGAATATAGAAGCCCATTTTTGCACAAAACGAAACCAGGAGGACCGAGCAATGGCACAAGGGCGTCATGGAGGCAGGCTGGTTGCTTGCCGCAAGCGCGAGTTGTATCATGCGGAATTCGTGGATCACGAGGTTCGCATCGAGCACGAGTACGAGCGTGACGAGATCATCCCGCCGAACAGCGTCATCATCTACAGCCCGAACGGCGCCTTGATTGACGTCTTGTCGCCGGAGGGGTACCAGAGGCTGTTCGAAGAGATCGAGGAGGACCCTGTATAACAACGCGAAAACCCTAGGGGGTGAAGTAATGAGCGATATCCTCTTTGCTATCGTCGGATTCGTCGCCATCTTTGGTCTCTTCGTCCTGGCCTGGGCATTGGGTAGCGCCATTGCCAGGCTGCAGGGGTGGCTCGAAGACCGTCACAATCATCCCCCGTGCCATATCTAGTCGAGGAGGTGAACGAGAGTGGTGCAAGAGCTTACTAGGCCAGAGAGCCTGGTGATCATCGTACTGGACGAACTCCACAGGGACGGGAAGGGTACGTCACAGCTGTGGCTACAGATGGTAGTTTGTCGGCTGCAAAAGGTCGACCCAGAAACTTGGGCGGACTTCAAGTTCGATGACCGTAGTCTGGCAGTCATGCCTTGGTCAGAAGAGCTTGACGACGTACTGGTTAGCCTCCAGAGGGTGGGCGTAGTTCAACCGGGGCTCTTCGGTGGGTATTTTGTCTGGACCGACGAGGCTCGACACAACAAGTCTGTCGTCATGGCCGAGAGCCATCTTGGATGGGTGGCTGTCGACAACATCCGCTGTGTCGTTCGGCTCGTGTCGCGGAACCTGTCGTAGGCCGACCAAGATGATAGGCGACCCGATCCTTAGTTTGTTGGATCGGGCGCCTTGGCGGTACGCGCGAAAGTCTGCTTGTCATATTAGATTATTTGAATGTGCATTCAAACTGATGAACTGGAAACAGCGAAAAGCGAATAAACCTATTCATAATACGCTCGGCCGGTTAAATAATGATATTTACCCTATGCTTCCAAGCGGATTTTAATTAGATTGTGATTTATTTATACGAGGAAGGGGGTATAAATAATGCGAAACATAAAACTTTTAGTCTTTCCGGTCAAAGATATAGAAAAGGCAAAAATATTTTATTCCAAATTCCTTGGAACGGAACCATATGCCGATAGTCCATATTACGTCGGCTATCGAATCGGTGATTTAGAGGTAGGGTTGGACCCAAATTCTAGCGATGGTCCGATCAGTTACACGGATACGGATGACATCAAGGTCAGTCTGGACGAAATGATCAGCGTTGGTGGTGAAGTCGTTCAACAGCCGCATGATGTTGGCGGTGGTTTGATGATTGCACAACTAAAAGATGGTAACGGAAATACGGTCGGATTACGTAGTGGCGGCTAGATTAAGATTATTTGACTGTATAATAAAAAAATACTAAAGTTATATTATCTTGTTGAGTTCAGGTGGTGGGCGCCCCTTTTTTCAAGTGTTCTTATAACAAGCAGACAAAGTTAATCTGACGAGCTGGAAAATAGCGAAAAGTTAACCACTGTCCACTGTAACTATCAAATTTTCTTTGTCGGATAGCGTATAATGAGATTATGTTTAAATCATTCATACAAAAACGTCTGGAATCTTATGTTAAAAGGTATTTTAAAAAACATCCCGAAGTTAAGTTGGTAGTTGTTACTGGCAGCGTCGGCAAGACTGGCACGAAAATGGCTATCGGGACAATCTTAGCCGAACACTACAAAGTCAGGTTGCACAAAGGCAACCACAACGACGTTTTGAGTGCGCCGCTGGCGATTTTGGGTGTTGATTATCCCAAGGATATTCGCAGCATTAGCGAGTGGTTGGCGGTATTTGGAGCCTGCCGCGAACGCATCAAAGAACCTTCAGATGTAGACATTATTATCCAAGAGCTAGGCACTGACAGAGTCGGTCAAGTCCCGCATTTTGGAACGTATCTAAAACCCGATATTGCGGTAATAACCGCGGTATCGGCCGAACACATGGAATACTTCCGAACTATTGATACGGTCGCCGCCGAAGAGTTGTCGGCTGCTAACTATTCTAAATTTGCACTTATTAACAAGGACGACATTGACGGTAAATACGCCGAAGATTTAACGAACGCCAATATCAACACCTATGGCGTCAGTGCTGATTCCGAATATAACTTTCAGTCCACCGACTTTAATGTTGACGATGGTTATATCGGGCTATTTCATGCATCTGAATTGAGTGATCCTATGCCAGCGACCATAAAGGTGATTGGCGAACACAGCCTAAAACCGGCGGTTGCTGCGCTGGCAGTCGGCCTGAAATTCGACATGAATACGACTGAACTGGAACGAGGGCTCAAAAAAATAACCCCTCTGTCCGGCCGGATGAATTTATTAAAAGGCGTTGACGGTACGACTATTATTGATGACACCTACAACTCTAGTCCACTGGCGGCGGCTGCGTCATTGCGAGTATTATACCAACTGCTGGTGCCCCAGCGAATTGCCGTGTTGGGTGATATGAATGAACTTGGTTCGACATCGGCGGCCGAGCATGAAGAGTTGGGTAAAATATGCGATCCGACGCAGTTGTCGTGGGTAGTAACGGTCGGCGAACAGTCAAAAAAATATTTGGCGCCGGCGGCGAAATCGAATGGTTGTCAGGTCAAAAGTTTTGACAATGCGCTAATGGCAGGGGCGTTTGTTCGTGGTGTCGCTGAAAAAGGTGCGGCGATTCTTTTCAAGGGCTCGCAAGGTGGCATATATCTGGAAGAGGCTGTCAAAGAGATGCTACACTCTGTTGATGACGAAGCCAAATTGGTTCGTCAATCCGCCGAATGGATGAGAACCAAAAATGAGTTTTTTGAAAAGTTCTCTGAAAGTAAAAGTTAAAACTTGTTAACCTGATATAGCTTATGCTAAGCTGAGGGCAACACATAGCATAACAAAAAGGACAACAATCCATGGAGCCTCAAAACGATAATAGTCAGCCCGAATCGACTCCGCATTTTGATGAGTTTTCGGGTAAAGCGAACAGCTCTAGTTCATTTGATATGAACCAAACGCCAAAGCCCGAACCGCTGACCACGACTGAATCGCAGGCTGATGTCATAAATACGCCACCGACATTAACGGATAATCAGGTTGTATCAAATAATAACACGGTACCATTAGGTGATGGGCCGATGACGTCATTCGCGCCAAAACCTTCGATTTCAGAGGAAGCGTCCAGAATTCCCGAGGCAACACCAAGCGAGCAGGCTCCACAAGGTCTAATCGTGTCAAAATCAAAATGGTATAAAAGCAAGAAATTTATAATCTCTATCGTTGTGGCTATTATAGTCGTGGCGCTGGCCGGCGGTTCAGTGTTTGCATATACCTGGTACCAAAACCCGCAAAAAGTAATTAGCGATTCGATGATTAATGCCTTGACCGCGAAAACCATATTATTTACCGGTAATATCGATGTTTCCAACAAAGATGTCAAGGCTACTATCAACATTTCCGGCGGCAGTGCTGATGCGACGGGCAAATTTGATGCGACCCTAAAAATCACCACAAATGGCAAAACCTATTCGGGCAACGGTGGGGTTATCTATGACAACCAAGGTAACTTGTATTTCAAAATCGGGGGTTTGGCGGCGATGGCGACCGAACTAAAGAATTCGGTCGGGGTTTCGCCGACGGCACCAGCGGCCGTTGCGCTTGACAAACTGGTAGCAAAAATCGATAACCAGTGGATCAAGGTTTCCAGCGACGATCTTAAAGCGTACAGCGAAGGCTTTGCAGACACCAATAAATGCCTTAACGACACAATGAAGAAATACAAAAACGACAAAACGGCTATAAAGGAATTTGTCGATTTGTATGACAAAAACGAATTCGTTATCGCCGAAAAAGAACTCGGACAAAAGGACGGCAATTTGGGTTATCAAATCAAGGTCGATAACTCCAAAGTAAAGACCTTTATAGAGGGTGCAAAACAGACCAAAGTATACAAATCGCTCCACGACTGTGACTCCGGTTTCGTGATTGACACTTCGGATATGAGCAACAGTGGGAACGCCGACATTGGTACCGTCAAAATCTGGTCGAACATGTGGACACACCAGCTTGCAAAACTTGAAGCCACCCAAACGGACGAGAACGGTACCAAGGCAACTATGTTGCTTGATACGAAGTTCAATGAAAATGTCACCGTCAAAGCGCCTGACTCTTCGATTAGTCTGACCCAACTACAGTCATATATTCAGGAGTTATACACCGGTGTATATGGTGGCACTACTACGAATAGTTCCACGATAGATATTACGACTCAAATTTAATAACGGCGAAGTCACAGTAATTCGCCAGAGGTAGTGCTTTTAAGGTTAATTTGATATACTTACATCTGATATGAAGCGCTATAACCCATCAGAAATAGAGAAAAAATGGCAAGAGGTCTGGGACAAGGACGGCACTTACACGGTTGATTTGTCAGACCACAGCAAACCGAAATACTATGGTTTTAGTATGCTGCCGGGTATCACTGGTGCCGGTATTCACATCGGTCATGGCAGAACTTTTCAATTTAGTGACATCAAAGTCCGTGCCAAGCGCCAACAAGGCTATAATGCATATCATCCGATAGGTTGGGATGCATTTGGGTTGCCAGTTGAAAATTACGCTATCAAAATCGGTAAAAAACCGAGGGAAGCCTACGAGGAGGCCAAGGTTAATTTCAAACACCAGCTAAAACGCCTGGGTTACAGTTATGACTGGACCAAAGAAATTAGCACGGCCGAGCCTGAATATTATCGATGGACACAGTGGATATTTAATAAGTTGTACGAAAACAAGTTGGCCTATCAAAAAGAAAGCCCGCAGTGGTGGTGCGAGCACGACCAAACGGTACTAGCCAACGAACAAGTTATCGACGGCAAGTGCTGGCGCTGTGGTAATCCGGTCGTCAAAAAGAATCTAAAACAATGGTTCTTCAAGATTACCGATTATGCCGACGAAATTTTGAATGCGACTGACGACTTGGACTGGACCGAAATGGTCAAAACTATGCAGAAAAACTGGATTGGCAAATCAACTGGTGCCGAAGTCGAATTCAAAGTAGTCGACTCACCAGATATGCAAGGTGTCACCTTGCAGGTTTTCACGACGCGTGTCGATACGCTTTTTGGGGCTACTTTCGTGGTGTTAGCGCCCGAGCATGAACTGGTGAAAAAACTGGTCACAGACCGAACCAAAAAAACCGTCGAGGATTACGTTTCCCAAGCGGCTCGCAAGTCCGAAATCGAGCGCATGAACGAATCGCGCGAAAAAACCGGCGTTTTCACCGGTGGTTACGCGATTAACCCAGTTAACGGCGGCAAAATTCCGATTTGGGTGGCTGACTATGTCCTATCGGGCTATGGAACTGGCGCCATTATGGCGGTTCCGGCGCATGACGAGCGTGACTATGACTTCGCAACTAAATTCGGTATCCCAATCATTCAGGTTATCGAACCAGTACTGCTGGATCAGGAAAATCCTCCACGCGACGGTGAGAAAAACACTGACCGCAACGTTATTATGTGCGTCATAAAACACCCGACAGATGATTTGTACCTGACGTTAAAATGGAATAAATTTGACTGGCACAATTTTGTAATGGGCGGTATTAAGGAGGGTGAAGACTCACAAGCTGCAGGGCGTCGCGAAATTCTCGAAGAGACTGGTTATAAAAACCTAAAACATGTCGGTACGCTTCCTTTGGTCATGAACAGCAGGTTTTACGCCAAACACAAAGAGGTAAATCGCAACATTCATACGACCGTCATGTTATTCCAGCTAGAAAACTTGGAACAAGTCGAGGTAAAACGCGAAGAGCATGAAGATTTTGAAGTCGAATGGATTAAACCCGACCAACTACCGAATCTGAAACCCGTCGCCGAACTGCCATATATATTGCAGTGGATGAAAGAAGGCCGAGTGCTATTTACCGGCGAAGGCGTTTTGATGAACAGCGGCGCGTTTGACGGCATGGAAACATCGCAGGCTCGTGAAGAAATCGTTGCCTGGTTGGAACAACGCGGCGTTGGCAAGATGCAAACCACCTATAAAATGCGCGACTGGCTGATTAGCCGTCAGCGTTATTGGGGTGCACCAATTCCGATTGTTCACTGTGAAAAATGTGGCGCGGTTGCTGTGCCAGATGACCAGTTGCCAGTTGTTTTGCCTGATTTAGACGACTTTAAACCGAAAGGCGGACCTGCCCGAACTGTCGTTCAGACAGGCGGGGCTACCTCGGCACTGGCAAACGCGACCGAATGGGTCAATACCACTTGTCCGAAGTGTGGCGGGCCGGCTAAACGCGAAACCGACACCTTGGACGGCTATGCCTGCAGTAGTTGGTATCATTTGCGCTATTTAGATCCGTTCAATGACAAGCAGGCGTGGGATCCCGAGGTCGAAAATTATTGGGGACCGGTCGGCTTCTATAATGGTGCCGATCACGCCGTTGCTCATCTGTTATATGCTAGGTTTTGGCAGAGGTTTTTCTATAAATTAGGCCTGGTTTCCCATCCCGAGCCATTCAAGCGCATGATGTATAACGCCTACATTTTGGCCAGCGATGGAACCAAGATGAGCAAGTCGCGAAATAACACCGTTGATCCGCTAGAAATTATGGACAGCGGCTATGGCGCCGATGCGCTGCGCGTTTACGAGATGTTTATCGCTCCGTATGATTTGGAAGCCCCGTGGGATAATCGTGGCGTCCCTGGTGCGTATAGGTTTTTGAATCGTGTTTGGATGCTGGCTCAGGATTACATTGACTCAAAAGACGAGGCAAAGCTTGATTCAGCGACTGAAAAGGAAATCATGGCAACTACCCACAAAGCAATCAAGAAAGTCACGATTGATATTGATGATGAAAAGTTCAACACCGCAATTTCAGCCATGATGGAGGCGGTCAACAGCCTTTACAAGATAAAGGAAGGGCAGGGGATTGGTAAAAATCAGTCCTGGCAGTTCGCGTTAGAGAGTATCTTGCAGATTTTGTCGCCGTTCGCCCCGCACATTACCGAGGAATTATGGCACGAAATGGGACACGACGACACGATACATATTGATCACTGGCCAAAGTGGGATGACAAATATCTGTTAGTCGACACGATGACGATAGTTGTTCAAGTTAATGGCAAAGTGCGCGCTAAATTAGACGTAGCCGCCGATGCGTCCGAAGACGAAATCAAAAAACTGGCACTTGAAAATGATAATGTCAAGGCACACCTGGGCGACAAAAAACCGGCCAAGGTCATTTATGTACCCGGCCGGCTAATCAGCGTGGTAGTCTAGGCTATAAATCCGAATCTTCTTTGTTGATTGGTGTTACGCTTTTCTCGTTGAACCACAGCCAACTGTCAGGATTATCTGGTAGCTTTTCTTCTATTTCTTGTCTCAGCTCTGGATCCACGTTCGCTAGAGCCTTTTTGAACTCCTTTTCTTGGAGACCAAAAAATTCACCATCAACAGTGTCCCAGTGTGCTACACCCTTGTCTGTTCTGGCTGTTATGCTCTCGTTCATTTTTGCGAGTATATTATTACTTAGCTCCTGGTTTGTTTTGGCGGGACTAGAGTAAATGTTTGCATTATCAGCGATTTCTAATTGGGTTGTATCAGGGTCAATATCAGCGCGACTCATGTAGTCTGGTAGATTAAGGTTGTCGCCTCTGTCGAGAGGGTTAGGATGGGCTGTTTTTTCGACACCCTTTACAACTCCGGCACCACCAGCAAGTACTGCGGCAGCTGCAACAGTGGCACCAAACCTCCTAAAGGTTTTATTTAGTCCCGTGCCTCTTTTTTCCTGATTGTTTTGTGTTGTTTCTGTTTCTGTTTTCATTCTTTTCATATGCTTTAACGATACCACTTATGCTAATGGTTGTCAACGGCATTCTGGTATAAGCACTTGAGAAGTAAAGCGTAATCGGCTATAATTAGGGACAAGTTTTATCAATAACCTGAAAAGGAGCTCTTTATTATGGGACAACCAAAAAAGCAATCCAGCCCGCGAAAGACCGGCATGCGTCGCAGTCATTTGCGTTTGGAGTTGGCGCGTCGCGTCAACAAGACATCACCGGTCAAGGTTAAGACGACCGTTCGCGAAACTGGCAAGACCAAATAAATCATTACCTTAAAACAATTATTAATAGGAAGAATCGAACGCTATGGCATCAAATCGCCACCTGGGACGCATCGTTGCTTTACAAACACTGTACGAATATGAATTCCGCAAGTCTTCTGCTGATGAAACAGTAGAAATTAACGATATTCTGAACCGTAACCTAGAGAGGTATGAAACGACGATTGACGACAAGGGTTTTGTCGAGACACTGGTCAAGGGTGTCTTGAAAGAACGTGACGACCTTGATGCCAAAATTCAACCGATTGCACCCGACTGGCCGATTGATCAAATCGCCAGGGTTGATTGCAATATACTTAGAATCGGCTTGTACGAACTTTTGCATCAAGCAAAAGTTATTCCGCCAAAAGTAGCAATCAACGAGGCGGTCGAGCTGGCAAAGGCGTTTGGTTCCGATAACTCAAGTAAATTCATAAACGGTGTCCTGGGCACCGCTTATCGAACGCTTGTAGAGGACAAAACCGATGACAGCAGTACCGAAGTTTGATAAGTTCAAGAAATATTTTGGTAAAAAACCCCAAATTCAAGAGATAGTCCGCGAACCGACAGCGGGCGGTATTATATTTCGTCATGGCAAAGACGGCGAGATTGAAATTTTGTTAATCCAAGACGTCAGGGATCGCTGGACGATTCCAAAAGGTCATATTGAAAAAGATGAATCGGCTGAGGTGACGGCAGCGAGGGAAATTCTGGAGGAAACCGGAATCGGTGGTGATTTGGAAATTATCGATTGGTTAGGGATAATCAACTTTAGGTATCGGCGTGAAAATAGCTTGGTCCTGATGACAACTCAGATATTTTTGGTCCGATCCAGTGGCAAGGATAACGACAGTCTAATGGCTGAGGATTGGATCAAGGGTGTAAAATGGTTCAAGTTCAATGATGCATTGGATGCGATTGAATATGATGATATCGGCAAATTAATGTTGCTGGCAAAAAAACGAATTAGACAGGAGGGGTTATGAGTCCCGTTAGAACCTTGCTAATAAATTATCGAGTAGCGAAAAAGAAAGTATTATTAAACATGATTTCGAATAAAGCAAAGTTGGTAGGAGGGGTTATGAGTCCCGTTAGAACCTTGCTAATAAATTATCGAGTAGCGAAAAAGAAAGTATTATTAAACATGATTTCGAATAAAGCAAAGTTGGTAGGAGGGTTCTAACGGGATGAGTGGAATGCAAATCGCACCATATCAGGAATTCGCAAAAAATACACTAGGTTTTGAGTTTACGGATATACAACTACTAATTACGGCCCTAACTCATCGCAGTTACGTCAATGAGCACAAGAAAAGTGTCAGTCAGCACAACGAACGGTTGGAGTTTTTGGGTGATGCCGTGCTGGAGCTGGTCGTAACGGACTATTTGTATCGGAACCACAGCGAGCCCGAAGGTGTGCTGACTAGTTGGCGTGCTGCCCTGGTCAGGACCGAGAGTATCGGCGAGGCTGGGGTTGAACTCGGGTACGAGCCGCTGGTTAGGATGAGCCGAGGCGAAAAACAAGGCAGCGATCGGGCACGACAACAGATTTTGGCCAATTGTTTCGAGGCTGTCACTGGCGCGGTCTACCTGGAGCGCGGCTATGACGACGCTGCGGTTTTGATTCATAAATACATTATTTCAAAACTTAATTCGATCTTGGAGTCTGGCAGTTGGCGCGATGCGAAATCACAACTCCAAGAGGTTTCGCAACGAATCGATAATATGACGCCGCAATACAGAGTCATGAGCGAGGTTGGGCCGGATCATGACAAGATATTCACGCTGGGCGTGTACATCGGTAATAAGTTGATGGGCAAGGGCGAGGGGCCAAGTAAACAATTCGCCCAACAACAAGCCGCTCGGGCAGCCCTGTTGAAATATGCCAAGCGTAAAACCGAAGGCTAGTATTTGAAAAGGGGTCGTTATAACCCACTTTAGTTCAGAAGCCTGTGGCCGATAGGCCAGCCGAACGCCACAGGCTAGCCAACGGCTACCTGTAGAGTGTACTGATGAAATGAAGTGGGTTATAACGACCCACTCCACTGCTTGGTTTTTTTGAGTGCAGCTAAACAGATTGACTATAAGGGTAAAACAGTGTAATATTGGTCGAGAATAAAAGCAATTTAATTCGCCGTTCGCTGCCTAGTGAAGGCGAAAAGAAAAAGGAAGTATAATTTATGCTCGCAATTCGTTTGCAACGTGTTGGCCGCAAAGGCCACGCAGTGTACCGTATGGCTGTCCAAGAGTCTCATTGTCATCCTATGAGCGGCAGAGTGGTTGCCTATATCGGGACGTACGACCCACACACCAAGGATGCCAAAATTCAAGTCGAACAGGCTCAGAAGTACCTGGACAATGGGGCGCAACCTTCGCCCAAGGTTGTCAAGCTGCTTGAAGCGGCTGGCGTAAAGATGCCTAAATGGGTCATTAAATTCGAAGGCAATAAAACCAAATCGATTCGAAATGCCGAGAAACTTCGCAAAAACCGATCGGCAGAAGAGGTGAAAGAGCCGGCCGAGGAAAAACCTGTCGAAGAGGCAGAGCCAGCCGAGGAAACCGCTGCAGACCAAGAAGAAGAGATTAAAACACCCGATCCAGTCACTGAAGAACCTGCCAAAGACACGGCATCGGCTGACACTGAGTAAACGTGATACAATTGTTACATAACTAAGAGACCGAAAAGTCGAGGGGGCAAAATGGCTACAATAGATCAGCAATTCGTAGAATTCATAGTAAAATCACTGGTCGAAAATCCCGACGATGTCAAAGTCGAAAGGACTATCGATGAAAAGGGCGTCCTATTGACACTAACCGTAAACCCTAACGATTTGGGGCGAGTTATCGGCAAGCGGGGTGTTACGGCACAAAGTTTGCGAACACTGTTAAGGGCACTGGGTACGAAAAACGATGCCAGGTACAATTTCAAGATTGTAAATAACGATGACCAACGCGACGATTTCGCTACTGCGACAGTCGCCAAAGACGATACTACACCATCAGACGACGCAGAAAGCGAGCCTGTGAAAAACAAAACAGATGAGGCTGTGGAAAACGCTAGTGATTATGCAAAATCCGCGCGTGAAGAGCTTGCGGAACTAGATGATCTGGATATATAACCTCTGTTAAAACAGAGGATGTGACACTTCCTCACTCGTTAAACAATATCTAAAAAAGCTATTGTTCGTTATCGTTTCGTCGTGTTACAACCCCTGTTAAAACAAAGGATGTAGCACACCTCACTCGGTAAAAATACCTAAAAAGCTATTGTTTGCCCTCGTTTCGTCGTGTTATAATCAACATTAAGTTCAGATGAACTGCGAGAACGAACAAGCTCTATGCGAGCAACAATAAATAATTGTTGAGAGATTTATTTGTCAAAAGGGCCACCCCACGAAGGGTGGTTTTTTTGTTGTATATTTAACATATATAGACAAAATAGTCAATAGCGGGTAAACTGTAAAGAGTATGAAAATTCAAGTAATCAGCCTGTTTCCGGAAATGTTCGATGGCGTATTGAACAGTTCGATGATGTGGAAGGCTCAAAAAGAGAAGATAGTCGAGTTCCGCATGGTCAATCTGCGTGATTTTGGTTTAGGGCCGCGAAAGACTGTCGACGATACACCGTATGGTGGTGGTGATGGTATGTTATTGATGCCAGAACCACTATTTTTGGCTGTCGAGGCAGCAAAAGAATACGATCCAGGTGCCAAAGTTATCCTAATGACGCCACGTGGTGCCCGCTGGACGCAGTCTATGGCGAGTGACATGGCAACTAGTGGTAGTAACTACATTTTCATTTGCGGACGTTACGAGGGCTATGACGAGCGTATATTAGAGCTTGTCGATGAGCAAATTAGCGTTGGTGATTACGTGCTGACTGGCGGTGAAATAGCGGCTATGGCGGTTATTGACAGTGTTGTTAGGCTGATTCCGGGAGTGTTGGGTGGCGAGCATAGCGCCGAAATCGAGAGCTTTAGTGATGGCGAGACACTGGAATTCCCTCAATATACCAGACCCGAGGTTTTTAGGGGTATGAAGGTTCCCCAGGTTCTACTGAGTGGTAATCATGCCCAGATAGCCAAATGGCGTAATGAGCACTCGGCAAAAAAGTCAAAATAGTACCAAATAAGCGCAAAGCGCCCCGAAGGGCGCCTTGATGTTGTGGTGGATATCGTAAAGCGAGTAGTCACGTTTTTGGTGTATGTTTGTTTTTGTAACTTTCGCTGTCTGTACTTTAAGGTAATACATAGAAAAGCGCAAGCGAAATAGCAAAAACAACAACACTATTTGCGCTTATGGCAGGCGCATCATATACTAATGGCATGAAGAAAATATTTGTAAATACAACAAACAACCCACCGACCCTAAAGTCAAAAGACGCGGTCGGGATAGCGTATCTTTACGCCGCAATATTGGTATTTATGGTTCTGGCACAATTGTTTACTTTTGATAACTTTTTAATCATTCTGGAAGATTTGAAATTGCCGGGCGGCTATGCGACGGCGCATTTAGTTGGTAGTCTGCTAGTCGCCTGTGAAGTGTTGGCTTTGCCATTCCTTTTGAGGATGAAGCTGAGTACCTTGATGCGTGTCGTTAGTATGGTGTTGGGGTGGTTGGTTCCGCTTTTCTGGTTCAAGCTATCCATTTGGTTTTTGATATCAGGTGGCACGATTTCGAATATAGGCCTGTTTGGAACCGTCGTTAAATTCATGCCGGGCTGGCCGTCACTAATGTTCAGTGTAGCAATTGGCATATTAGCCGCGTGGGCCAGTTGGGGCTTGTGGCCGATTAAGCCGCGAAAAACTAACAAATAATTTATTGATTTATTGCCTGTGGTAGATTATTATATATCCTATATAAAGGGGGATAAGTGGTTATGGAAACATTACATAAAATCGAAGACATGGTTGGAGGCTGGCTAAAACCGGTTCCTCATCTGCCCGCTAATTGGCGTAAGTGGTTGGCTGAAAACGCATGGTGGTTGACGCTTGTAGGTGTTATTCTTTCTATTTTTGGCATATTCGGCTTGATCTCGGCGCTGTCATTGTTCAGTGCGACATCAGGTCTGTATAGCACGGTCATTTATGCTCCGGTCGCGCAGGCTCATGGCTCGATGTGGCAAGTTTCGATATATATTTCAGTAGTATTGATAATCGTATCGGTGATAATCGAAGCGATGGCCATATCTCCGCTAAAGGCGATGAGTAAAAAAGGTTGGGACTACTTGTTCCTAGCTTTTCTGGTCAGTGTTGCGTCAGGAGTAATAGGTGCAGTATTGAACGTTGATGTCATTAGTCTGATCAGCACCGCAATCGGCGCAGCGATTGGCGCATATGTGTTATTTGAAGTCCGTTCGCATTATAAAAAAGACAAAGCCTAAACATTTTTCATAACAGACCTCTTGTGTTTCTTTGCAAGAGGTCTTTTTATGGTGTACAATCTTGTAGTGATATTGGGGTGTCGCCATTCGCCGTACGGCGAAGGTTTGGCACATGGCCTTGTCTGTATGGGCAAAAGGTCAAAATTGGTCCACGATGGATCAACTCAAATCATCTTTGTAAATATGTACATTTTCACAATTATTGGGGTGTCGCCAAGTGGTAAGGCACATGGTTTTGGTCCATGCATTCGGGGGCGAAAACTGCCAAACGGCAGTTTGAGAGTCGGAAACCTGGATCCCGCCGTGGCGGGACCAAGTTGAGACGGGGTCGCGGAAATTTGCCAAAGGCAAATTATCTGTGACCGAATCCCGTTAGTTAACAATTCGAACCCCAGATTGGGGTAAAATAGATATCAGTGATGGGGTGTCGCCAAGTGGTAAGGCACATGGTTTTGGTCCATGCATTCGGGGGTTCGAATCCCTCCACCCCAGCCA
>Ga0172375_10002673_pt1 | contig 27629 bp, 29 predicted proteins | sample LakKiv1m_FD_114537 | JGI IMG/M metagenome (GOLD analysis project Ga0172375, IMG submission 114537) | Freshwater microbial communities from Kabuno Bay, South-Kivu, Congo - kab_092012_11.1m | ecosystem: Environmental > Aquatic > Freshwater > Lake | place: Democratic Republic of the Congo...
ATGGCGTCTTTAGTGCTGACAGTTGCACCTAAAAACGCCATAGTTAAGCTTAGTAGTTCTGCTTTGAACTTACGCAAAGAAGTATATCATAACTTTACGGGAAGTCAAATTAAATGCAGAAATTCTTTCCCCTCCCTAAAAGAATTAAGATAATGATCTATTGTTAATGATTTCTCCTCTTTTAGATTAATTATCTCCTTACTATTTTCAGGAGAAATCACTTTAACTATCGGACGGAATATCTCATCTTCATTTACAGCTTCCACCACTGCTACCCGCTTATCACTAAGAGTAACGAGTGAACCTATAGGCCAGACTCCAACTACTCGAAAGAAACTATCCAATAAATCTGGTTCAAATGTAGTTCCCCGGCCACGCAGCATAAGATCATAAATCATATTTGGCGGATAATCTGACTTATAACTGCGCCTTTCAGATAATGCATCATAAACATCGCATATAGAAACTATGGAAGAGGCGATGTTTTGTTTATTTATAAAAGGAGACTTGGGATATCCGCTTAAATCGTATTTTAAATGATGCTCGAAGCTAACTACTACCGGCATAATACCTATATTATCAACGTATTGCAAAAGAAGTTTAGCGCCTAAAGCAGCATGACTCTGCATCTTATCAAACTCAACGCTACTTAACTCTCCGGGTTTAGTGATAAGCTTACGAGAGACATAAAGCTTACCGATATCATGAAATAAAGCCGCCAACCCGATATCCTTAACCACTTCTTTAGAAAACCCTAACTTGGATGAAAAAAATATGCTCAATATAGAAACATTCAAAAGATGGGTAAAAGTTGTTGCATCATACCTCTTTAAAGAAACCAACTTTAATAACTGTTGGTTATTGGTGCTAAAATTATCAAAAATACTATTTACTACAATTCTCAAGCTTAACCCGTCAACCGCTTCCTTGTTCAACACTCTCTCTAAAGGATTAGCCACCTTATCTAATGAACTTGAATAAAGGAGAGCAAGATCTTCTGGTTTGGGCCTATCGGTGGCCTTAACAGAAGATCCCTTAACTTTACCGATAGAGATATTTTCAATCCCTGATTCTGATAAAGAATCTTCGAGCTCGCCCTTAATCTCTTCTTTAAGCACAGCTAAGAATTCTATAAACTTCACCAACTCTCCAACTCTTAAAGATCTATTGAATGCAATTCTTTCGATACCTCTGCTTTTAAGATACAGTATCATCGGCCTTAACAACTTACTTAAATCGAATAATATTTCTTTTTCAAAAGCCAGCTCTTCGCCAATAATGCCGATAACCAGCTCTTCCCGCTGTGTAAAAATATCCTGCAAATCAAAAAAAGCCTTCTCTGTAGCCTTAACGGATATAGGATGACCCAAGCCATATAACTTAACAGTCTGCAAAGCATTAAAAAAATCCTTAATAAAAGAATTAATTTTCTCGATCATTCCCAGCTCCTTAATACATCCAGCGCTTTATTTCTTACCGCATTATTCCAAAAAAATCTCCTACGGCTAAGACTTACTAAATGACCTTGAGCATCTCTTAAATTTAGTATCTTAACAATACTTATGTTCTCTAATAACAATTTATTCTTACTCCCCCAAGGACTGGGAATGTTTAAAAGCACATCAATCCCTGCCCTTCTAGCCTGCTCATCCTTAATCAGAATAGCCAGCGCTTCATTTTTTAAATTTACGCTGTTATCTTTCAATATAGACAACACAAACTCCGGATCAAATTCTTTAATTTCTTGCATAGCTTTCAAAACCATAGCTTTAACTATCTCATTGCTATAAGAAAAAATCTGTTTCAAAGCTGATAGAGAAAAGTTCGAATTTAACTGCACAAAAACTTTTATAATCTGGCTTAAGAAATCAAGGTCTGAACACTTTGCCTTAAGCTCTTCAAAAAAAACTCCTGTTTCCGAAGGAAAAAACTTTAAAAACCTTCTTAAGCCATAAACGCTGCATTTATTTTCCTTAAATATTTTATTCAGATAATCCTGAAGTGAAAGATAAGTATTCTGAATTGAATCCAGCAGGTAAATATGATCTTCCGAAAGTTCATCAGACCACATGTCGGCCTCAACAAAATCTGTAATCCATTTCTCGATATAAACAAAATTCTCTTTGTTAAATTCTCCATTATTCTTCTTTCTTTCGACTATATCAAAAAGAGATCTAAAGAAACGGTAATCTTCCTTTGGGTTTATACTCTGCCAATCCTTTGTTAATCTTTGAAAAATTAGCTCCAAGCTTTCTTTATGCTTCTCATCGTTAAAAAGAGTCAACATAACCCTACGGTAACTAAGGCTTAACTGAATAAGATCAAAAGAAAGCGTATCTTTGAAAGTAACATCTTTTACTAAAGCTGCCAGGGCATTGCGATAGGCCGGAGAGATATTATTTGAATCAGGGCTAGAAAGTAGAGCTTGAATCTTTTTTATTGATAGCGGATTATCTTTTGGCCAGTCTCTGTTTTTGGCCAAAAGAGAGGAAATATTGTCTAAACGCTCTTCTCCGGCAAGCTGAGAAAATAATTCAAAATTTACAACATTTAATTGCTTCTTACCGGAAAGCTGAGCTAATAATATTTCTACAAAATCGCTATCTTTAAGATTGGCAAATACTTCTTTTAGCCTCTTAACATCGTCACAGTTAACCTGAGCACCTGAATCCAAGACAACTCTAGATAGCTGTTGAATGCATTTTGAAAACTTATTGTTTTTATCACTATTTAAATGAGCAAGAAAATTGCTTAAATCTTCCCTTAATTTATCATCTTCGATAATTTTCTTGGCACTAAGGCAATCTATACCTTCTAAGAAACTATCGGCAAATTCGCATATTTCTTGAGGATCTTGCTTCTTAAGGGTTTCTTTAAAAAGAAACAGCCAAATATCTTTAGCCTCTTCTCCCCCTTTACCTAAGAGCTGAGAATAATCTAATTCCTCAACAAAGATATGTTCAATACCTGTTTCCTTAAGCATATTACCAAGCCCATTCCTCTTAATTATTTCTTTAGGCTGTAAAGATATACAACTTAAGAAAGTAACGAGTTCGGAAGTTTTAAGTCCGAGTTTAAATTCTAAACTTTTTACTTTTCGTGAGTGTAAAATCTGGGCGAGTTCCAGAGAAAAAGTGTCTTTTTCACGTACTTTTCCATCTAGAAACAACGACTCCGGAGTAACATTAATCTTTATTGGGTTGAGGAAAGTAAAGAGATTGTCTACTTTTTGCTTAAAGTCTTCAGCAGATTTTAAATAATATGGATGATTGGGCCGATAAGCCAGAGAATTATGAATGGCTACGCGTAAACCTTTAAGAAACTCAATTAAAGCTTCTTCTTTATTCATTAGCTTTATTTTACAGCGAATCCATTAGTTGTTCAACAAAAAAGCGCTCACAGAAATTTTGGAAGCGCTTAAATAATTTATCCTTACAGAAAAGACTACTCAATAAAATCTAAAAGCATCACCGCCTTATTATTCCTTGCTTCAAGAAAACCTTTACCTTTATTATGGATCACTGTCTCTTGGCCTGAGTTTTCTTTAATGATAATCTTGCCGGCATTAAGATTAGTTACTATAGGCGCATGCTCCGCCAGAATGCCGAGGTAGCCTAAAGCAGCAGGCGCAACTAGAGAATAAACTTCACCCTTAAATACTGATGCCTCCGGAGTCATAATATCAAGTTTAAATGTTTTACGCATTCTATAGTTTCTTTATCTGTTTGGCCTTTTCAATTGCTTCTTCGATACTCCCTACCATAAAAAATGCCTGCTCGTGTAAATCATCAAGCGAACCGTCAATAATCATCTTTACGCCTTTAATAGTATCTTCCAATTTTACATATTTACCCTTCATTCCTGTAAAAGCTTCAGCCACAAAAAAAGGTTGAGAAAAAAAGCGCTGAACTTTTCTGGCCCGGGAGACGACTAACTTATCCTCATCTGATAATTCATCCAAACCTAGAATAGAAATAATATCCCTTAAATCTTTATAACGCTGCAAAACTCTCTGCACAGACAAGGCCGTATCATAATGTTCTTGGCCGATAATACGGGCATCCATTATACGCGATGATGAATCTAACGGGTCTACTGCCGGATAAATTCCCAGTTCGGCAATCTGACGAGAGAGTACAATCTTAGCATCAAGATGTGAAAATATAGCTGCCGGTGCCGGATCGGTAAGGTCATCCGCCGGAACATATACTGCCTGGATAGAAGTAATTGAACCGTTGTGCGTGGAAGCAATCCTATCCTCCAACTGAGAGACCTCGGTAGAAAGGTTTGGCTGATATCCAACTGCTGAAGGCATACGCCCAAGAAGAGTAGAGACTTCGGAGCCTGCCTGAACATAACGGAAAACATTATCTATAAATAAAAGAACGTCTTTCTTTTCTTCATCCCGAAAATACTCTGCCATAGTCAAAGCGGATAACCCGATACGTAAACGTGCTCCCGGAGGTTCATTCATCTGGCCAAAAACTAAAGCGCTATTCTTAACAACTCCGGATGCATTTAACTCAAGCCAGAGCTCATTTCCTTCTCTAGTCCTCTCTCCTACTCCGGCAAATACAGATACTCCTCCATGCTCTGTAGCAATAGTCCTAATCAACTCCATAACAATAACAGTTTTACCTACACCAGCACCCCCGAATAACCCTACCTTGCTTCCCTTAGGAATCGGCGCTAATAAATCAACCACCTTTAAACCTGTCTCTAATATTGAAGATGTGGCTAGCTGTTCAGTGAAATTTGGGGAAGCCCTGTGTATAGGATTTCTCTTTTGGGAATCAGCAAGTGATCCTAGTCCGTCAATTGGCTCACCCAGCAAATTGAATATCCTGCCTAATGTCTGAGGGCCTATTGGGACCATTATGGCTCTGCCTGTATCAACTGCCTCCATACCACGGCTTAAGCCTTCAGTAGGACCTAATGAGATACAGCGCACCGTATTATTACCGATATCCTGAGCAACCTCCAGAGTTAAATCAATCTTTGCCTGCGGATAAACAATTTTTACAGCATTTAAAAGTTGGGGAAGTTCTTTTTCCGGGAATTTAACATCTACTATCGGACCCACAACCTGAATAACCTGTCCACTTGCCATAATTTTAACCTTTCAACGCCTCTGATGAAGAAATAATCTCCATGATCTCCTGAGTGATATTTGCCTGGCGCACCTTATTCCTCAATAAAACTAAACTATGCAACAACTCTTTGGCGTTATCTGTTGCCGTCTTCATTGCCAGCGTCCTAGCTGAATGTTCAGCATTAAAAGCGTCTAGAATAATTAACTTAAAACTCATAGAAATATATTTCGGAATAATATCATTTAGAATGCTTGTTAAATCCGGTTCTAAAATATATTGAATCCTCTCCACAGAGGTGCGCTCTATATTAAGAAACTTCTCCACTGTCGGTTTATGAATTAAAGCTGTCTGCGAATGGGTGTAAGCGATATGCACGCTAGAGGCTTTTCCTGAAATAAATATGTCTATTAAATTACGCGCAATTTCATCGCTAACTTTATCTGAATAACGGCCATTCATCCCTATATATGAGTTTAATATCGTAGAATTATTCTTCTTAAAGTGGTTAAATCCTTTCCTGCCTATACAAACCAAGCTAACCTTATCTTTACCCCGGGTATAAATAAATTCTTCAGCTTGGCGTATAATATTATTATTATAAGGACCGCATAAACCGCTATCCGAAGTAATTAGGCAAAGGCATAACTTATCTTGATTATTATTTACATTAAAAAAAGGGTGAATTACCCCCTCCTGGCTATTTATAAGATTATGCATCAGCTCTTTAAGACCCTGGGCATAAGGCCGCAAAGTTACTAAATTCTTGCCCACACGGTTTAACTTCGCTACCGAAACCATCTCCATGGCGCCGGTAACCTTCTGGGTATTCTCCGTGCTGCGTATTCTACTCTTTATTTGATTTAAAGTCTGAATCATATTTTGTTCTCTTTAATAAACTCATCCTTAAATGCACTGATAGAAAAATCCAACTCTTCCATTATCGAAGCGCTTAATTCTTTTTTAGATTGTATCTCTGCGATAATCTCCGGATGTTTAGCATCCATATATTTAAATAATTCCTTTTCAAACTTTTTTACTTGGGAAACCGCTAAATCATCAAGAAAACCACGGCTACCACAATAAATAATTATAACCTGTTTAGATATGGGGAGCGGATTATACTGATCCTGCTTTAATACCTCTACCATTCTCTCTCCGCGGGTAAGTTGTGCCGTAGTTGCCTTATCCAACTCTGTTCCAAACTGAGTAAAAGTAACTAACTCTCTATACTGAGCTAAATCCAAGCGTAGTTTCGCAGCTACCTGCCGCATAGCTTTTACCTGAGCTTTACCTCCAACCCTGGAGACTGACAAACCTACATTTACAGCCGGACGCACTCCGGCATAAAAGAGATCATTCTCCAGATAAATCTGACCGTCAGTAATAGAAATAACGTTAGTTGGGATATAACTGGTTATATCTCCTGCCTGAGTTTCAATAATAGGTATAGCGGTAAATGAACCAGCTCCCAATTCATTATTAAGCTTGGCTGCCCTCTCAAGTAACCTAGAATGCAGATAAAATATATCACCCGGGTAAGCCTCTCTTCCCGGAGGTCTTCTTAAAAGCAAAGAGAGCTGCCGATATGCCTGAGCATGCTTGGTTAAATCATCATATATTACTAAAACATGTTTTCCGGAATAAAGAAACTCCTCTCCTATGGCGCAGCCTGAATAAGGAGCCAAATACTGCAGGGAAGCTGATGCCCTTGAAGATGCGCTAACAATTGTGGTGTATTGCATAGCTCCGTGTTTGGCTAAGGTTTCAGCAACCTCAACAACACTGGATAACTTCTGGCCTATAGCAACATAAACACAATATACCCCTTTACCCTTTTGGTTAATAATTGTATCGATAGTAATTGCGGTCTTACCCGTCTGGCGATCCGCGATAATTAATTCGCGCTGTCCTCTACCTATAGGAGTCAGAGCATCAATAGCCTTAATTCCCGTCTCCAAAGATTCACACACCGGCTGGCGCGCTACTACATTAGGGGCAGAAGCTTCTATGGGCCTGAATTTATCTGTATTAATCGGCCCCTTGCCATCAATAGGTTTACCTAAAGCATTGACCACACGCCCCAATAAAGCTTCCCCAACAGGAACCTGGACAATCTTCCCGGTTCTCCTGACAATATCACCTTCTTTAATATTCTTATCCGGATTATCCGTACCAAAGATAACAACACCAACGCTATCTTCTTCCAGATTTAAAACCATACCCATAACATTCTCTGAAAACTGCACCAACTCGCCAATCATTGCATCATCTAATCCATGAATACGGGCGATAGTATCCCCCACCTGTATAACCGTTCCGATAGACTCCGAACGCATACGGGTTTTATATTTTTCTAACTCCTGACGAATAACTGATGAGACTTCTTCTGGTCTTAAAGGCATATTAAACTCTTAGTGTTAAAAGCTTCTCCTTAAGGTCATTCAAACGTTTACGCACTGAACCATCAAGAATAGTATTACCTATAACTACCTGGACTCCCCCAAGAAGACTACCATCTAAATTTATATAAAATCTGATTTTACGCGCTAATTTTTTTTCTAACCTTTCTTTAATCTGACGAATCACATCCAACTCTAAAGGAAAACTCGTCCTTAATATTGCTTCGGTCTCCCCCAGATGAGCGTAAGCTACTCGGACATAATCCGCAATCTCAACAATTTTATCAATGCGCTTCTTCTCCAATAGCAGCTTTAAGAATTGTCTAAACTCTTTGGAATAATCTTCCCCCAGAACTTTTTCAATAAAATCGCATTTTTCTGAGAAAGATACGTCAAAACTATGTAATATCTCCTGGAAACCGGGGTTAGCACGAATAAGCATCTTTAAAGACTTAAAATCGAGAACCGCTTTTTCTAAGCCAACGGTCCCTTTGGCAAAATCCATATATGCTCCAGCATATCTTTTAACAACTAAACGTTCAAGCATTACAGCTTATCAACTCCATCTAAGAATTCGTTAATAATCCTTCTATCCCCTACCTCAGTAAGCTTTTCGTTAATGATATTCTCGGTTGCCTTAATCGTTAGATCAATAATTTCGTTTTTTAACTCCTCTTTGGCCTTAGCCAGTTCGAACTTAATATTAGTTTTAGCGCTATCAATAATCTCCTGGGCCGCAAGATGCGCGGCCTTGCGTGCATCTGCTAGAATTACTTTTGACTCACTTAGCGCCTCCTGCATCTTTTGATCCGCAGTCTGCTGAATATCTGATAACTTAGATTCATATTCAGTCCGAATTCTCTGCACCTCTTCCTTTGCCTCTTCTATACTCTTTAAATCATTAGCAATTTTTTCCTTACGTTTATCCAAAAGTCCGAGTATTCTCTTCCAAACAAAAACCTTTAGCAAGGTGAGCAAAACCAAAAAGCCCACGATCTGAGCAATAATTTCATTTCTACTGAGTAGTCTTAATAACTCCATATATTTACTTTCAGCTTAAATTCTACTTATAATTTGCCGGATAGAACAAATGCAAAAACCAAAGCGTAAATTGTTAAAGCTTCGATAAAAGCACAACCCGTAGCCATGTTAATAAGTATCTTGGTTGCAGCTTCCGGCTGCCTTCCGGTAGCATCCATAGCCGCAGCCACCGCCTTACCTAAAGCTAAAGCCGAGCCAACTCCCACTATACCTAAAGATAGCGGTATTGCTAACGCTAAAACCATTTTTTCATCCATTTCATCCTCCTTAAGCTGTTTTCTCTTCGTGAGTTAATACGAGAGCAAAATAAATTGTACTTAACAAACTAAAAACAACCGCCTGAACTACTGCAGCCAGGATAGCTAAAAGTGTGCTAAAAACCATTAACGGCACTCCCGCTATGCCAAAGCTGGAGAGAACACCTAAGAGCATTTCATCCCCCCAGATATTGCTGCGTAAACGCAAAGATAAACTAATTGGCCTAACCAGCTCTGAAACAATATGCAAGATAAACATCATTATGGGAATAAACACGGAAAAAGCTAGTATCCCCCGAGGCTTACCCATCATATGATCTAAATAACCTAAAAAACCTAACTCCTTAAATGAGGTATACTGCACATAAACAAAGACACAAAGAGCAAGCCCTAAAGTAGTAGACCAATTAGCGGTAGGAGATTTCATAAAGGGGATAATCCCAAATAAATTCATGAAGACTATATATATAAAAAGAGTCCCGATAAAAGGAGTATATCTCCTCCCTTTTTCTCCCAGTATCCCGCAGATAAAATCATCCAAACCGCCTACTATCAACTCTAACATATTTTGAAGCCGGCCTGGAATCATTTTTAACTTACGCGTACCCAAATAAGCAATCAAAGATATAATAAAAACTATAATGAGAGAAAAAATAACATTCTCCCAAAGAATAAGCTGCTGGCCTAAATGAGTAGTTCTGCCTATCTTATCAGCCAGGAGAGAGACTAAATTTGGTAATTCATGCTGGACTTCTTGCCCTTCTGACATAAACTAAATACCCCCCAAGCTATGAAAACAGAAATTGCGCCTGTCAACAAACTTAAAACAGGAAACATCTTGTAAATCAAAATGAAAAACCCTAATAAATATAATACAGGAAATTTTATCAAAAGCAATAACAAAAGCTTCCTCTTCTCCTTCTTAAGGATAGCAATCTCTATTAACTTTACAGTAAGCAGAGTATTAGCAATAGACCAGAAAGCCCCAACTAATATTCCGGCAGCAAAGCTTAATTTCTGCATAATTACAAATATTAAGACCAAAATCAATACTATAATAACATTAATCTTAAGAACTTCTTTTATATAGTCTCTCATTTTATCCTTTTTCCTCAATTGCTAGAACTAATCTTATTATTCTAATCACTTCTCTTATTCCAACAGCCAAACCTAAACACACAAGAATAATCAGAATAAAATAAGGAAGATGAAACTTTTTCTGCAGGTAGTCACCTAAAAAGAAACCGCTCATAGGACCTGCCAGAAGCATAATCGGGATATATAAAATTAACCCGGAAATTTTAATTCTCTTATAGAGCTCTTTTTTGTCTGGCATTATAAAAGATACCCCGCATAAAAACAACAGGGGACACTCTTGCTTAGATGTCCATATGGTTAGCAAGGGTGTCCCCTGAAATATCTAGAGCAGAGTATCCCCTGCTTAACAGCAAAACTATACTCTAATCGGCAAGATAACAAACGGAATACCTTGGCGGTATAATTTCTTCTGCATTGCAAATACGGTATAGTTATGCAATATACGGACAACGAAAGAATCATCAGGAAAGATTAACTGGCCTCCGAAGAAAACTGCATTTGGAAAACGTTTAATAACTTTATTAGCGATATTGCCTGCTTCTTCTACGACATCAGTGCCTACTTCAAAGAAGCCTTCCGCAAAAAACCCTTGCTTATTCATAAACCTAGTATAACGCTCAATATCATTCCTTGCTTCATCCTCTACGCGGCCGACTTCATCCTTACCTTTAAAATTCCCCGCATCTAATACTCCTACCTGGACAAACACAAAGTTTTTAAATACTCCGCTAAATAATCTAATAACCCCAAAAAGCGTATGCAACCCTATACCGTTAAAACCGCTTACCAGTAATACTGCTGTCTTAGCTTTAGGATCAAATTTAATCTCTTTTTTTTCTTCTATTTCTGGATTTAATTTTGCATCCTCTGCTGACTCAGCAACAGTAACCAAATTGTTTAACCTATGCAATAGTTTAGCAGTATGGTAATAATGCCTCTTAATTAAAATAGCCAGAATAATCAATGCACCGGTAATAAATAAAGTAACCCAGCCTCCGTCAAAGAATTTCATTACTACCATAGACACAAGAATAAAAGCGCTTAGAACAAGACCCATCCCATTAATCAATATCTTCTTAAACCAACCCTTGAACTCAGAGCGCACCTGCCACCAATGTCGCACCATCCCGGCCTGAGAAAAAACAAAAGTTATAAAAACATTGATACTGTATAAAACTACAAGAATTTTAACTGAGCCATGAGTTAAAATCATCAATACTAAAGCCAAGCCACCCATAATTATAATTCCATTATAAGTGACTAATCTATCACTTAAAGTCGAAAACCTTGTAGGAAACCAACGGTCTTTAGCCATATTAGCTAATACCGCAGGTCCGCCAAGAAAACCTGTCTGGGCAGCGACAAAAAGAAGCGTTGCTTCAGAAATCAAAGTAACTAAAACAAAGGCATACCCGAATTTACCCCAATCTAAAGCGGCTGATTCAAATAAAATAGCATTTAATGTCTTACCGGACTGCGGAGTAATCTTAAATAATAAATAAGCAACCATCAAACCTAAAACCACAAAAGACAAAGACACGGCCATGTAATTCATGGTCTTCTTTGCGGTCTTTTCTTTTGGCTCTCGCAAAACATTCATACCATTGCTAACCGCTTCAATCCCGGTAAAAGTACCGGCACCCATACTATATGCTTTAAGTACTAAGAATATAGCCCCCCATGTACCCAATGTTGTTAAGGTATTGCTAAGATCTCCCTTGGTCGAGGTAACTAATTCACCGATATTTGACGAGTGCCTCCAAAGAGCATAACCAATAATAAAGATATGGGTAACCAGAAAAGTTATAAAAATAGGGGTAAGAACAAGTACGGATTCCTTTATCCCGCGCATATTTAATACCATAAGCAGCAGGACTATGGCAGCAGCAAAAATAAGCCTGTAACCATGCCATTCTATCGGAAGGAAACTAAATACGGCATCAGCTCCGGCTGCAATAGAAACTGTAATAGTTAAAACATAATCGATAAGTAAGGCGCATCCGGAAACCATACCCAGAGTAGGTGTCAATAATTTACTGGCTACGAGATAACCTCCGCCACCCCCCGGGAAAAGCTCTACTATCTGAGAATAGCTTGCGCTAATAACGAATATAGTAAACACTGTCCCCAAAGCAACAAAAATACTTAAGTAAATATGACTTCCCAGCGCTAGAAATGCTTCCTGGGGACCGTAACAGGAAGAGCTTAGACCATCAGCTCCTAAGCCTATCCAGGCAAAGAAAGCTATCAGGGATAATTTATGGAAGATCCCGGGAGCTTGCGGATCCCGGGACCTTCCTAAAACAGCATTTTTTATTCTTTTTGCAAAAGTCATTAAAAACCAGCCTCACTTTTTTTCTTAAAACTTAAAGCTCCGTGCTTTGAATATAGGATTGCTCCTGAAATAATAACTAAACACAGAATTATCCCGATAATCACGCCCGGTTCAGTCCTTCTGTAATGAATAATGATAGGTGCGGATAAAACCGAAACTAAGTTAATAACCTTAATCATCGGGTTTAATGCCGGACCTGCTGTATCTTTTAAAGGATCTCCAACCGTATCTCCAACAACAGATGCTTTATGCGCCTCAGACCCCTTACCGCCATATAAACCATCTTCAATCGTTTTCTTGGCATTATCCCAGGCACCGCCTGCGGTAGCCATAAAAACCGCTAAAAGTTGGCCGCTGATTATTACACCTGCTAAGAATCCGCCTAGTGCTTCAACTCGTAAAACCATACCAATTAAGATAGGGCTTAATACCGCAATTAAAGCTAATCCTATCAACTCTCTTTGAGCAGCCACAGTACAAATATCAACTACTTTCTTATAATCCGGCTTAACTTTACCTTCCATCAAACCAGGAATATGGAACTGATGGCGCACCTCATTAACAATCATTCCCGCAGCGCGAGCCACAGAATTAATCATTAAAGCAGAAAATAAACAAGGTACGGCTGCACCAATTAATACTCCGACAAAAACAATCGGCTCAGATACTCGGATACCGGTTGACAATAATCGTAATGCCTCAGGGAGCCCCATCTGTAATTGAACCTTGGTAACGTCTGTTAAGAAAGCACCAAAAAGAGAAACAGCTGCAATTACCGCTGAGCCAATAGCAACACCTTTAGTAATTGCTTTGGTAGTATTTCCTACAGCATCCAGATCAGCCATAATCTTACGCGCTTCCGGCTCTAAATGCGCCATCTCTCCGATACCATTAGCATTATCAGCAATGGGTCCGAATGAATCCATAGCCACGTTATTACCGGTTAGAGTAAGCATACCGATACCAGTCATCGCTACACCGTATAGAATAAATACTACGGGTTGGCCCCAATAAAGCACAATCGCTGCTGTAATAGTTATAGCAATAACAACAAACTGCCAGGCGCTAGACTCAAGGCCGATAGATAAACCACGTAAAATCAACGTAGCTGATCCGGTGCGGCTTGAACCGGCAATCTCTTTTACCGGAGCATGATGTGTATGAGTAAAATATTTGGTTATCTCATCAATAACAATAGCCAAAATTATACCTACGCCTACGGAAAAGAATGCACGCCATTCATGCATATAAAAAATAGCTAAAAATAAGAATGCAACAATTGAAATAGCGGCTGAAGCATAGAAACCGCGATTGATACTCTTAAAAGCATCCTGACCGCCCTTTGCGCCCTCCTTACCCTTAACCAGATAAGTTCCGATAATTGAAGAGACAACACCAATACCGCGCACTAGAAGCGGGAATATAATCCACTTCATCTGCCCGGTAATGGAAACGAGCGCTAAACCTAGGATCAAGCCGGAGACAATAGTAACTTCGTATGATTCAAATATGTCTGCAGCCATACCTGCGCAATCACCGACATTATCTCCTACGAGATCTGCAATAACTGCGGCATTCCTTGGATCATCCTCAGGAATATTCTTTTCAACTTTACCTACAAGATCAGCTCCAACATCAGCTGCCTTGGTAAATATACCGCCTCCCACGCGCATAAAGAGCGCTAGAAGCGTTCCTCCAAAACCAAATCCTAAGAGTACATCTGGAGAAGCAATACCAAAGATAATAAATATAACTATGCCACCTAAAAGACCTAAACCATCAGTAAGCATACCAGTGACTGTGCCGGTACGATAGGCAATCTTTAACGCTTCAGCAAAACTTCTACGCGATGCGCTGGCCACGCGCACATTACCATCAACAGCCATACGCATACCGAATTGCCCGACAGCTAAAGAAAAACAAGCACCCATAACAAATGCAGCTGCCCGGCCGATACCTACTATAAGTTTAACCATATCCGGGCTGAACTTACTAAAACGCATTAAGGCTTCATCGCTAGGCGGAATAATATAAACCGAGAAAAACAAAACCCCGGTAAGAATTAAAATTAAAGGTAAAATTGATTTTAACTGGCGGCCCAAATATGCGTCAGCTCCCAGTCTTATCGCCCCCCAAACCTCCTGCATCTTTGGCGTACCTTTATCATGACGCATAACCTGGCTACGCAAAAACAGAGCATAACCTAAACCCAGCAAAGCAATTAAAAGTACACTCCAAATCGCAATTACTTCAAACAAACTCGCCTGCATTAAACCAAACATTTCTTAACCGCTCCTTTCGCGATATTGAATGCCCTGCCTTTTCTAAAGCAAAGCACTCTATTTCTCAGTTGTTGCTGCAATATTGAGATTTTTTATCCCTACTGTATTTAAAATATCCAGAACATCAACAATATCCTTAAACCTAACCAATCTGTCAGAGCTGACAATCACACCTATATTAGGATTATTATTATATCTGGTAATAATCTTATTCTTTAATTCTTTTCTAGTAGTCATTACATCATCCAAATACAGAGCACCTTCATTGGTAATAATTATATTTATCGGCCTATCGCTCTTTATTGGAGTAGCGCTCACCGCCGTCGGCAGATTAACCTTAATGCTAGACTGAATAATCAAAGGCGTAGTAATCATAAAAATTATTAAGAGCACCAGAATGACATCTGTAAAAGGCGTTATATTTATTTCTGATATTAAATGTTTCTGTCTGTCTCTAGCCTTCATTTTTTCTTTGCCGACAATAAATCCATAGTCTCAGAGGCGCATAATTCCATATCACTGATAAAGCTATCAATCTTCTTGATAAAATAATTATAAGCCACGACTGCGGGGATAGCAACACATAAACCGACAGCTGTGCAAGCTAGGGCCTCGGATATGCCGTTAATAACAACACTAATTCCTCCGGCGCCACTTAAAGAAATATCATGAAAGGCCCGGATAATCCCCGAAACAGTTCCGAATAGGCCGACATAAACAGCTATACTGCCGATTGTGCCGACTATACTAGTATAAGATTCTAATTTATTTGCTTCTATAGTAATCTCTCTCTCCATAGTGTTTGAAATAAGCACTTCACTATGGCCATAAAGAGCTAATCCTGAGTGTACTACTTTGGAAAATGGGGTATCGGTATTCTGACAAATTACCAATGCCTTCCCCAACTCCTCCTTCTCCAGCTCCTTGCTTACCTTAAGCATAAAATCTACTCTTCTAATCCTGGATCTCTTGCGGTAATACTTGAGCCTCTCGATAATAATAGTAAGCGATAAAACAGAACAAGCTAAAAGAATATATATTGTGAATCCTCCGGCCTTAAGTAATTGCCATATCGTCATGTAATTCTCCTCCCAATAATATCTTTAATTATACCGGTAAAACGCTTGGCTGCCCGTTTTACTTCCGGAGAAACTTTACTATTAAATTTAAGTTTCTTAGGTTGAATACCAATAATTAAAATCTGACAATTCAAAGAAGCTTTAAGATAATCTGCTAAGATACCTAACGGCAGTTGATGAGTAGAAAAGGTTACCCCGCTAATCCTGCCAGATTCAATCAGTTCGAGTGAGCCTGCCGGCTTACCCATATCAGCCGAATCAACAATAATAATATCGGTGGGCTTAAACTTCTTAATCTCTCCGGTTACATTCTCCGGGGCAGTATCTCCAATGAAGACTTTAGCTAATCTTACTTTTGGACTACGTTGAATAAATTTATCCAAGTCTTGGGCTACAAGAATGCCTGCAACATCATCGCCTCTTAACGCTGAACCGACACCCAAGAGAGCAATCCTCTTCGCCGACTTTAGCCTATCAACTAATATTGTCTTTAGGCTTAGACTCATCTTTAAAGACTACTTTCAGATTCTTGCGCTCTAACTGGGCCAATTCAACATCATTACTACATTCAAGAGCTTTCTTAAAACATGAATCTACGCATTGGCCACAGAATATACATTTACTATTATCTATATGCGCCTCAAACTGTTTGTCAGCAACCTTGACAATCACAATAGCTCCCGTAGGGCAATCCTTCATACACATCTTACAACCTACGCACTTTTCAGGATAAAATTTAAGCTTACCTCTATATTTATCCCCCATATCTAATTTCTCAGCAGGATACTTGCTCGTTGCCGGCTTCTTAAAAATAGACAAAAGAACTTCCTGAAGCATTTTACCCGGCCTTATCATTGCAAGACTCCTTTTATAATAAGATTGATCACCAACTGTAGAAGCGAGAAAGGAACTAAATACTTCCAGCAGAAATCAATCATTTGATCAATACGCAAGCGGGCAACAATAGTGCGCAATAAAGAAAGAAGTGCGACTACAAACAAAACTTTTATAATAAAAAAACCAAATCCTATGAAAGGATTAAATGAATAGCCAAAAGGTAGAAAAACTGCGGCTAAAACAGCGGCACCAACCACCATCTCAATATCAATACATAACCTTAAAAAAGCAAGTAGCTTACCGCTGTATTCCGTAAAAGCTCCGGCTACAATCTCTGTTTCTGCTTCAGGGATATCAAAAGGGGCTTTCTCTAATTTACCCAAAAGGGCTATAAGCGAAACGGCGAATCCTATTAAATTAAATAACCAATACCAGGGGTGTTGGCCGTAAAAAATTACAATATCCGCAAGCGACCAGCTGTTGGCAAGTAAAGCTGAAGCCAAAATACTCATAAATAAAGGAACTTCATAAGCAAATAGCTGAGTTACCGCACGCACTGAACCAAGCCTGGCAAATAAAGATGTCGAATACCACCCTCCGATAAAAAATGCCAGAGTCGGAATAGTAAGCAGATAAAGAATCATGATGACATCCCCGTTAAAAGAAAAAAGCGAACCTGCCTTCCAGAGAGGAATATAAAGAAAAGCTGTTACTGTTGCGCTAAGAGCAAAAAGCGGAGCGAGATGAAACATTTTCGGATTTGCCTGAGCAGGAGTAACCTCTTCTTTGGCTATTAACTTAATAATATCCGCAAAAGGCTGAAACCATGGGGGCCCAATTCTGTTCTGCAGCCTGGCATAGAGTTTACGGTCTACATATTCAGCCAATAAACTTATTGTGCTCAAGAAGAGAAAACCCGGAAACACCAAAATATAAAATAATTCTTTAATCATAAGTTAAATACTCATCCTTCTTTGGAATTGCTTATTTAGTTTGCTAAAATCTACGCCTCTGTCGCGGTGCCATTTAAGACTATATTCATGCAAAGTAGCCCAATTAATTACTTCACTCTTTTTATTGCTATCATATTCAATATTAATCATTCTATCGGTACATGAAAAACAAGGATCAATAGCCGCAATCACAATAGGCATATCCGCAAGATATCTATCTTTAAGCATATGCTTAACAACCTGGATATTGGCTAAAGTAGGAGCCCTGACCTTAACCCTCTCCGGCATCTCGCTACCATTTGCTTTGACATAATGCACATCTTCACCGCGCGGAGCTTCATAACGGCTTACTGCTTCTCCTGCGGGAATCTTGCGAGGCGCTTTTACCGCAATTGGCCCATCCGGCATATTTTTAATAATCTGACGAATCATCTTATAAGATTCCATCAGCTCTTTTACGCGCACAATAGTACGGCCAAAGACATCGCAGTGATTATCTGTAATAACATTAAACGATAACTCACCATAAGCAGCATAAGGGTCATCTCTGCGTACATCTCTATCCAAACCCGAAGCCCTGCCTGTAGGACCAACTGCCTCAAGCCTTAGCGCATCATCATAAGAAACAACCCCTACTCCGGATAACCGCTTAATAATAGTGGTCTCCTGCGTAGCTACCTCTATATAATATTTTGTCCTCTCTTCGAGAAGATCAATGGCTTTTAATACCTCTTTTGATTGAGCAGGTGTAATATCGTGACGGACTCCTCCGATTGTATTCATCCCATAATTAACCCTGTTACCGGTTAATAAAGCTAAGGTATCCATGACAATTTCGCGATCTCTCCAGCTATACATCAGAAGCGTATCAAAACCTATTTCATGACCAGCAACCCCTAACCAAAGAAGATGGCTATGTATACGCTCAAGCTCAGCAATAAGGGTCCTAAGATAAAGACCACGCCGAGGAACTTGCAGGCCTGCTATCTCTTCCACTGCCTGCACAAAACAAGTCGCATGGGTATGCGAGCATATCCCACATACACGCTCTATAAGATAAAGATCCTGAATATAAGTATTCTGCTCACAGGCTTTTTCAATTCCGCGGTGATTATAACCCAGCCTTATCTCAACTCCGAGTATCTTTTCTCCTTTAAGGGCAACGCTAAAACCCTCCGGCTCTTTTAAAGCAGGATGCTGCGGTCCCATAGGAATATTAAATTTTTTTGATTTAGGCATAATAAAGCTCCTATTCTTTTGCAGGATGCCAGTCTTTACGTAAAGGAAATTCGCCTTGCGGCCAATCATCAGTTAAAGGATAACGATTGCCTGCCGGCAGCCCCTCAACTTCAGCCCCAAATAAATCTACTAACTCACGCTCGTAAATCTCGGCACTTACAAAAAAAGGTGTTATTGTTTTTAATACCGGGCTGCTCTTTAGTACACTAACCTTAATATTTAAAATCAAACCTGAATCATGGGCCAAATGATAAATAAAACTTAAGTTCTCTCCTTCATCTAAACCGGTAATCGTCAAAAGATGATTAAATCTCAACTCATCTTTTGCATATAAAATAATATCGGCAAGATTCTTTAAATCTGTATCAAGGAATATCCTTCTTGGACGCGGGATATTAACTTTTCCCTCAAGATAACCAAATTTATTTACCAAGCTCTCTTTAACTTTCTCTTCCTGAGACATTATTTGCCTCCTGCAACTTTTTCTTCTTTAGTAGCCTTAGCCTTGCTCTCATTATCCTCTAAACTTGCCAACAGTTTTACCACTCCATCGATTATGGCTTTCGGGCTGGCCGGACAACCCGGGATATATGCAGAAACCGGTATAGTAGTATCAATACCGCCTTTAATATTATAGCAATCTTTAAAAACTCCTCCGCTGCATGAACAAGTTCCCACCGCAACCACAAACTTAGGCTCTGCCATCTGCTCATATATACGCACCAGTCTATCTTCGATCTGCTTGGTAACCGGGCCGGAGCAGACTAAGACATCCGCATGCCTGGGAGTTCCTTTTAGGATCACACCGAAACGCTCAATATCATAGCGCGGAGTAAGAGCGGCGATAATCTCAATATCGCAGGCATTGCATGCTCCGGTATTAAAATGCAATATCCAGGGGGATTTTATTCTTGCCCACGTAACTATTTTCTTAATCGGATGCATAAATCTACCTCTTTAATATAATAGATAAACCCACTATAGCACCAAGGATGTAAATAACCGCTATAGCAAATGAACTGATAGTTTCAAAAGGAATTGTCGCTACCATAAGCGTTGCCACATGCGCCAGAGTAAAGAAAAAAGCAAAAGGAAAGAAATTACTATAATCAGGCTGAGCCATATGGTTATAGTTGTCTTCCCCGCAGGCATACGACTCTTTTGAGCCCTCCGTTATCTTCTTAGACTTAAAAGCTACCCTGCTAAATAAAACTGAAAGTAGCAAACAAAAAATAAGTATTATGATAAAAACAACCGGAGGATAAACCAATAATGAAGACATTTATTTTACCCCTTTAAATTCCTGATGTTTCTGATATCCAGAGAATTCTTATGCGTATGAATACCTAAGACCACACCAACGGCTACAGCCACAACTACAGCTTCAATAACTATAAGAGTAATAACCAGAGCCTGAGTAAGAGCTACGTTATTAGTAATATACCCGACTACAATTAAAAGGATAGTCACTCCTTTAATCAGTATTTCTATACCAATTAAAGCCCGAATTAAATTGTAAGTAGCCAGCATGCAATAAATACCGATGATAAAAAGCATGGTTACGAATATAAGAAAAGGCCAAAGCAAAGTTAAGGATTCAGCGTGCATTTTTACGGATCTCCTTAAATAATACAACCACGGCAAAAACTCCACAAAGGAGTATGATTACCTGCCCGATTAAATCTATCTGCCTGAAATTCCAAAGAATGTTGCGCACATCGCCTTCAGCCTGAGGAACAGGGAGTGTTAAATCAGGTCTAAATTTCATGAAAAACATTACCAAACCTACTATAACAACGATAATTGGTAAATATTTAAAGCGCGTAAACATGCTCTTCATCCGATCCGCAATTTCTTGTTGTGAATATGGCTGAGTAAGGCTAATTACGCTCACAAACAAAACTGAAATCAAACCGGCACATACAGAAAGCTCAAAAACAGCGGCTAACGGAGAATTAAGTCGAAACATAACAATAGCCAGGATTACGCTAACCAAGGCTAAACCAATACCTGCGCGCAAGAGACTACGGGTCATCACCGTCCAGATACTAGCTATAACTAAAACTATCATTATAAATATATTCAGCTGCACCTTAACCTCCGAAAATATTACTCACCGGCAGAATAAATGTATTTAATATATAAGGAAAAGCAATACCGACCCCCACCGTAATTACTGCAAGTAAAACAGCGGGAATAGTAAAATAAAGCGGGCCTTCTTTTATTGAACTAAAACCCTCTCTTAATTTCCCAAAGAATACGTTTCTCTGCAAAGACAAGAAATAAGCTAACGTTAAAACACTACCCAGTACCGCTATAACAGCATAAATATAATTACCGGATAACCAAAGAGCAATAATAATAATCAACTTGCTCCAGAATCCCGCTAAAGGAGGAATACCTGCCGTAGAAAGACTTGCCAAAACTGAAGTTAAACCTGTTACCGGCATCCTAGCCGTCAAACCCCCTAATTTTTCCATATCTCTGGTGCCGGTCTGGGATTCAACTGTCGCAGCGTTAACAAAAAGAAGTGATTTAAATATAGCGTGATTAAACAAATGAAAGAGTGCTCCGGCAATACCTAAAGTAGTACCACAACCAAAGCCTAAAATAATATAACCGACCTGGCTGATACTAGAAAAAGAAAGCATCCTCTTAAAATCACTCTGGCCTAAAGCAGCTAATGCTGCAAAGATAATCGAAAATGCCCCAATCAACATTAATGCATTCTGCACAGGTTGATATAAACCAAAAACTGAAATAGCTATGCGAATCAAAGCATAGACTCCGACGGTTTTAGTAACCACCCCGGCCAAAAGTACTGATACGGGAGCAGGAGCCGCCGAATAAGCATCAGGAAGCCAGCCGTGAAAAGGCATAAGCCCTGATTTTATAAAAATTCCGCAGAGAAAAGCCCCCATGGCAACCATAACAAGCGGACCGTAAGCAGAATATTTTAAAGCTACGTTTATCTGTGAAAAAGAGGTCCCGCCTGAAAATAACAAAAGCAAAGCAATAGATATCAAAATCATTATGCTAGCCACTGCTGAGAGGGCGATATATTTAAACGCGCCTTCAAAAGCAAGCATATCCTTATCAAAAGCTATTAAGATAAAGGAACCAACTCCTGCTATCTCCAAAAAGACATACAAAGAAAATATATCTTTTACCAATACCACGCCATTTAGGCCAGCTAAAACAATAAGCAAGAGGTTAATAAAATTAAATCTACGCTCTTCCTCCTTAATCATGCCCCTTGCCAGAATAACCGTTACCGACAAGACTATACCGATACAAAGCAATAAAACTCTGCTGATATTATCCGCGACAAAATCAAACTTAAAGAAATTACTAAAAATATAGGTAAATTTAGCCCAATTATATGTTTGCGGAAAAATAGCGAAAACGATTTGGGTAAGCGACAACAATAAAGCTAACCCAAAGGCTAATTTCTTCATAACACCTCTGAAAAACATATTCAGAAGTAAAACACAAAAAAATGGAGCTAATACTAATGCAGAATACACTTAAACACCCTCTCCCTTTTAGACTGGTCTTAGTAAAAACCAAATCACAAAAATCATTCCCAACATTGACCAAGCCAAATACATCGAATAGTTGCCATTATGCAACTTCTTTAACCTGTTAGTGAAAACAAAGGTAAGCTTAACGCTAAACTTGTCATAAATCCAATCAATTGCTCGATCCAGCCACCAGGTAACTCTAGCCACTACACTTACTAACTTTAATCCGATATCATAAGGATCAAAGAATCTCTTCTCTGCTTTATCATACACCCAAGACAACCCCGGAGCATAATGTATATGATCTACTGCCTTAAGTCCGGAACCATTCTTCTTAACACCAAAAATATGATTTAATAAAGCAGCTCCTAGAACAACTAAAGTAATAATTACTAATGTCATGTTGGTAGGCCAGCCATAAAAATGATGTCCTTCCAACGCATGCTCTCCTAAAACCGGCTGAATGAGATGCTTAATGGGAAAATAATTAAATACTCCAAAGACTATACAGATGAGTGCAATTAAAATCATAGGTATATACATAACCGGCGAAACCTCTTTAACACTAGCATTCTCTTTACTTACCTTACCTAAGAAAGCTGCATGGCCCAACTTAAGAAATGATGCTGCGGTAAAGAAAGATCCTATAACGGCAGCAGCATAAAAGATCCAGCCCCTCTCTAGCGCCCCATCATAAACAAGCTCCTTTGAAAAGAAACCGTTAAAAGGAGGGACTCCGGAGATAGAAACTGCGGCTACAACAAAACAAGCAAAGGTTATTGGCATCTTCGATCTAAGCCCGCCCAGCTTCTCTAAGCTGCTAGAACCAGTCTGTTTTTCTACCGCGCCACCGGTAAGAAACAGGCAGCTCTTATATAGTGCGTTATTAACCATATGGAATAATCCGCCAATAATACCCACAGGCAGAGCTGTACCGATACCCAAGATCATATATCCCACCTGGCTTATGGCATGGTATGATAAAAGCTTTTTATAATCCTTTTGTATTAATGCCATCATAACAGCCAAAATTATAGTCAAAGCACCTACAGTCATCAGTAATATACTAATCCATGAAGCCGGGATTAATTTAAAGATATTCAGAGAAATTCTGGTAAGAAAATAGATACCCAATAGCTTTTCTAATGCCGCCGGCATAAAAGCCATAAAGGGAAGCGGAGCGTCAATTGCCGCATCGGGGATCCAGCTGTGAAACGGCATTGAACCTGCCTTAGAAATAGCCCCGATCATTAATAATATAAAAGCTAATCCACCCAGTGAAGTCAAAGGAAGAGATATATTCGAAATCGTTAATGTGCCGGCCAAATGTCCGGTTAAAGCTATTCCAAACATCATACACAAATCTGTTATTCCTAAAATTATAAATGCTTTGGTGGCCGTCTTAAATGCCGCTTTTCCTCCGATAGCAATCATCCCGAACAAAGCTGCTAGAGAACCTTCCCAGAAAAATAGCATAACCACTAAATTATCAGCAAGGACTGCTCCATTAATACAGGTAAGGGTAATTAAAAAATAGGCATAGAATTGATTCAAGAATTGCTTATTACGCATAAAAACCGTTGAATATAATATAACGACAAGCCCAAAGAATGCGCTAGAGGCTAATATGAAAGCACTGAAGTGATATAGTCTTAGAGAAAACTCTAACCCAAAACCAGCCCAGGGTAGACTATAATAAAGATTAGATTTAAATAAAGCAACCGCAAATATAAAATTTAATAACCCGGCGGATAAAGCAAAGCCCTCCCTTACCCTTGAGTACTTCTTAGGAGTAAACAGGGATGCTATAGCGCCTAATAAAGGAATGATCAAAAATAAAAGTAGCATTTTATTTGTCATTTTACCAAACCCAAAATTTGCACTGCAGTAATTTTAACAAAATCAGCAGGATAATTAATCAAAATTCCGCTCAAAAGAGAAAGAAAACCTAACAAAGCTACACTAAAGACCATAACCGGACTTGCCTCTTTTACTAACGGAGTTTTTTCCTGGCCAAGGAAGACTAAGTTAAATACTCTAAAAAGGTAAATTATAGTTAAAAAGGCCCCAAATAGAAATAGTAGGCCAATGCCAATTTGCTTAGCTTCTAAAGCTCCGGAAAATATTAAATATTTGCTAAAAAATCCGCCAAACGGAGGTATCCCCATTACGGAAAAAGCACAGAACAGGAATGCTACTGCTGTTATAGGCATTGTTTTAATAAGCCCGCCTAGCTTGGTAATATCCTTTACCTTTGTATTCTGCTCAACTATACCTGCGCAAAGGAAGAGCCCGGCCTTAGCAAGACCATGCATTAATATATATAGGAGAGCTCCTGAAATACCTATATTATTACCCACAGCAAAACCAAAAAAGATGAAACCAATCTGGCTAATAGTCGAATAGGCAATAATTCTCTTTAAATCCGTTTCAATCAGTGCTGCGCCTGCCGCAACAATTGCGCTGATAACAGCTATGACAGGTACAATAGTATGCCAGATATCAGGAATAGTGAAAGTGACTAAAAACAACCTAGCAAATATATAAACACCGATCTTAACCAGAACCGCGGCATGAAGCAGAGCAGTAACTGGAGATGGAGCAACACCAGCGTCAGGAAGCCAGGTATGGAATGGAAGCGTGGCTGACTTAGCCAGTATCCCGACAAGTATCAAAGCAACTGCTATGTTGGAGATCGGATCCTTCATCAACGCTCTTATAGTAAGCATATCGAAGGAACCGGTCTGCTGATAGATACTGATAAACCCGATTAACATAACTAAGGCACCGAATACAGTAACTAAGAACGATTTATCCGCCTTAAATATATAGGTCTTCTCTCTAAAGAATCCGATTAAACGCCAACTGGTTATTGCGGTGATCTCCCAAAATAGATAAAGCAAGATAAGATTAGCCGAAAATACCAGGCCCATCATCGCGCCTAAAAATAATACTACCATACAATAATATTCGTTCTGATTCTCATAGTGGCTAATATATCCAAATGAATATAGAACAATAATTGAGCTGATCAAGCTGGATACACAAGCCATAAAGACCGCCAGATTATCTGCTAGGAGAGTAAAATTAAATCCATAAATGAATTGCTGGGTTATTAAAACTGTTTTTCCGGATATAACCAGCGGGATAAGTCTTAAAGAGAGGATAAACGAAGTTAAAACCAGAATAAGGGCAAGTGCATTTCGCAGGCGCAGAGAAATCTTACCGGCCAGAGAAAGGCAAAAAGAACCTATTACCGGAACAAATACAATAGCTAAAACCAACAAGTTATAATTCATACCTCACCTTAACAGAATAACCCTTATTTAATCTTTATTATTCTAGATAAATGGATCTTCGGGTAGGCTTAAAAAGCCTTGCAGCAAGGGTAGATAACAAAATATTCATTCTTAATCTATAGAATGAATATTGGGTATTTTAGCAAAAATTTACCTGCTGTCAAGAAAAATAGTACTTAATAAAAAGGCCAAAGACTAAAGATTAAGAATCAAAAAGCTTAATTTTAGGCTTTAAACTTACTTTATAACAATATCAAAGACCTTAACTTTTGCCGGCGGTTTATTCTTTTCCCAGGGCCGCACATAATTAAAAGTAATCCTGGTTTTACTCGGTTTGAAAGCTTTAAAAGTCCACTCGTCTTTGCCGGGAGCGCCAACAACCTTAGATTTAGGAGCTATATACCTTAATCCAACTACAGTAATAATCTTATTATCCAATGCCTGAGCCAACTGCCATTGGTAACCGGTTGTCCGGTTAGAATCCAGGATAATTACAAAATCCTTCCCCGCCTTTACCTTAATTGTTTCCTGGGTAACTCCGGGTTTATCCTGAGCATACGAAGAAGCATAGGCCAAAACTAAACCTAAACCTATAAATAAAATAACTCTTAATCTTTTATACATAACTCTCCTCCCCATGCATTTATTTATGACACAACTAATTATTTTATAAACAACATCTCGCGGTACTTCGGTAAATCCCAAGCGCTATCTGAAACCACACACTCAAGTTGATCCGCATGTTTTCTTATATGCTCCATAAGCGGCTTCAGCTCGACAAAATAAAGCTCAGCACGCTTATCGCTACTCAACTTCTTGGCTCGCTCAAGAAGCTTGCCCAATTTTAAGGTGTTCTTACGTACATAATAAATCCTGGAGAAAATATCACATAGATGCTCTTTCTTATCAGTAAGAGCGGCTAAATCCAGCTTTAAAGCAGCTGCTTTCTTTAAATTAACTAACTTGTTAAGATTTCCTGATAAAAGTTTTTCGTATTCATAACCCGCCGGGACTATGGAAGCATTAACCATCTCCTGCAAAGTATTTGCTTCTATTTCCAGGGTAAGATTATACATATGCAACCAGATATTATAACGGGCCGTTAATTCTTCTTTAGAGAAAACCTTATATTTCTCAAACAGCCTAATACTCTTTTCTTTAGTAAGTGCTTGCAAAGCCTTATGTGTTGCGGAAACATTAGGTAGGCCTCTCCTCTTAGCTTCCTTTACCCACTCCGGAGCATAATTATTGCCTTCGAACCGGATTTTCTTAGTCTCCTTAACTATTGCCCCAATAACCTTAAGAACAGTAGCGTTAAAATCCTTACCCGAGCCTTTTTTAATCTGCTCAGTCACGTAATCAAGGCTTTCAGCAACTATTGTATTAATTACGACAATGGGAGTTGAGATATTTTGAGAAGAACCTACTGCGCGAAACTCAAACTTTGCGCCGGTAAAAGCAAAAGGTGACGTGCGGTTCCTGTCGGTTGTATCTTTATTAAATTTAGGAAGACGTCCTACTCCTAAATCAATAATATCGCTCTTAGAAATCTTTGACTTTACCCCTTTTTCAATCATATTCAGTATTCCGGTAAGCTGTGTACCTAGAAATACACTCATAATCGCCGGAGGAGCCTCATTAGCACCCAGGCGATGTTCATTACCAGCAAGAGCTACTGATGAACGCAAAAGATCACTGTGAAGATATACCGCCCGCAAAACCGCAGCCAATACAGCTAAAAATTGCAGATTATCTTCAGGAGTCTGACCCGGATTTAGCAAATTATTACCTTTATCATCGCCTAAAGACCAGTTTACATGCTTACCGCTTCCGTTAATGCCGGCAAAAGGCTTTTCGTGCAACAGGCAAACCATACCATGGCGTAAAGCAACCTTCTTCATCAACTCCATTAAAAGCTGGTTATGATCTGCAGCAAGGTTAGACTCTTCAAATATCGGAGCAAATTCATACTGATGAGGGGCAACTTCATTATGCCTAGTTACGATTGGTATCCCTAACCGGTACGCTTCTTCGGCTACGGCAAACATAAAATTCAACACGCGTTCTTTTATTGTTCCGAAATACTGATCTTCCAACTGTTGACCCTTTGGCGAAGGAGCGCCTACAAGAGTTCGGCCGGTCATAATCAAGTCCTGACGCAAATCATAATAGTGTTTATCTATTAAGAAATAC
>Ga0172375_10002678_pt1 | contig 27579 bp, 22 predicted proteins | sample LakKiv1m_FD_114537 | JGI IMG/M metagenome (GOLD analysis project Ga0172375, IMG submission 114537) | Freshwater microbial communities from Kabuno Bay, South-Kivu, Congo - kab_092012_11.1m | ecosystem: Environmental > Aquatic > Freshwater > Lake | place: Democratic Republic of the Congo...
AAATTCCGTTTTGGAGGTATATTGATTAATAAAAGGAGTCTAAAAATCTAAAAGATGTGAAAAAATTGATCAATTTTGATTAAGATCATAAGGTAAAGGGTTTTTCAAAGGTTTCTATTAGTAATCGTTCCCAGGTAGGACTCACTGCTGGTGGTATTGTCTTTTATATTGATAAAGACCCTGGTTTTTCCGGTGGCGACCTGTTTTGCAAAGATTGAATTGGTCACTGTCCAGGGTCTCAGAAGCGGCGGCTGATCGCCAAGCAGGATTTCACGCGGATCCTTTGTTCCGATCTTGAACCAGGTGGTATGGTCGACAATCACCTTGGGAGTATTTTGGGCGAGAAGAGTCGTCCCGACCCCGGAAATACGTACTCCGTAGCAATAGCAGGCAGTAAAAGTGGAATTGGTCAGTGCAATGTAATTCGAACCATTGTATTTATAATAAACGATTGAGCTGGTGCGATGAAAAACCGAATTATTGATAATTGTGGAATCAACGACAAAATATCCGGCGAGCTTCGAACTTCCGCCACTTACAACCTGGCTTTCATAATCAGGGTAAAGATCATGGACATAGCAGTCTTCGATCTGGATTTTTTTAACCGTTGTAGTCACTCCGCTTTCCGGCATATATAACGAAATTAGGTATTTAACTTTTGAATTGCCGTCAATATCCAATCCCTGAAGTTTCAGGGACGACTGATCTCCGAGCCTGAAGAAAACGAGAGAATCTGCGGGTAAATCCCTTAATATTTTGACAAAGGCCTTTCCTTCGCCGTCGGCGGCAATCGTCAGGCTCTTGTCAACCAGCGTCCCCAGTTTTGATAAATTGGTTTCGGTATATTCCGCCTCAGGCACTAAAAGCAGAACGTCGCCATCTACCGCTCCGGCAATGGCAGAGGAAAGAGTTCCTTCGCCGGGAGTTACGTAAGTCTGAGAATTTAAAAACCCGATCAGGCTTACCAGAAATAAAAGAACCGCTAACTTTTTATTCATGGCTATTCTCCTTTTTGTAATACTTATTTGGTTTAAAATCGTACGGAATACTCATATCTCAACATAAGAAAAATAAGGAGCCAGAACAAGATTGTCAATCCGCTCAGGTTCAAAAAAGGTTCAAAAAGGTTCAAAAATGACGTTTAAGCCCCATTGAACCCGGGTAAAGGTCAAAAACTCTCTCGTTTACCAATCTCAAGATCGATCAGACCAAATGACTTTTTCGATATTCAGATGGCGTTTGATGATATTGCCGGAGGAAGCAGGTGCTGAAATATTTGGGATATTTAAAGCCGACCCGATAGGCGATTTCACTGATCGTCAGGTCGGTCTTGCGTAGTAATTGGGCGGCCTGTTCAAGGCGGATGGTTTTAATGAATTCCTGCGGTGTCAGGCCGGTCAGCGCCTTCAGTTTCAGAAACAGGTTAGTGCGACTCAGTCCGGCTTCAGCCGCCAGGTGTTTAATGGCTAAGGCCGGGTCGGATAACCGGGCCGTAACCACGCCCCGGATGGTCATCAGGAATTTTTCGTCAGTCGAGGCGTCGGCGACCTTATTTGGTTCCAGAATCAACTCCCGGCGATAACGCTCCCGTAATTTTTCGCGCGACCCGATGATATTCTTGATGCGGGCGTCGAGAAATCTGAAGTGGAACGGTTTTTCAATATAATCGTCGGCGCCGGTTTCGATGCCCTCGATTTTACTTTCGAGAGCAGTCTTAGCGGTCAGCAAAATGATTGGAATATGACTCGTCGCCAGATCGTTTTTTAACCGGCGGCATAGTTCAATACCGTCGACCTTCGGCATCATCACATCACTGATGATAATATTCGGTACTAATTTTTTAGCCGTTGCCAGACCTTCCGCGCCGTCTTCCGCTTCTGCGATCCGGTACTTACGGGATAAAGTTTTCCGCAGATAAGTCCGAAACTCGACGTTATCCTCAACCAGCAGAATTAACGGACTCTCCGGGTTGCTCATGACATCCGGCAGCATGCCCGGCCGTTCCCCAACCGATGAATCCGGCTCTTCTGTGATCTTCATCAGTGAGCGGTAGTGCGCCGTTTCGGTGATGTTGGAAATTATTTCAGAGTCCTGATAAAAATCCCGGCCCAACGGCAGGCTGACAATAACCTCGCAACCTTTGATCTCCGGCTTATCCGGAGCCGGGCCTGCGACCGGACTGTTAATGGTAATGCTGCCATGATGCAGTTCCACCAGTTTTTTGGTCAGCGCCAACCCGATACCGGAGCTGCTCTGGCTGGAACGTAAACCATCCCGCGCCTGGAAAAACCGCTCGAAAAGATGCTCCATATTTTCCGGGCTGATTCCCACTCCGGTGTCGGTGACAGTGATGACAATCTGTGGGCAGTCCCGACCGGAATCATGAACCTCCGCCAAATTAACGGTAACAGTGCCATTATCGGGTGTATATTTGAAGGCGTTGTCGATAATGTTGACCAGGATTTCTTCCAGTTTTTCCCAGTCAAACCAGTTCTCGATTGTATCACGGCCGGCATTGAACTGATATTTGATATGGTGTTTACGGGCGGTGTCCCGGAAGATTTCTAAAACTTCCCGCACGAATTGGATCAGATCGCCCCGTGAAACCTTCAGGACTTCGCGTCCCTGTTCGGCGCGCCGGAAAGTCAATAGCTGGTTGGTCAGACGCAGCAGATATTTGACATTGCGGTGCATGATCCGGAACTCGTTTTTGTAAGGCGCATCCTTTTTTAGGGTAGTCAGGATTTCCTCGAGCGGAGCCAGAATCAGCGTCAGGGGGGTTTTTAGTTCGTGGGCGACGTCGGTAAAAAACTGGAGTTTGAACTGATTGAGTTCTCTGGTTTTTTCCTTTTCCAGGCGTTCAATTTTCAGATCGTGCCGGACCCGAACCAACCCGATCATATAAGCATTAATACCATAGATCAATCCGCCGGCCAGCAGAATGTACATGAGATAAGCCCACCAGGTTTTCCAGAAAGGGGTCTCGATCCGGATTGCCAGACGTGCGCCGCTCTCGTTCCAGACGCCGTCGGCATCGGCGCCCTTGACCCGGAAAATATAATAACCGGGATCGAGATTGGTATAATTGGCATAGTGGCGCGTGCCGGCCCGAATCCAGTCGTTGTCGAATCCCTCGAGCTTGTAGATGAATTGGTTTTTTTCCGGACGGAGATAATTCAGCACGGCAAATTCAAACGACATCTGGTTTTCCTTGTAGGAAAGCCTTAGTTCGGTCGAATCCGCATAGAAATTATGCGGGATAATCCTATCCAACACGGTGATATTGGTAATAACGACGGGAGAAACGGTGGAATTAGCCGCGATCTTAAAACTGTCCGGCGCAACGGAATTGAAGCCGTTATTGCCGCCGAAGAATAATTCTCCCCGGCGATTTTTAAAACAGGAACGAATCCAGAACTGATTGCCCTGTAAACCGTCATTGGCGTCGTAGTTGATGAAGGTTTTTTCTCCGACATTGAATCGGGAGAGTCCGTTGGTGGTACTGAGCCAGAGATTTCCATTGGAATCTTCGAGCATTCCGACCACGATGTTGCTTGGTAATCCATCGGCCTTTGTAAAAAGTCTGAATACACCGGTAGTCGGGTTAAGCAGGTTCAGACCTTTGCGGGTGGCTATCCAAAGATTGTCCGCCCGGTCCGGGTAGATATATTGCACAAAATTATCGCTGAGGCTGCTCTTATTAGTCTCGTCCGCCCGATAATGAATGCAGGTCAAATCGGCCAGGTCGAATCTTACCAGCCCGGAACGCAGATAGCCGATCCAGAACAGATCGGGTTTTTCGATCCAGATTGATTCCACGGCTTCGAGGTTCAGCGGATTGCCTTCGCCATAGACGAGCGGCTGAAATTCGCCGGTTTGTTTGTTAAAATAGCACAATCCGCTGTTGGTGCCGAGCAGCAGCCGGCCGTCGGGCAATTCCCGGATGACATTAATGAAATTATGTCCGGTGACCGGCGGGATTATATTAATGAAACGTTTAAAGACATTCTGCCGGCGATCGAGGCGGTTAAGCCCTTCTTTGGTGCCGATCCATAGTTCGCCGGAATCGCTGCCGTAAACACAGGTGATATGATCGCTGCTGAGACTGTTGGGCTGATTTTTATTGGCTTTGAATTGGATGAATTTTTGAGCGTTCCGGGATAATTTATTCAAGCCGCCGCCCTCGGTGCCAATCCAGAGCGTGCCCTCCTCGTCTTCGAAAATTGATAAAACGGTATGGTTACTGAGTTCGCCCGGATTGCCGACCCGATTGCTGTAAAGCCGAAAACGGGGGCGGTTTTTAATAAAGCTATCGACTCCGCTGCCATCCATCCCGATCCAGAATTTCCCGGTGCGGTCCTGGTAAATGGTTCGAACGCTGTTGCTGCTCAGGCTGGAGGGATCATTAGGTTCGTTCCAGTAATGCTGAAAACCGTTAAACGCGGCATCGAAAAGATTAAGTCCGCCCTGCACCGTGGCAATCCAGAGATTACCATCGCGGTCTTCGAAAATGTCTTTAATTTCATTGCTGCCCAGACTGGTCGGGTCGCCGGCGTTCGCCTGATATAAAATATTCTGGCGGGTGTTGCCGTCAAATTTCCTTAGTCCGTTATACCGGCTGCCAATCCAGATATTTCCGGCGCGATCTTCAAACAGAGCCGAAATTCTTGCGGATTCTCCGCCAAAAGAAATATGTTCGATGACCTGTTTTTCCCGGTCGAAGCGGAAAATATTATCCGGCGTGCCGATCCAGAGATTGCGATGGCGGTCCTCGATGATTTTTGTGACATTTTCTGAAAAAATCGGACTGTCGGGGTCATTGGGCTGGACATGAAACGGAATGAAGACATTTTTTCGCCAGTCGAACTGAGCCATTCCGTTGCGGGTGCCAATCCAGAGGACTCCAAAACTATCTTCGAAAATTGTACGCACGAAATTATTTGTCAGACTTTGCAGGTTCCCCGGATCATTTATCCAATGCGTAAACCGTTCGGTAGCACGGTTGAAGCGATTTAGGCCGCCGCCCTCGGTCCCGATCCAGAGGTTGTGAAATTTATCTTCATAAATGCACCGAATCCAGCTGGACGAAATCGAGGTGGAATCATAAATGTCATGACCATAAACCGTAAAGTTGTAGCCGTCATACCGGTTCAGCCCGTCTTGAGTTCCGAACCATAAAAAGCCGAAGCTGTCCTGTAAAATACAATCCACCCGCCCGTCGGAAAGACCATTGCGGATATTCAAATGATCGAAAAAGATCTTCGTTTCTCGGGCCAAGAGCGCCGACGTTCCGATCAGAAGGCCGGCAATGGTGCCAATAATTTTACCGGACGCTGGAAAGTCATTGATGGTCATTTATTGTCAGGGATTGTCAGACGATGGTCATTTTATTACTGAGCGCAGCGAAGTTCTGTCATAAGCCAATCATACTTAAATCTCCGATCTACAACTTACAACCGACATATTCCCTCACGGCTTCCATTCGCCGATAGTCTCGATATAGACTTTGGTTTGCGGATCGGAAGTGTAAAATTCGTTGGAATTGTAGTACCAGCCCAGGGTCTCGGAAGCGCCGCCGCTCTCGGTCGTAATCAGGAAACGATTGGCGAGATGCCCGAAGTAATTGGCCTGATCGCGCGGCCAATCGTTGTCGCCGCCGCTCGGATCGACCGGAATCCAGCCGTAATTTGGCAGGTAAACTTCGACCCAGCGATGGAAAACGTCATCCCAGGACAGATCATCACCGCGTACTACAATCGAGCCAACATACCGCGCCGGCAGTCCGGCCGCCCGGCACATCGCGATATAGACGAAAGTGTATTCCGAGCAGCTGCCGTTGCCGCGCGCCAGGACGGTCGGAGCCGTGTTCCAGCCGCCGACCCGCTCGTAAAACAGATTGGCGATCAGGTAATTGAATATCTTGCGTGCGATCCAGTACGGATTTTTCTCAGTGCCGACGGCTTCGCGAACCGCATTCCGGACGACTGGGTTATCGTATTGGTATTTCTCGTTGTTTTCGAGATATTTTTGGTTGATGTCGGCCGGAATTTTATCCAGTCCACCGACTTTTTCCGGGTAAATGAAATACTGAACTTCGTAGGCGCTCACATCGGCTGTCATTTCAAGATTGATGACCTGACCGGCGTCGATGTTTTTCAGATTGTAATGGGCGGATTTCTGATCCCAGCGATCGGTGACGATGTCGGTGTATTTGGGCGAAAATTGCAGATCGCCGTTCAGGGTTTGGGTGTCGCGATTCTTCGGCAGCGCGATATAGACGTCGAGGTTGCGGATTTTGCCCGGTCCGAAATTGCGTGTCTGGTGCGTGAAGAGAACCTTAGCCTTACGCTCGTTTTTAAGGATGAAGTGCTCGTTGTCGCGGATTGTGAGTTGATAAAGCTTGTCGTTCTGGTAATCGACCGCCCAGAGCGATTGTCCATCACAGGCCAGGCCTTTGGTATATGGACCGGGCGCGGCGGTAATGAAAACGACGCAACCGCTGTTCGGATCGATCAGGTAAATTTCGTCCAGTCCGCGGTCGGAAGTCCACAGATACTGGCCGTCGAAAACCAAACCGCGAACCTCTTTGGATGGCGCCTTGAAAGCCTTTATCGTGGTACCATCTTCCGGGCTGAACTGAATGATTTCATCGGAGCCATCATCCGCGCACCACAGATATTTCCCGTCCCAGGCTAAGTCGCGCGGACTGCGACCGGGCGCGTCCACTGTTCTTAGAATCATTCCGCTTTTCGGATCGACCTGGTAAATCTTGCCGTCGCTGAGATCGGAAACCCACAGGGCTTTGCCGTCCCAGGCTAATCCCATCGGCCAGTAACCGGGCGACGGAATCTGGCGTAAGACTTTGCCGTTGGCTTTATCGATGCAATAAAGCAGGTCGGTTTTGCGGTCGGCCAACCAAAGGTTTTGCCCGTCGTATTCCAGACCGGTCGGACAGGTGGACGGCAAATCGAAGGTCTTTACAATCTCGCCGGTAAAAGCCGCCAGCCAGGCCGGCAGGAGTAAGACGCCAGCCATATTAAATAATTTCTTCATAAAACCCTCCGGAGTTATCGGTTTTATTTCGATTTTATAAATGGTCGATCAAATACTGCAGGCCCTTTTGATAAGCCGTCAAACCGGATTCCAGAAAACGCTGTTCAGACATTTCTCTTAGCAGAGATTCATTAAAACAATCCTGTGAGCCGGGCATTTCCTTCAAATGAACCTCCACTGTTCTGATTTTCAGAATGGCCAGTAACTCCCGTAAAGCCTGGCAATTGCGCGCAAATGCTCCCGGACTGATCAATAGGCCGGCAATGTCAAAACGATTACGGGCAACCGCTTTCAGCATGTTTTCTTCGGAATATAATTGCAGGATTTTGAGTTCGACGTTGGCTGTGCGCGCCGTCCGCCGTAAAGCCGTATTGATTTTATCGAGGGTCAGGCGCGTTCCGTTGGCGGCGGAAATTTTTCCCAGAAAGGGCAGATTGGGTCCGTGAATGATTAAAATTTTCATGGCTGAAAAATAACAGGGATTTGGCGGAATTGCAACAGCTGTGATAATAGTCAATTAATTAACCACATCAAAGACAGAATTGTCAGGCGGCACAGCCCGGTTTGAAACCGATGATTAATATTTGGCCGGTTTTTGGAATTGAAAAGTGTTTATGAAAAAGAAAAAGAAAATATTAGTCTTGATCGTTATATTTATCCTGATGCTCATATCCCTGATCATCGGAATCCATAGTAATCATCCTCAAGCCGATCCGGCCACCGTCAGCCTGAAGAGCGACTCTGTGAGATAAGCGCGAAATTGCTGATTTAAAAGGGCAAATATCCGTGAATATCCGCGTTATTCAGCGGCAAATGATATGTTTTAACGCCGGTTTGCCAGCTTGGCCAGCAGACGCAGAATTTCGAGATACAGCCAGACCAGCGTTACCAGCAGGCCAAACGCTCCATACCATTCCATATATTTCGGAGCGCCCTGAGCCGCGCCGGACTCAATGAAATCGAAATCAAGCACCAGATTCAGGGCCGCAATGACAACGACAACCAGGCTGATACCGATTCCCAGCGGCGAACCGGCGTACATAAAACCTATATTGACGTGGAAGAGGCTCAGGAGCATTGTGATTAAATAAAAGACGACAATGCCGCCAGTAGCCGCCGCGATACCAAGTTTGAAATTTTCGGTCGGCTTGATCAAACGGGATTTGTAGGCGATCAACAGACAGAACAGCGTGCCGAAGGTCAGGGCGACGGCCTGGAAAACAATACCGGGATAACTTTTTTCAAAAATGGCTGAAATTCCACCGAGGAAAAGACCTTCCAGGACGGCGTATAGCGGCGCGGTGAACCGCACGGCGGCTTTATTGAAAGCAGTAATCAGACCGACGATAAATCCGCCGATGGCGCCGACCGCCATCCACGGCAGGGCGGCCGACGGGTCCCAGGAAACAGTCTTGCCCCAGACATAAGAAGCGGCAAGAACAGTCAGCAGAAGCAGCGACAGGGTTTTGTTGACAGTGCCCTGAATGGTCATGACGGCGCTGTTATCGGTGGCGCGGAGGTTGGTAAAAGTTTTGGCGTTTAAGGCCGGATTGGCGGTGCGCATATAAATTCCTTTCTATTTTCTAAGCTCATTTTCAGTGACACAATTTCGTAAATATCCGTTGAACCGGCAAACCCGAGAAAAAGTTACCGGAAAGATAAGATATATTACATGGAGGGTTTCATAGAGAATGCGAGGAAAAATTCGTTATTGCGGCTATATTGATTGTCGTTATTTATCGGCTAAAATTCAAGGTAACCGGTCCTGATGGCGTAGATCGGCTATTTCAAATAAAGGATTTTACGTTGCAGACGGTGGCGGGCATCGCTGAAGCGCACGAAGTACAGCCCGGAAGCCATCTGTGGCGGTTGCCATTGACTGGTAAAATACCCGGCCTCCAGCAGACCGTCGGCAATGACCGCTACTTCGCGGCCGAGCAGATCGCAAACGACGATCCGGCCCTTGGTATTATACGGCAGGTCCAATTTAATTGAAACTGACTGATTGAACGGATTGGGATAGGGCTGATGCAGGTTGAATTCATCCGGCAGGGTCGGCGGTTCAGCGGCGGAGTAGGAAACGGTTTTTAAGGCCCAATTACCCGGGTCGACCGTAAAGGAATTCGGCTTGAAATTACACAGCAGGCCAAAGGATTGGGATTCAAGGCTGTCGATGACAACATAGCTGGTATCGTTCACACCGTCAGAAAAATACAATTCGAGCGGCATCCGGAAAATGGTTGCGGTGGTTTGGATTTGCTTTAACGTGACGGTCAGCTTCCAGGAATCGATTGAGCGGCGTTGTACCTGCCAGGTAGCTGCGTAATTCGGTAAACCGTAACCGTAAATCCATTCCGTGAAGAACCAATCTAAGCTCAGATTGCGGACTTCTTCGCAAACCAGCTTAAAATCCTCTGTCGTGGCGACCGAACCGCTGAATTTTTGCCGGTAAGCAGCGAGGATTTCGTAAAACCGTTCGTCGCCAACCAGACCACGCAGCATGTGCAATACCCAGGCGCCTTTATCGTACACAATCAGATTGAAAATATTACTGGAACTGGTGGTATCCCGGATAAATAGGCTGCCGGAACTCCAGCGGGTCGGCCGGTTAATGGCGGTCATGTAGCCGGTGAGGCCGTCTGCCCCATACAGATTTTCGTACCAGAGGGCTTCGGCGTACCGCGCAAAACCTTCGTTCAGCCAGATATCCTGCCAGGAAGCGCAGGTCACATCGTTGCCCCACCAGGAATGCGCCAGTTCGTGGCAGATCAGCAATTCAGAAAACGATCCGAGGCTGGTAGCGGTCTGGTGTTCCATGCCGCCGCTCCAGGAAAATTGGGCCTGCCCGTATTTTTCCCTGATAAACGGGTATTCACCCCAGATTTCCGAAAAGTATGCCAGCATTTCCCCGGTTTTTTCCAAATACTGCCGGGCATTCTCGACCGATTCCGGGTAAACCCAATATTCCAGCGGCATCGTGCAGTTCTGATCGCGGCTGGTATAAGTCTCGCTCCAGTATGTGTAATTGGAAACCGCGATAGAAATCAGATAGACTGCGATCGGATAGCACTCCTGCCAGTAATATGTTTTTGTGGCGTTGTAATTTTCAGTGATTTGGACAAGATTGCCATTGGAAACCGCAGTTAAGTCTTGCGGCACGGTGATGGTAATGTCCGCCGAATCGGCTTTGTCATAAACCCGGTCCTTGCAGGGAAACCAGGTGTGGGCATAATAAGGCTCGCTCAGGGTTGATATGACCGGCGATCCGTTATGATATTTAAAGAAAAAGCCTTTGGAATTGGTGGCCACCGGGGTTCCGCTGTATTCAATTACAACGCTGAATGTATCGGAGTCATTAAGAAATCGGTTTAAGGTCAGAGTCAAAATATCAGTGCGGTGAATATAACCGGTCGCGTCCCCGCCAACGCCTGATACCGTCAGCGTATTGTCCAGATCAAGTTCGATTTGTTGCAGATTGTCCTGATTGGCAATTCCCCGGATAATGGCGCTTCCGGACAGGCTTTCACTGGCGACATCGATATGCAGGTTCAGTCCGTAAAAAGTGACGTCATAGGCGTTGAGATTCGAGAGAGATACGGATTTGGATAATAACCGCCGGTTTTCCAGCCAGCCGGTTTTGTCCTGGATTTCCTGATCGATCCAATCGACGTCAATCTGGGCCAAAGCGGCTTCGGCCAGCACCAGGGCGATCAAACCTATCGAAAAACTTCGCTTCATATTGCGCCGGAAAGTTAAACACGGTGCTTAGGTTTTCAATTAATTTTATTCCGGCCGGTCATAATCTGGCATTCAACCTTGAAAATTTGGATAATTCCGAAATCATTGTACATTTCACAACGATTATTGAAACGCAAGAGTGTTCAGATTTCAGAGAGAGAACGTGTGATCGGGCATTCCTTCCAAAATAAATATTCGGTAGTTCTCAGGCTGATTATGATAGCGTTCGGTTATATTTTTCCGGCTTTTGGGGCGGATACGGCCGAAGGCAGCCAGCCGGTTACTTTCGGAACAGAAACCGATGCGGTTTATCAATATCTCTGGCGCGGGATCAGCTATAACCGCGGACTGTTGGTCCAACCATCGGCCTGGCTTTACAGAGGTGATTTTACCCTCTCGGTCTGGTGTAATTTTACACTGTTTGATTTTGATAAAGCTGTTAAACAACATGAAATTGATCTGACGGCGCAATACGATCTGTCTCTTGGGAATTTTATCGTTTCTCCGTCGGTCAATGTCTATTTTTATCCGAATGAAACGCAGGCTCCGACTACCAGAGAAATGGCTCTGTATCTTAAATACTGCCGTAAGAACTGGGAATTTACTACCAGCCAATACTGTGATTACCTGGAATATCGTAGGGCCTATTACGGCGAAGCCGGGACGACCTTTACCATTGATGCTCTTACGTTAGGAATGAATGCAGGCTGGGCCTCGCCGAAATTCAACCAGGCTTACAGCAATCTTACACGCGGCACTCTGAGCAACTTGGCCCTGAGCGGCAGCTATACAATCGGATTAACGGAAACGGTAACGATCCAGTCGCATATCGAAATATTTCGTAATATAGACAGAGAGTTACAGCGAATAAACGGCTGTAATCTTTTGAACTTCGGTGTTATTTTCAGTATAGGAGCCTAAGCATGACTATACGAGGAAAAATCGTAAGACTGATTATCACTCTGACTGGTTTGTTTGCAATCGGGATTTTTCTATCAGACTGGTCCGAGTCAAGGCGACTGAATGAATTTCTGGAAACCTTCCGCAGAGATAAGGAAATTAATCTGGACAAGTCAGTTGAAAATTACGGAAATAATTTAAAAACGTTCGCTTACGATTATACCTACTGGGGTGAAATGGTAAACTTCATTAAAAGCCAGAATCGGAACTGGGCTTATGAAAACCTTGAAGCGGTTTTAGCTACTTTCAACACGCATGGTGTTTGGGTTTACGAACCGGATTTTGATCTGGTATACACAGTTGCCGCTCCCGGATTTGATCGGACCAGTAACTTACCGTTCAGCAAAGAGGAGCTTCGTACAATTTTTCAAAAATCCTGGTTTAATCATTTTTTTTATCAGTCAGGACGGCCATTTATGTGAAATCCGGACAGCGCCGATTCAGCCCAGCGGCGATTTGAAAAGAATCAGTCCGCCGCGTGGATACTTTATTATCAGTCGTTGCTGGACTGATGAGGTCTTAGCCGATCTGAGTTCCCTGACCGACTCCGAAATCAAACTGGAGATTTTTCCCGGAGATATACTTAATGTCCACCATGAAAATCAGAACAAATATATTGTTACTTTGTACCGGACGCTTTCAACCTGGGACGGCCGGCCTGTCGCCCGCCTGGTATCGGTCAGCGAACAAACTTTTTTGAAGGATCTGACAGATTTGTACTGAACCTCCATGTATGGCTTTATTGTTTTCATTTTTCTGATAATAGTGATTGTTTCGATGTTTTTAGCTAATCATCTTGATCGCCCGATCCGGATTATTTCCAACACATTAGAGCATAACGACCCAACTACCCTGAAGAAATTAAAAACCCGGGCTTCCGAGTTTGGAAAAATTGCGAATCTGATAGACCAATTCTTTATCCAGAAGGAAAAATTGGTCCGCGAATATGAAGAGCGGATCAGAGCCGAGCAATGGGCGCGGGATTTTGTTGACAACGCGCCGTTTGGTATTCTGCTTATCCAAAATGATCCTGACGGAAAATTAATCCTGACCGGGGCAAATCTGGCGGCCGATAAGATTCTTATGAGAGAACATCAGCGCCTGATTGGAAAGACAATCGAAGAAATATATCCCACTCTTGGTCAGACCGAAGTGCCGGATGCCTACCGGAAAGTCGCCCGAACCGGGGAACGATATGACGCGGACCAGGTGATTATTTTAAGAGGAGATGTTCGTCTGTTATTTGAGATTCATGCCTTTCTCTACGGGCCAAACCTGATCGCCTCCTTTTTCCAGGAAGTAACCGAGCATAAGCGCATGGAAAACGCCCTCCGCGCCAGCGAGGAAAAATTCCGCAATTTGGTTGAAAATATGCTCGATCTGGTCTGGCAGATCGACACTAAGGGCCGATTCACATACATTAGCCCTAATATTACATATTTACTCGGATACCAACCGGAAGAAGTGATTGGTCGCCTGTCAACCGATTATCTGGCTTCCGATGACCGCGCCAACCTTGATAAGGAGATTAATGATTTTATCCGGAACCAACAGAGCATCCGGGGATTAAGTTTTGACCTGATTCATAAAAACGGTTACCGGGTCGCTTTTGAATTGAACGCCTCACCCCTGATCGATTCGGAGGGTAAATGTCTCGGATTTGTCGGAATTTGCCGTGACATTACCCTGCGCCGCCAGCTGGAAACGGAACAGATTAAAGTCCAGAAGCTGGAATCGCTGGGGGTTTTGGCCGGTGGTATTTCGCACGATTTCAATAACATTCTCACCGGTATTCTGGGGAATATTTCATTGGCGAATATGAGTACCAATGACCCAAAAATCAACACTCTCCTGGATGAAGCCGAAAAAGCATCCATGGAGGCTCGCGACCTGGTGCGTAAACTGCTGACGTTCGCCAAGGGAGGCGCGCCGATCAAGGCAAAACTATCTTTGGAGGAAATAATTCGCGAAACAGCACAGTTTACACTAAGCGGATCCCCAACCGAAATCGGTTATCATTTCGCAGAAAATTTGCCTCAGGTTGCGCTGGATCGCGATCAGTTCAATCAGGTAATTCAGAGTATTATCATCAATTCTGTGCAGGCGATGCCGAACGGCGGAAAAATAAGCATAGATGTTGATACTGTCGGCGGATTGGTGGATTTACCAGCGGCGAGCGATCGGTATGTCCGCATCCGGATTGGCGATACCGGAGTGGGCATCCCGGAAGAAAATTTAGAGCGGATTTTTGACCCGTATTTCACTACCAGGGAATTCGGTAGTGGTATGGGTTTATCGGTGGCTTATTCAATAATAAAGAAACACGGCGGACATATCAATGTAACTTCCCGGGTTGGCGAAGGAACAACCTTCAGCATTTTTCTTCCCGTCGAAGAAGATGCAGCCCCAAACCACACCCCACCCCGGAAAGTACCCGAAGGCAGCGGACACATTCTGGTAATGGATGATGAAAAAATGATTCTTGAGGTTGTGCAGGCGATGTTAAAAAAACTCGGCTATACGGTGACCTGTGCCAAAGAAGGACACCAGGCTCTTGAAAAATATCAGGCCGCACTGGCTACCGATCAGCCGTTTGATGCTGTGATTATGGATTTAACTATCGTAGGCGGCATGGGAGGCAAGGACACCATCCGGGAGCTGCGTAAGATCGCTCCTGACATTCCGGCTCTGGCGTCGAGCGGTTATGCTACCGATCCGATCATGGCCGAGCCGCAGGCCTATGGCTTCGACGGCGTCATCTCCAAACCCTACAATATGCAGATTTTAGGAACTGAGATACACCGGGTTCTGAAATCCAGATCTGCCCGGATTGGTTAGTTTAGGGAACCAGTCGCCGTCCCAGGTATCATGCGACAGCATGATCGGGTGACGGATTATTCAGTCAGCGATTCCCAGCCGGTGCGCGCTAAATTGCGGGAAATAATCCAAACACTGATTCCGGCCGCCGCAAAGAACAGCGCCGCCGCCAGATATTCGTGAAAAATCACCTTGCCGATTCCGAACAGGCTGGCGTAAACCAGCACCACGCCGAAAATCCAGTTTACGAACGTACGACCGAAACCGCTATCGCCTTTCACCTCAGGAACCTGTATGGCGATTCTTTTCCAACCGATCCCGCCGGGATGGACTTTTTGGTAGAAACTACTGAGAGTTGCATCTTTCTCGGGTTTGGTCAGAAATGTCACCAGCAGCCAGATAATTGTGGTTCCGAGGACGACCGGATAAAGCGTGATCGGCGATTGCAGCCCGAATTGGTAGCGCGCAATCGGATAGATGATCAGGGGGGCAATCATGGCCGAAATCTCCGACCAGGCATTGATTCGCCACCAGAACCAGCGCAGGATCAGAACGGCGCCCATTCCGGCGCTGGCGTTGATAATGAATTCCCAGGCTCCGGAAATGGTGGTGAGGAAATATTTGGTGACGAATAATGAGAAAACGATCAGTAGCAGCATGGCAATCCGTGAAACCAGCACATAATGTTTTTCGCTGGCTTTTTTTCGGATGAAACGTCGGTAAAAATCGTTGATGATATACGACGTTCCCCAGTTTAACTGAGATGCAATCGTCGACATATAGGCCGCCAGAAAAGTCGCGATCAGCAAGCCCAGCAGGCCGGTCGGCAGGAAACGCAACATCATTTTCGGATACATTACGCCCGGATCGACCGTATTTTCATATTTCTGGAAAAAATTCTGGAATTCCGGAGTGGCGGCTTCCGGATTGGATTGTAGCAAGGCCGGATTTTTATAAGCAGCAGCTACCTGCTGATAAAGCGCCGGATTTTCCTGCTGGAGGACGTCGGTACTCGAAGCCCGCGGCAGAACCACCAGAGCCGAAAGCGCCACGATGATCCATGGCCAGGGACGCAGAGTATAATGCGCGATCGTGAACCAGAGCGTCGCGAACAGACTGTGCTTCTCATTCTTGGCCGACATCATGCGTTGTGCAATGTAACCGCCGCCGCCCGGATCGGCGCCCGGATACCAGGACGACCACCATTGCAGGCCGATATGCGCAAAAAAAGCGCCCAATGATAATGCCAGTACGCCTCCGGTAATTCCCTGGACGCCGATATGACCGACTTTTGGGAAGAAATCCAGCACCTGCGGCGCGAGCTGGGTTTTCATTTTCACGGCGCCGCCAACCTGCGGCAGGCGAATCGCAATCACCGCCAGGATGATGCAACCGGTCATGGCGAATAAAAACTGAAAACTGTCAGTCCGGGCGGTTCCCAGCAACCCGGAAGCCGAGGCATACAGCGCGATTATCCCGGCTACGATTATGACCAGTAAAAACGGATCGATTCCCGGAATCGTCACATGAAAAATTTTCTCCATGGCTTTATGAACCCAGCCCATCACGATCGTGTTCATGAAAATTCCTAGGTAAAGCGCCCGGAAACCCCGCAGGACGGCCGCCGGTTTGCCGGCGTAACGCATTTCGGTAAATTCCACGTCGGTCATGATCCCCGCCCGCCGCCAGAGCCGGGCGAAGAAAAAGACGGTCAGCATGGCGCCGATGGCCAGATTCCACCACAGCCAGTTGCCGGCAATGCCGTTTTTCGCGACGAGCTCGGTCACAGCCAAAGGCGTATCGGCCGCGAAGGTTGTGGCCACCATCGCCGTGCCGGCTAACCACCAGGGCAGATTCCGTCCCGAGAGAAAGAATTCGCCGGTATTTTCACCAGCCCGCCGATAATAATAAATTGCGATCCCGAAAACCAATGCGAAATAAATCGCCACGACTGTCCAGTCTAACCAACCGATGGCCTGTGCTGATTCCATGTTCACCTCAGATTAATTACAAAAACGCGCCGTAAATTAAACAGTCCTGCAAAAAATGCTAAACATTTTCACGAACGAACCGGGATTAATTGTGATGACAATTGAAACCGGCCACAAAATAGCTCATCTCAATCGTCGGCAAGGTGCTTTTGACGATTGCTGTTCCGTCGATTAATTTTCAACCGGATTGTTTTCGGGCGCCAGTTTTTGCAGGGCTTCGCGGGCGGCTTTCTGTTCGGCATTGCGTTTCTGATGGCCGGCGCCGAAACCCATTTTCTGCCCGTCTATAAAAACTGCCACTTCGTATTTCTTGGCGTGATCCGGGCCGGTCGCTTTCAGGACTTTAAAGATCGGCAGATGGCGGCCGTTTTTCTGACAATGCTCGAACAGCCGTCCTTTGTAGTTGAAATGGTTGACGGTTTTTTCATCGGCTTCCTGCGGAATGATCCAGCGTTCGACGAATGCCCGGGCCGGGCGCAAGCCGCGATCCAGGTAAATCGCCCCGATCAGTGATTCGACGATACTGGCCATCAATTTGTGGAGAGTCGGCGGATTCTTCAGATTAAGGCCTTTTTCGAACAGGACCGATTTGGAGATTTCCAATTTTGTGCCGACGCGCGCCAGCGAATCGCCATTGACCATGGCCGAACGCCGCAGAGTCAGATCGCCCTCGCTTTTATCAGGGTGTTTTTCGAATAGAATCTCTGCAACAATAACCGCCAGAACCGCATCGCCGAGAAATTCCAGCCGTTCATAGGATTTCTCGCCGTTGACCACGCGGGAGCGATGGGTCAGGGCTTGTTCCAGCAGGGTTTTGTTACGGAATGTATAACCGATCCGCTGCTCGATGGGCGATACGGGCCGGAACCAGTTTCTGAACGAAAACTTCAATTGACTGTGCCGTAGACCCTGGCAGCCAAAACGGCATTATGGCCACCAAAGCCCAAGTTGTTGCTCAGCCCGGCAATCAGATTCTTTTTCTGAGCAACATTAGGTGTGTAGTTCAAATCGCACTCCGGGTCGGGAAATTCGTAATTTATCGTGGGCGGGACAATCTGATTTTGCAAGGCCAACGCCAGAGCTATGAACTCGATTCCACCCGCCGCTCCCAGCAAATGGCCGGTCATGGATTTGGTGGAACTGACATTGATGCGGTAGGCCTGTTCACCGAAAACCGTCTTGATGGCGGTCGTTTCGGTGCGGTCGTTGAGTATAGTTGATGTCCCGTGAGCGTTGATATAGCCAAAATCAGCTATCGGCAGGCCGGACATGCGGATGGCACTTTCCATGGCAATGACCGCGCCCTTGCCTTCCGGATGCGGGGCGGTAATATGGTAAGCGTCAGCCGAAAATCCGAAGCCGATTAATTCGGCATAAATTTTGGCGTGGCGGCGTAAAGCGTGTTCCAGTTCCTCGATGACAACCATGCCGGCACCTTCGCCGATCACGAAACCGTCCCGTTCGCGATCGAACGGCCGGCTGGCTTTCTGCGGAGCGTCATTGCGCCGCGAGAGCGTTTTCATGTTGGCAAATCCGGCGACTGCCAGCGGCGTAATGCCAGCCTCAGCGCCACCGGTCACCATCACGTCGGCCGTGCCGGTTAAAATGTGTTGGTAAGCCGCGCCAATGGCATGCGAGCCGGTCGCACAGGCGGAAGTCACTCCGTAGTTCGGGCCGCAGAAGCCGAAATCCATCGCGATCTGACCGGGAATAATGTCCGGGATCATCATCGGAATAAAAAACGGGCTGACCATGCGGTGACCTTTGGTCATCAGAATCTGATGCTGGGCTTCCAGGGTACTGATTCCACCGATGCCGGAGCCGACGATTACTCCGACCCGTTCCGCATCGAAACCCGACTGAATGAGGCCGGAATCGCCGACGGCTTGTTTGGCGGCCGTCGAACCGAATTGCGTCACGCGGTCCATGCGGTTGACCTCTTTTTGGGTAAAATACTGAAGCGGGTCGAAGTCGCTGACCTCGGCTGCGATCTGAGAGGAATAAGTACGGGCATCGAAAGACCTGATGTAATCGACGCCACTAATGCCCTGCAACAGATTCGACCAGAAAGACGGGACATCATTTCCAACCGGGGAAACGACGCCCAATCCGGTCACGACCACGCGTCTGCGCATAAACGAAATTATTTTATTTTTGAATCGAGATAATTGACGACTTCGCCGACGGTTTTCAGTTTTTCAGCGTCCTCATCGGGAATTTCGATACTGAAATCCTCTTCCATCTTCATGATCAATTCGACCGTATCCAAAGAATCGGCGCCCAGATCGTCGATGAAAGAGGCTTCCATCGTAATTTTGGATTTTTCGATTCCCAGTTTTTCAGCTACGATTTCCTGTACTTTTTCGAAGTTACTCATCATATCCTCCTAAGTTTGTTTACATGACCATACCGCCATCGACTTTAATCACCTGTCCGGTAATATAGTCTGCCAGCGGCGAAGCTAAAAACAGAGCCGCATTGGCTACCTCCTGCGGCGTCCCCATTCTATTTAAAGGAATATTTTTCAAAAACCCGGCCCGGATTTCTTCCGGTAAAACGGCCGTCATGGCCGTATCGATAAATCCGGGGGCGATCACATTGACCGTTACATTACGCGCAGCCATTTCCTTAGCCAACGATTTCGAGAAGCCGATCACGCCGGCCTTGCTGGCCGCGTAATTGGTCTGGCTGGCGTTGCCGGTCAATCCCACCACGGAACTGATATTGATAATTTTTCCGGCATGCTGCTTCAATAAATATTTCGAAGCTGCCCGGCACACCAGAAAGGTGCCTTTCAGGTTGGTATCCAGCACGGCATCCCATTGCTCTTCCTTCATCCGCAGCAACAGGGTATCGCGGGTGATTCCGGCATTATTGACTAAGATGTCGAGGCGCCCGCATTTTTGAATCACGCTATCGACCAATGATTGAACTTCGTTGGCGTCGGTGACATTGCTCGGAATCGCCTCGAATTTGAATTGTTTTTCATTAAATAAATTGATGGCTTCGGTGAGCGATTCCTGGTTGTAGTCGCTTAAGACAACGGTTGCGCCGTTTTCTGCGAAAGTACGGGCGATAGTCAGACCGATGCCGCGCCCGGCGCCGGTCACGACGACGATTTTATCATTAAATGTTAATTCCATACGGCTTGCTCCAATTCGGCAAATGTGCCGATGCCGGTGATGTTGACATCCGCCACAGTCCGTTTTACTAATCCCTGTAAAACTTTCCCCGGACCGACTTCGACGAAAGAATTGCAGCCATCGGCAACCATATTCTGAATTGTATCTGACCAGCGTACCGGGGCGGTCAATTGGCGGAAAAGGCGTTCGCGGATTTCCTGCGGATCGCGGGTGGCCGTTCCGGTGACATTCGAGTAAATCGGGCAATCCGGCGTTTTAAATTCTGCCGCGGCGAGCGCTTTTTCGAGAGCTTCGCTGGCCGGTTGCATCAGGGTGGAATGAAAAGCGCCGCCCACCGATAATTCGACAGCCATCTTAGCGCCGGCTTTCTTGAGGTCGGCCATCGCGGCCTGTACTTTATAAACGTCGCCGCTGATTACGATTTGTGCCGGCGAATTGCAATTGGCGATCTGGCAGACGCCCGAAAATCCGGATTCGCCGATTATTTGGTCGATTTTATCATATTCCAGTCCGACGATAGCGGCCATCGTTCCCGGATTTTTCACTGAGGCGAGTTGCATCTGTTCGGCGCGGATTTTCACGAGTTCCAATCCGGCCTCGAAAGTCAGCGCTCCGTTAGCTACCAGTGCGGAATATTCGCCCAGACTATGCCCGGCCACCATATCCGGTTTGTGACCGCGCGCCTGCAGTTCGGCGAAAATGATGCAGGACAAAACGAAAATCGCCGGTTGAGTTACATGGGTTTGGGTCAGTTCGGCCAGTGGTCCTTCAAAAGATAGTTTTTTCAGGGAAAAATTAAACCGGCTTGCGGCCAGGTCGTAATATTGACGTGCCAGGGGGCTGTTTTCGTAGAAATCGCGTCCCATGCCGACAATTTGCGAAGCCTGACCGGGGAAGATGAAGGCGACTTTAGTCATTCCGAATTCCCCACCGCATCAGGAGGCTGGCCCAGGTAAAGCCGGCTCCGAAAGCTGCTATCAGCACCAGGTCACCGCGCTTGAACCGTTTTTGATCGAAACCTTCGACCAGTCCGAGCGGAATCGTGGCTGCGGTCGTATTGGCATAGCGGTCGATATTGATCATTACCTGTTCGGGAGTCAATTTCAGGCGGTCGACCGAGGCGTCGATGATGCGTTTATTGGCCTGGTGCGGAATAAATAATTTGACGTCTTTCCCGCTCAGTCCGTTGCGTTCCAGCAGTTCGACGGCCACATCTGCCATACCTTTTACCGCGAACTTGAAGACGGTTTTGCCTTCCTGGTAAATATAGTGCATTTTCCGGTCAACCGTTTCGTGACTTGCCGGATGCAGGCTGCCGCCGCCCAGCATGTACAGGAAGTCTTTTCCGGAACCGTCCATTTTCAAAATATGATCGATTATCCCGGAATCATCGCCTTCCCGGGTCGGTTCGAGCAGAACCGCGCCGGCCGCGTCGCCGAACAGAACACAGGTGTCGCGGTTGGTGTAATCGGTGATGCTGCTCATGGTGTCGGCGCCGATAACCAGCGCTTTGCGGCAGGCGCCGTTTTCCACGAATTGAGCGGCATTCGCCAGGGCATAGACGAAACCGGAGCAGGCGGCGGAGATATCGAAACCGAAGGCATTTTTGGCGCCAATGCCATCCTGTACTAGGGCCGCTACGGACGGGAAAAACATATCCGGTGAAACCGTGGCAACCACGATCAGGTCAATCGTCAGTGGATCAACCCCAAAGCGGCGCTGCAGATCGGCGAAGGCCTTAATGGCCATCGCTGACGTGGCTTCGCCTTCGGCGACGATATGGCGTTCACGGATACCGGTGCGGCTGCGAATCCACTCATCGGTAGTGTCAACCATTTTCTCGAGTTCGGCATTAGTCAGAATCCGTTCCGGCGCATACATACCGAAGGCAGTTATGGTAGATTTGGTTTTTTTCATCGGGAAATTTTCCTTACTCTGGGGTTAATGGATCTGGCTAAAGTGCGGAAAAATGGTGAAAAGGCCAACCGCTCCGACCGGAAAAAAAGATAAACCGGGGCGGAGCGCCGAAATTATTTGGATGTTTGAAACCAGCCAGGTCTCCCCTATGCTTCTTTGGCTGCGACGACCGGTCGGCCGCGGTAGTAACCGCAGTTCGGGCACGCCCGGTGGGGCAATTTAGGCTCTTTGCATTGTGGGCATTTGCTGACAGTCGCGCCGGTCAGAACCTGATGAGTCCGGCGTTTGTTCTTTCTGGATTTGGACGCTCTGCGTTTTGGTTGAGGCAATTTATTTATCCTCCGTAATGTTATTGGTTAGTTTGTTCAAAGATTCCCAGCGGGGGTCGGGTTCGTCAATCTGGCACTGACAGTCGGTTTCGTTGCGATTGATGCCGCAAACCGGGCACAACCCCCGGCAATCTTCACGGCATAGGATTTTCATCGGCATATCGAGCAGCAGAATGTCGTGGACATACTCGCTCAGGTCGATTTCATTGGCCGTCGGCGAAAGCGGGATGATATTTTCATCTTTATTGATTATTCCGAGATTCGAAAAACTGGCTATTACGCTAAACGTTCCCCCGATCGGCAGATTAAAACTGGTCAGGCAGCGATCACATTCACACCGGGCAGAGGATTCTACCTGTCCGTCTATTTTGATTTCGTTGGCGCTCTTGTCGATAGCCAGCACGACCGTCACGGGAGCGTTGAGTTCCAGGTCGGTAATATCCAGGTCGGCGGCGCTGAGCGTATTCGTAACAACCTGTTTACCATCCTTAAGTGAATTTATTCGAACTTTCATAATGATTGGCAAATTTATTGGAAACGTGGGCGATAATCAAGAATTTTAACCGAATCACGAGGAGAGGCAATCGGATGAATCCCGATTTCCGGTAAGTTTTTTACTATTTTTAAAATTGTTTTTAGTACTTGCTTTGTTCAAAGCAATTAAATATATTTCAAAGGAACATTTTGAGAAGTTAATCGGTTGAAGTTGAGTGGTTTTTGATAAAGGATTATAGAGGAGGCGTTCGCTGAGTGGGATATCACTCCCATTTCAGGATGAGTTTCATCCAACTTCCCTCCTTCCTTGGGAACTCCTCCCGTTAAAATAGGACGCCTCCTCTCCTTTTATTTCTGCAGTTGTATTTTCAAAATAAATAATTATTCGAGCGAGAGGGCTTTTTTGTATCATAAAAATCGCCCGTCTGAATTACAGGAATCCGGTTTATGGCTGATAAAAATTTTAAGGAGCAAACAATCGACAGCGCCCGGGTTTACGATGGGCGCCTGTTGCAGGTTTATCGTGATAGTGTCCGCTTGCCGAATGGTAATGTATCCGGCCGCGAGTGGATCAAACATCCGGGCGCGGCTGTGGTCATTCCCTATCTGGGCGAAGGGCGCATCCTTTTAGTGCGTCAGTACCGCTATCCGGTCCGGCGCGTGATGTTCGAATTGCCGGCCGGGAAAATAGATCCCGGTGAAAGTCCAGCCGATACGGTGCGGCGCGAACTGGCTGAAGAAACCGGTTTTATTCCCCGGAAAGTGATGGAAGTTGTCCTGATCCACACCTGTGTCGGATACAGCGACGAACGCTTATTTTTATACTGGGCTGACGGATTGCAGCAATGTGCCGCGCAGCCGGACGAGGATGAAACAATTGAAACTGTACCGATCGGTATTGACTCGGCCATGGAACTTCTTCGTCGCGGTGAGATTACCGACGCCAAAACTCTGATCGGCTTGTTCTGGGCCGAAGATATTATCAGGCGCGGCCGGCTCGGTCTTTGTCCGGACTGCCGGTAACTTTCCTGAAAATATTCCGGAAATAATTTTTACATCCAGGCGTTTACCGGTCAGCATTACATTGACATTCCGCCAATCCGACAATAAATTACCGCCCAATGAGGCTGAACCTGAAAGTATCCGTTTTTACCGCTCTTTTTTCCATTGGCGTTTCGGGACTTGGCGCGCCAAAATGGAGCCAGACCGGCCGGATTGATAAAGAATACCCGGCCGAATACGGTCTGCGGGATGTCATAATTGAACGCGCCGATCCATCGCTTTGTCCGCAATTTTTCGTTTATACGGGACGGGCTGTCCCGGCAGAAAATTCCGGAAGGAAAACCATAATCTGGCGGGCTGCAGGAGATATCGTGCTGTCGCCGGGCCATAGTCTGATCGGAGTCTTCAGCCCGGGCGCGGCGCCCACCCGGACCGACGAACCGCAGCGGTACGATTTTAGGGTTTTTGATTCCGGCGGTCAGGTAATATTCAATCTTTCCGGAATGCTGCTTAATATCGCCGAGCGGCCATTCTGTTTTTTAACTGACTCTAAATTGGCTCTGATAACCTGTTCGTACTGGGGCGACGAATTGCAATTTTATGACCGGCAGGGACAATTACTTAACGAACGGCATTTCCTGCAGGAAGGTACCCTTTCGCTGATTAATCCCAAAGGCATTTTTGATGAAAGCGGTCACCTGTTTTTTTTCAATCTCAGCCGTGCCCGCGCGGAAGAAGAAAAAGTCGGTCCGGACCTGTTCATGTTTTCGGCGAATGGCGCCCGGATATGGCAGTATCAATTGCCGCTGAAATCGACCGGGGCGCTCGGCCTTTCTCCCAGCGGAAAAATCGCGGCGGTCAGCGGTACGGTCATAAATCCGAAACCGCCGCAACCGGCCTTTCAGACTATTCTGTTTGACAGTTTGGGAAATATTCTGAATTCTTTCCCGGTAGCCTTCCGGCATTGCGACTTCGACCGGGATGAAAAATGGCTTTTACTGGGCGGCCATTACAAGGCGAGTCTGGTCAGCCTGATAAAAAAGTCAATCTATCTGGAGTTAACTCCCGGCAGTGGTCAGCGGGTGATTACCGATTGCGCGCTGCTGGCTGATAACCGCATTTTAATTTTGACCGGGCTCGAATCTTCCCGGAACGGCGCAACTTTATACGACGATCCTGAGATATTAATCTATTCTCCGGAAGGGCAACTTATATTCCGGCATATTTTTGAAAGCGACTATACTTATAGCGGCAACTTGATATTAAACGATACCCGCGACCGGTTCGGGATTACCCTGCAAAACCGGTTCGTGGTGTTTGGTGTAAACCCGTGATCGTCGCATTGGCGGGTCATTTTATTCTGAAATAAACAGCGAGGAAATTATGAATTACATCTGGATGGGTTTAATGATAATCGCCCTGGTGGTCGGGGCTCTTACCGGGCGGATCGATGCGGTTACGAAAGCGGCGGTCGACAATGCCGCCGCGGCGGTCGAGATTGCCCTGGGATTAATCGGGATCATGACGCTCTGGCTCGGCATCATGAAAATTGCTGAAAAAGGCGGCATAATTAAAATCCTGTCGCGGGCAATCCGGCCGGTCGCAAAGTTCCTGTTTCCAACCATCCCGTCCGATCATCCCGCGATCGGCTCGATGCTGATGAACCTGATCGCCAACTGGTTGGGGCTGGGCAATGCTGCCACACCGCTCGGCCTGAAAGCCATGGAAGAATTACAGAGTCTGAACAAATCGAAAGATACAGCCACAAATGACATGGCGACCTTCCTGACGCTGAACACCGCTACGATTTGCCTGATCCCGATGACGGTCATTGCCGTCCGGGCGCAACTCGGTTCGGCTAATCCATTCGAGATCATCAGCACAACGATCGTGGCTTCGACCTGCGCCACAATTGCCGGTATTACCGTTGTCAAATTACTCCAGCGTCTGCCGTCGGTCCGCAAGTCCGATCCGAACCGGATCGTGGAATCCAGCCAGATCGCTGAAGGAGAGAGCCATGAATAGTCAAATCGCTTCCGCCTCGACCGATACCCTACAAGTCGTTACCCAGCCTACCGCTGAAATGGCGTCTTCTCTGTTCGTAACCATAATGAGAAGTTTTTCCAGCTGGGCCGTCCCGGTTTTGATATTCGTGATTTTGATCCTGGGCTGGAAAGCCAAGGTCAAGGTCTACGAGACTTTCATCGACGGCGCCAAAGAAGGTTTCAATGTCGCCATAAAAATTATTCCGTACCTCGTAGCCATTCTGGTGGCGATCGGTATGTTCCGGGCGTCCGGCGCCATGGATGTGTTTGTTGCTTTGCTGTCGCCATTGACCAATCTGATCGGCATGCCCGCCGAAACTCTGCTGGTTGCCCTGATGCGGCCGTTGTCCGGCAGCGGTGCGCTCGGCATTGTGACCGAACTGATGAAGTCGCACGGCCCGGATTCGTTTATCGGCAGACTGGCGTCGACAATGTGGGGCAGCAGCGATACGACTTTTTACGTCGTGGCGGTCTACTTCGGCTCGGTCGGTGTGCGTAAGGTGCGGCATTCCATCGCGGCCGGACTGATCGGCGACGCGGTCGGCCTGATCATGGCCGTTTTGATATGTCGGGTGGTCTTCGCGTAATAGTAGCCCGATACGCCCCGACTAAACGTCCTGAATTGAGACCAATTTTCGTGTGGCCAAATTGGTTTTGGAATCGAGGCGCTTCGGCCAACCTTGGCTAATCTAATCTTCCGGACGAAAATCGTTTTTGTAGTCCGTTTGGAAAACTGCAAACTCTAAACCGGGAACTTTAACCTGCAGAATTCAATCCCGCTATCGGTTCAGATCGTGACTTTAACTGCCGGCCCGTTTTACCGAATCAGATCGCACAAAAACCGGTCGAATACAGATCGGTGAGAAAACTCGTAACCCGTCCGCCTGAATGGCTGTATCAGCAGCCGGGCAGGCAACTCACTGCTCACAACTCGTAACTCGCAACTTGTAACTATAAAAACGTCTGTCTTTTAAAACTCCGCGGTTTTCTCTATCTTATGCCCTGAAATGATGATGGTAGTGTTATTTTTGTATGGAGAACAACAGGCATGGGAAAAGTCCAGAACCGGGCCCACATTCTGACTGAAAAAATCAATCCGAAGAGCAAATTAATCGACACCTTGTCAACCGAGCAAGTCATACGGTTAATTAATGAGGAAGACGGCGCGATCCACCACGCGGTTGCCAAAGCCATTCCCCAGATCAGCGCCGCAACCGATATCGTGATCGAAGCCTTTAAAAAAGGCGGTCACCTGCGTTATATCGGGGCAGGTACCAGCGGACGCCTGGGGGTTCTGGATGCCAGCGAGTGTCCGCCGACCTTTTCCGTTCCCAAAGATTTGGTGCAGGGCGTTATCGCCGGCGGGTATAAAGCCCTGATGGAAGCTGTCGAAGGCGCCGAGGATATTCCCGAAACCGGCGCTGAGGATTGCCGCGCGATTGGCCTGACCGGCAGCGATGTCCTGATGGGCATTGCGACCGGCGGTACGACACCCTATGTGCATGGAGCCTTGAAATTTGCGCGCTCGATCGGCGCCAAAACGATTTTTTTCACCTGTACGCCCAAAGAAGGACTGGGCGCCGAAGCCGATGTGATTATCGAAGTTCTGGTGGGACCGGAGTTGGTCACCGGCTCGACCCGCATGAAGGCCGGCACCGCAACAAAGATGGTGCTAAACATGATTACGACCACCGCAATGGTCCGCATGGGTAAGGTTTATGGCAATTATATGATCGATCATCAGGCCATCAACGCCAAACTCGTCGATCGCGGTACGCGCATCATCTCCGAACTGACCGGCCTGGATTATGACGCCGCCTATCAGGCTCTGCTGAAGGCCGACAAGCATGTCAAGGAAGCTGTCGTTATGGTGAAAAAAGGACTCACCCTGGAAGAAGCGCGGCGTCAGATTAAGGCGCACGACGGCTTTATACGGTTCGCTTTCGAAGCGTAAATTTTTTGAAATGTCCGATCTTTGACCGGAATGATATAAGTCAACCCGATCCGGCCCGAAGGAGCCGGCCAATACTGATCGTACTATGAAAGATATTGCGCGCATATTTTTTAAAAAGAATTTGAGAGTGATCGG
>Ga0172375_10002679_pt1 | contig 27578 bp, 27 predicted proteins | sample LakKiv1m_FD_114537 | JGI IMG/M metagenome (GOLD analysis project Ga0172375, IMG submission 114537) | Freshwater microbial communities from Kabuno Bay, South-Kivu, Congo - kab_092012_11.1m | ecosystem: Environmental > Aquatic > Freshwater > Lake | place: Democratic Republic of the Congo...
ACCAGGAAGCCGTAAGCGGCAATACACAGGGTGGCATGATGGTGGAATCCCCGCCAGCCTCTGCCCTCAAAATGACCCAGGCCGATTTCTTGTTTGAGTTCTTGGTAGTCGCGTTCAATGCGCCACCGAAGCTTGGCCGTAGCTACCAACTCTTCCAGGGAAACGGCCGCATTCAGGTTGGAGAGCCAATAATTTATAGGTTCCGGTTCCCCCTCGGGCCGCTCGATCAACAACCATTCTTCCGTGGGGCGGTCGCTCCGCCAATAATAACGGTGCCCTTCGCGCACCCGCACGGCGGCAAATCGAGAGGAAAGCATCTTGTTGGTGCCTTCCCTCCAGGTAATGGTTTGATATGCGTTATCTGGCAAATCCTGAGCTGCTTTTAAAACCTTCACCGGAGTGTGCTGCGGGCTGCGACGCGGCAACTTCGGCGGCCGCCCACAGCCCGAATACTCCGGTGGAGGCAATGGTTCCGTGCCCGGTGTCCACACCTTGGTGCTCTTTTGAATGCCGAGCACATAGGGGAGGTTCAAGTCGCGTACACCCCGCCGAAACTCGCCATCGTAACCATAGCCGGCATCGGCGATTACCACTCCCTTGGGCGTATCCGTCCTGGTTAAGGCGCGCAATTGCTCCAAGGCGATCTCGGGTTTGGTTTGGAAGGCAACCTCATCCGGAATTTCCACCCGGGTCCGGCGTGCGCCATCCTCGACCCATTCTTGGGGCACATAGAGCTGATAGGCCACCGGCAGGCTGGCATGGGGGGTGGCTATCGAGACAGTCACGGCGCATTGGCAGTTATCCTGTTTCCCCAATTGTCCGCAATACTGTCGCTCCACGCCTACAGAATGCTTGCCCTTCTTGGGAAATCCGGTGTCATCCACGATCCACGCCAGAATCGACCCCTGACTTTGCATTTTTGGCAAGGCATAATCCCGAACTGCCTGCATCACCGCGACATCACTCCAAGATGCCTTGGCCACAAAATGATGCAGGGATTGGTGTTTGGCACTCACTTGGCCCGGAGCAAGTTGCGCCGCCATGGGTTCGACACTCTTGCGCTCAACAGGCAACAGCAGTCCCGTACAATACGCCTGAAAAGGTTCCACCCTGTCTGCATGACCCAACGCGGTGGACAGCTTTTCCGCATACGCACGAAACCTGGCCTCGATATTGGGTAAGGGTGCATTTTTCATGCACCTAGCATACGCATAGTTTGCAGCATTTTGCAAGCATTTTATGACACAGTAGTATTAGGGGTGCGGCAGACGATGATAATCCAGATACCACTGGATAAAGAGCGGAATCCCGACATCTATGGGGGTAGTCGGCTCAAAACCCAGCTTGGTCCTGGCCCGGGAAATATCCGCATAGGTGGCCGGGACATCTCCGGGCTGGATGGGGAGAAGCTCTTGCTCCACCGTGACCTTCAGCTCCGACTCCAGGATGCCGATGACCTTGGTGAGTTCTTCGGCCCGGTGGTTCCCCAGGTTAATGATTTCATAGTGATCCAGACCGGGGGCCATCAGCGAGGCTACCACCCCCTGGACAATGTCGTCAATATAGGTAAAATCCCGCTGCATCTTGCCGTAATTAAAGACCTTGATGGGTTTCCCCTTCAGCATAGCCTCGGCAAACAGCCACATGGCCATATCAGGCCGGCCCCAGGGGCCATACACCGTAAAAAACCTCAGGCCCACGGAGGCGATGCCGAACAAGTGGGAGTAGGCATAAGCCATAAGCTCGTTGGCCTTTTTGGTGGCCGCGTAGAGGCTGATGGGGGTGTCCACCCGCTGGGTTTCGGCAAAGGGCATTTCGGTCAGGCCGGCATAGACGCTAGAACTGGAGGCATAGACCAGACGCTCCACCTGGGACCGTTTGGCCAGTTCCAAGAGATTTAGGAAGCCTTCCAGGTTGGATTTCTGGTAGGCAAAAGGGTTGACCAGGGAGTAGCGCACCCCGGCCTGGGCGGCCAGATGGCAAATCTTCTGGGGCTGATGAGATTGAAACAGGGCCTCCAAGGCCGGGAGGTCAGCCAGGTCGGCGGCAATCGAGACAAAATTGGGGTACCGGCGTAGTTCCAGATCCCGATCATGTTTGAGGGCCGGGGAGTAATAATCGTTAAAGTTGTCCAACCCCACGATCCGGGCGCCCTGCTCCAGTAAGGTCTGGGCCACATGAAAGCCGATGAATCCGGCGCTGCCGGTCACCAAAATGATCTCATTTTTCATCTCAGAAATCCCATGCACTGCGACCACATCTTCTTAATATTATCTGGCCTAAGGGATATGACCATATTAGGAAGGATAAATAGAGTCCCGCAGCATGTAACGACGTGCGCCATACGGATTTATGGGCGGTTCAAGGCCGAATATGGTTACCAGGGTTCATACTGGACTGTAAGGAGGGAATTTTTTAAAGTAACTGTTCGCGACAGTCACGCACCGCAGACCTACCAGGGGGCAGCGGGCAGGACCTTAACGGTCTTGGCGAACCTTATGCGCGGCTGAGTGGTCAGGAGACAAAGGTGTATTTGGGTTGAATGCGCCTGGAGTATTCGAGCCTCTATTTTGTACCCGCCTTGCCCACGGAACGACAAGAAGCCTTCATTGAATGCCACATACAGGGCTCTCCTTTTTCAGGAATGATCTTAAGTAAAAGGACACGAAAGCAAATGTTATGAAGCAGAGAATGAGCAATCCAAAAACTGCCAGAACCCCATAGGGTTTAACCAATATAGCGCTTGCACCCACGACGAGTTGAAGCAAACCGAAACCCACCGATATTTTCCAGTGTGTGATCCCTTTCTCGTTTGCAAGAATCTGATAGATATGCCTGCGATGAGGTTTTGTCAAGCTCTCGCCGTCTCTAAACCGAACGAGCAATGTAGTCAATTCATCTGCATAGAAGGGGAAGAGGAAAGATGCCAAGCAGACGAAATCGAGGAAGGTTTTGGAGGCCAGAAATACGAGGCTCCCAAAGACAGATCCGAGCAAAATGCTTCCGACATCACCCATGAAGACTTTGCCCTTAACCACATTTAATGGAAGAAAACCGAGGCAGGAAAAGGAAATGCATGTGGCTATGATGAAAATCAAATTTTGCCCATCATTTATGAAAATATAAACGGCCAATAGACCAAATCCGACTATTCCAGTGATTCCGGCAATACCATTGATTCCATCCATAAAATTGTAAAAGTTAGCTGTACCTATAATAAATAAGGTCCAGAACAATACCCATGGTAAAGACCACAGAGGATTTGATGGTAAATGGCCAGCCCCAACGAGAAACTCCATGAGGAACAATTGGGCAAGGAGACGAAAGTTCGGTGACAGATCAACTCGGTCTCCCCAAAAAGCCACAATGGACAGAACACCTATGGGTAGCCAAATAGTTATCGAGATGCCGACTACAGCGGCGGAAAAAATAAATGCAGCCAAGATACCAACCCCGCCACCCTTAGGAGTTGGATGTGCGTGGGAACTACGAAAGTTGGGACAGTCCACAAACCCTAGCTCAAAGGCGCAGAGACTCATAATCCACGCACCCAAAGCTCCTAAAATAAAGCTCGAGAGGAAAAGTGCTATTAATGTCATTTTAAAATGGCGGGGAAAGCCGAAGATCAGGGAGAAGCAAAGTCCTTTATCGGCGCTTTCTTTCGGCCGAGAGGCTTCGTTTGACTATGATTTTTGAGAAATATTTCTTCTGAAGTTGGCGAGTTTTTTGCGATATGAACTTCGGATCCGAGATGGAGATTATCGCCGTGTCGAATCCCAGGTTGACTGCTGCAGGCCCAGCAAGTTTTTGAAAAAGCCGAACATAATAGCCAGGTTAAGCAGGATAAAGTAATAACATATATAAAGCGGCTTCCATCGGATTCGGAAGCAACATACCACCGTCACTATCCCATAGCCTAAACATTGAGTGACAAAAAGCGCGTGGTACCACGGGTGAGTCAACAGCAGGGCGTTGCTCAGGAAAGCCAGTATAAGAAAGAACGGCCCCAGCCAGCGTAGCACCCGGTGGCTCACATAAAAGAAGAAGCGCTGGCCATGGAGCGGATTGAGCAGGCTGCGAAGATACCCGAGGGCTCTAAAATGACCAGCCGCGTCCCGGACATGACGTCGGAATTCCTCTGCATCGGAAGTAATCTGCAGTTCTTCCGCCACAGCGTCTTCCGCAAATACCACCGCGTGGCCCTTCTCAAAGATACGCATGGAAATAGAGAAATCGTCATTTATGGTGTTGGTGGGCAAACGTTCGAACAACTCCCGTCTATATAGATAAATGGCACCATTGGCCCCGATGACCGAACCGAAGAGGCTTTCCCTCTTCTTAATAAAGGTTTCGAGGCGCCAGTAAATCCCCTCGCCCGAGCCACCGTCTCCATCTATCATCACCAGGCGGCCGCACACCACTCCAATCCCTTGGCGCAAATGCATCATCAACTTGGTTACCGCCTTTGGCCGAAACATACTATTGGCGTCGGTCATCACTACGAAGGGCTGCCAGACCAGTTCCAAGAGTGCATTTATGACCCTTACCTTGCCACCCCGCGGGAATTCGAAGACCTTGACCCGGCTATCACGCACGGCCCGACGAATCTCGGCCAGGGTATTGTCGCTGCATCCATCCAGACCGAGATACAATTCGATTTCGGGATAATCCAGAACATAGAAGTTTTCAATCTTGCTAGCGATGACCTTCTCCTCATTATAGACAGAGCAAACCACCGCCACCGGTCCCATTACGCCCTCACTTCGCCCTCCATCCCTTTTTCGGGGCAGGACATACAGCAACGCAGGGTAGATGGTATGCGGGTAGAATATGAGCAGGATGGAAATCCAGAAGACCAGTTCCATCATCGGTGCTTCCTGAACAGGTGCTTAACGAGCGTCGTCGCCGCTTTTGCGGTCCGGCCAGCTTCCCTTGGATTGCGGAGGACGTCCAGGGCCTTATAGACCAGATACTGGGGCCGCAAGTAAAAACACCGCCGGGCATAATCGCAAAAATCCACCAACTCACCGGCCGAAAGCTGGTCAGTATGGAGTACGCAATTGTGCATGCCCTCCTGAGTAAGCCACTGCCGGAAGCTGTCCGCCCGGATATAACCGTTCTCCGCGGCCCAGCGATAGGCATCCGTGCCGGGATAAATCATGAGTGGAAAAAACTGGGCGGTATCCAGGGGCAGGCGTAAAGCGAAGTCTAAGGTTCGTTGCAGAGTCTGGCGGTTCTCACCCCGGTTGCCCGCCATAAAGCAGCCGTGAACCCGTAACCCCGCCTTTTTGGCGTTACAGACGAACTCCTCGGACTGTGCCAGGGTGATGCCCTTGTTGATGTTATTAAGGATTCTCTGATCTCCACTTTCGAATCCTGCCACCAGAAGGCGGCATCCCGCTTGCTTCATTTTGACCATAATCTCGTAGCGGAGATTGACCCTCGCCTCACAGGCCCAGGTGACGGCTATCCCTCGCCGGATAATTTCGTTACAGATCTCGGCAACGAAATCTTGGTTTGCGGTGAAATTGTCATCGTCGATGAGCACTTCACGGACTTCGGGGAATTCTAGGCTGATATACTCGAGCTCACCCACGACATGCGCCACCGTGCGGTGGCGGTAGCAATGACCGAACATAACTTGCGGATACACGCAGTAGAAGCAGTGGTTGGGGCAGCCCCGGCCCGCGAAAATGGAAATCACGGGATTGCGGCAGTGGGCATAGAAGTAGTTGGCGATATGCAGGTGTTTCTTATACACGCGGCTCACGTACGGCAGTTCGTCGAGGTCTTCGGCGTAGGGCCGGTCCGGGTTGTGGACAATGCGGCCATTGTTGTGGAAACTGATACCCGTGACGTACTCCAGGCGGTCCGGTCCATCAGCCAGTTCGCACAAAGTCCAGTCATACTCTCCCCGGGCCACTGCGTCCACGGCGGGACTGAGGGCCATGGTTTCTTCGGGCAGGGCGCTGGGATGGGTGCCCACCAGCACCGCCAAAGGCGGTGCGGGAAACCAGGACTTGATCGTTTCCAGGGCGCGGACGTCCGAATCGATGCTGGGGGTGGAGGTGTCACAGACCACAATCCCAGGGGCAAAGTCCTTTAGCCTTTGACAGTAATCCGCCAGTTCCTTGCCTTCTGCTGGAAAATCGATTAGCATGACTTCGTGCCCGCGCTTCTCCAGAAGCCCAGCAGCATGCGCTAACCACAGGGGATAATAAATGGTGCCGCTCTTGGTCACCGCGGGGCTGCGGGAACTGCGGGAGAACTTGGGGAGGAACGGCGGGTTAATGAGTAGTACCTTCATGGAACCACCTTCTCATTAACCAGCAACAGCCGTACGTCCCAGGGCTTCAGCGTCAGCTTGCCGCTGGGTATCATGGCTTTGGGATTTTTAAAGTCACCCAGGGCCCAAGGGCCGGTATTGAGGGTGGTCTCAACGGTCTGGCCGCTGGGATTAGTGATTAGGAGTAACGTGTCTCCTTCTTTGCGCCATGCCTTCGCATACGGATTTTCGATATATTGTTTTGGGTCAACTTGATTCCCCACCAGATACTCACGCACCCTCTTTAACTCACCTGTGAGAGTCACAACATGACTCAGGTTTTCATCCTCTACAGGAAGAGTCTGAAACGAGAAGAAAAATACGCCCTGCGCCCCTCTAATCACCCCATAAAACGCCATGAATCGTAGCTCTTCGATGGTGGGAAGGCGATTGTCTCGGCGCATTTTCTCGAATTTCCAGTAGCGGTTCCAGTTGAAGGTCTGGATCAGCCCATAAAATGGGATACCCACAGCCGCTGCTTGATCAATACGGCGTACCAAAGGGTTGAGATCCTCCCGGGGGAACGACTGGTCCTTGATCGGGTATTTGTAAGCAAAGATTGTACCTGCCAGAATGGCAAACTCTGCTTCGTTGGCGGCGATGATCATGGGGTGGCCTGCATCCTCCCGCCGAATAGCTGTAGCTATCTCCTGCACCCGGTCACGCATTTCCGGTTTCGGTTCATCGTATAGAAACCATGCCCATAGAGCGGGATGGGCCCGGAATCGGCACACTCGCTCCACCACTTTGGAGATCGTGTAATTCTCCTTACGTTCAAACCCCACCATCACCTTCAGGCCCAGTTTGTGAGCCTCATCCAGATATGCAGCCAATTCGTCGTTCTTGTCCCGGGATTCCTCGAACCGGTAGTTGTGCACCACCTCAAAGCCCTTCATCTTGGCAAGATACAGCAGGTCACGGGAAACCGCGAAAACCCCGATGGGGAAGTGGGCCGTGGGTCTGGGCACCTCCATTGCCGCCTTCTCTGCCAGGACAGGAGAAGCGCTCATTACCACCAGAGCTAAAAGACAGACCAGCTTATTAAGCATCTGTTTCATCTCATGTAAAAAAGTACAATTAGATGTAATATTGTTCACTTAGAGCTTATCCGTAAATAACGCCAATTTTCCGCCAGCAGATAATGGCCGCTGCCAAATGATGCAAGGCGACATAGCTGGAAGCGGTTTTCTCAAAGCGAACCAAGAGCTTACGAAACCTGTTGAACCACGAATGGCATACTTCTACGATCCAGCGACGAGCGCGGTAACCGGGAACGGTTTTTTTCGCCTCGATTTCTTCACCACGGCGCCTGACGTGAGGAATATATCCCCGCTGAACTATGATCTGCTGTGCATTGCATCTTTGCCATCATAGGCTTTGTCGGCGCAGAGATGATGGGGTTGATCCGGTGTAGGTTCCGGCCGTTCAATGACAATGGTATCCAAAACGATTTCCAGTTGAGTTACATCATGCCTATTTGCCCCGGTTACGACGAGCGAGAGCGGGACGCCACGCTCTTCCACCAGCACATGACGTTTGCTTCCTTTTTTTTCCCCTATCCGTCGGGTTCGGACCAACCGTCTCCTGGGCCAAAGGCGCTTTGTTCATGGCGCCATCAATACTTTGCCATAACCAGGATATGCCCTCCATTTCATCGTACTCCGCCAACCCGGCTCGCCATAAGGCCAAAAATACCCCGACCTTTTCCCACTGGCGAAAGTAGGCATGGATGGAACTGGGGCTACCATACACCTCTTTTGGGAGAGCCTTCCATTGAACTCCGGTGCGCAGAACATAAACAATACCTTCAAATACCTTGCGATAATCCAAAGGCTTTCTACCACCGCCTTTTTTCCGGCTATAAGATTTGTTCGGGTCCCTGGTCGGTTGCGGTAAGTGAGGCTCCACACGCTGCCAAAAAGCATCGGAAACAGCCCATGACGGCAACCTGGACATGCACACCTCCTTCGGGCTTTTTTAAAGGTATGCATGCCATATTATTTGCTAAATGTCAAGCTATTTACGGATAAGCTCTTAATATTAATTCTGTGGTATCCTGTGACAACCTATAATAGGAGGACCGCAGATGGCACGGACAAGCGAAATGACCTTGGCCAAAGGCGTCCTTCCACGGCTGGGGCAAGGGATGCTGTGCCTGGCGGACCGGTATTTCTTTAGCTTCGAGCTTTGGCGGCAGGCCCGAGCCACGGGGTCCGATGCTCTGGAGGATCAGAAAAAACTTGCGGTTGCCCTGCGAGCAACGTCTGCCCGACGGTTCGTACCTGAGCCGCATTTACCCATCTCAAGAGGACCGCAGGCGCAACACCAATGGCGTGGTGGTGCGGGTCATCGATTATCAGTTGGAAGGGGTGGCCGGAGCTGAACCCAGGTATCGCTTGGTCACCACCATTCTCGATCCCGAAAAGGCTCCGGCCCCTGAATTGGCCGCCCTGTACCACGAACGCTGGGAGATTGAGACGGCCTTGGATGAATTGAAGACTCATCTGCGGGGGGCTCGCATTGTCTTGCGCAGCAAGACTCCGGACCTGGTGCGCCAGGAGTTCTATGGCCTCCTGATGGCCCGCTTCGCCATCCGGGGCCTGATACATGAAGCGGCCCTCAAGGCGGATGAAGACCCGGACCGGCTCTCTTTCGTTCACGCCGTGCGAGTTATTCGCCGCAAACTTACCAGCTTTGCCGCTATTCCCCCCAGGGGAGAGGGCAGCGTTCCATGAGCGTGTACTGGCGGAGATTTTGGAAGAACGAGTGGTCTCAAGCCGAAATCGGCGCAACCCACGAGGCGTCAAGCGCAAGATGAGCAATTTCCCTGTGCGCCGGCGCGGCCCTAAACCAATGCCCACAATCGACCTCCAAACAGCCATAAATATATTAACTGAACAGTATTGCAATTAGATGGCTATAACTATCCAAAAACTTATGGACTTTTATAGGGTTTTTTGCCCCATAAAAGGGGCTTTGACTTGGATGGATATCCTAGCGGGAGGCACTGCACCATAGCATCCCCCCCCATTCGGTGAAGGACAGAAGCCGATTCAGAGTGTATCCGGGACTCCATTCTTACGAAGGCAAAAAATACGTTTTGGTGACAATGCCGGAAAAACCGGCGCGTTCAAGCACAAACCGAAGCGATCGGCTGTCAAAAAGCCACTTGTGGGTTGGGTCATAGATGCCCACCCATTTCTTGCCCTTGACGAGGCGCGAAATGGAGCGCAAGTTTGGAGTGGTTAAGATTATACACGCGTCCTGTTTCATTACGCGCTTCAACTCCTTCAGCGCGTCGTAAGGACGGGTCAAATGTTCGAGAACGTCAAACAAGGTCACACAGTCAAAGTGGAAATCCGGAAATTCCAGACAACCCTTCTGGATGTCCACCGAAGTGACGTGCTGTTTCCGGTGCGACGGCATCGCCTCCAGCAGCCCAAGGGAGATTTCAATACCTTTGATTTCGATGCCGTCATCCATAGCCAGCTGCATGAAGCCCCCGCCCCCCGCGCCGACATCCAATAACCGACTTTCCTGGTGGATAAGTCCCTCCTCTTTAATGCGACGGAAAAAAAGCCGGTCTCTAACTGTTGGTTGCATATGGTTATCCATCATTACCCTGCGTTGTTAATCGAGCGTCCTTATAATTCGCGAACTTGGTGGTTGTGGATCAATCACTCCAGAAGCGAGTACAGCTGAATCATCTTCTTAATGCGGCTCCCACACAACATCTGTAGTCTTGGTAATCTCTTGCGGCCTGACCGGCTGAAGCTTGACTCCACCAGCATAGACTCGGCGCAAACCCTTGCGGCTGAAAACGAATGGCCGGTAACCGTAGCCTCCCATTAAGGTGAATATCGCAGCCGTTGAAGAACCCAGCAGGACACAAGCCCCAGGGCATAGTTCGGTAATAATGTGTGGACGTTTCCCCTTTTCCAGCCAGGGGGCAAGGCCCTTGAGGACGAGAAATTCGGCCCCTTCGACATCTATTTTGATGAGACGGACAGAAGGGACATCCCACTCTTCCAAATGGCGCGCCAGGGTCGTCAGCGGCACTTCTACGTTACGAATGCCAGTGCGTTCCTTCATCAATCCAGGAACAATGGTGTTCCAGCCAGTGTTCTCCCTACCGCTGATCTTAATCGCCACCCTGCCTTCCCGATCTCCCACTGCCTGACGGAATACGTGGATATTCGCAACCTTGGACACTGCGGCTTCAAGCAGGGCAGCATAGTCCGGGACCGGTTCAAAACAGTATATCGCACCTGCAGGGCCCACCAACTGCCGGATAAAGGCACTCAGGTAACCGATGTTAGCCCCCACATCGACAACAGTGTCGCCTGGCCTTAGGACCGAGCGCAGATAGAATAGTAGATCTTTTTCGTAGACGCCAAAATAACAATTTCGCATCACCCGGTTGGAAAGGTCAAGTTCGAGGGTGATATCTCCCAGGCGCAGGCACGCTGGAAACGACGCCTTGAAAAAAAACAGGACTGAAAAGATCTAACAAGAGCGACAAGCCGCATAGCGGCAAACGCGAGGTAACAGCACGTATAAGCTTTTTCATGGAGACTACGTCCTTGAAATATTGAGAGAATTGTGCACCGCAGCGCGCACCGTTTCCACTGAAATCTCATCCAGGCAGCGGACGTGCTGATGGGGACATACCGTTTGCCAGCAGGGGGTGCAGAAGGAGCGCCCCTGTACCGTCACCACCTTGTTGGAACGCACCCCGAACAGGGCTGCCTCCTGCGGTCCATAGATCACCACGCATCGGGCGCCAGCGGCTGCCGCGAGGTGGGCCGGGCCGCTGTCATTGCCGAGGAAGAGGACTGAGCGTTCACACAAAGCGGCAAGCTCCCCCAAGGAAAGCTCCCCCGCCAGGACGTGAACTGGAATCCCGATCTTCTCGTATTGGGCTAAAGCGGCCCTATCATTACCCCCCCCGACCAAACAGAGTTCCAGATTCAAGTCTTCCCGCAGATGGACGCAGATGTCACGCCAACGTTCCGGTGGCCAAGCGCGCGGTGACCACGCCGCAAAAAGATGGAGCACCGCCAGACGTTTCTGCCCAATCCCCTTGGCTCGGAGTTTCTCCGTCAACGATGCACGCCATTCGCTCCGCACCATAACACACGGCCAGGCGGGTAGTTCAATGCCGAGGGGACGCATCATCCGGCGGAAAGTATCATACTGGTGCTCCCGAGAAGACGGGGCCGGCAAGCCGAGATAATACAGCGGCGCCCAGCGCAGTCGGCTGCGGTGCGGCAGGCCGCACATGAAGCGGGCTGAACAGTGCTTCCAGGCGGCGCGCACGGCATTAATGTCACCGCGCAGATGCACGATAAGCTCAGTATTTTGTTCACTCGCGGGTGGCGCATCGAGAAACCTGGGCACGTTAGTCTCATGCAGACGCAGATGGAGGGCTGGAGCAAAGGCCTCGAAGACCTGTTGCGCCAGCTTTCCTGCATGCACAGTAATATGAGCCCGGGGCCAGCGATGACGCAGCCCTTCAAGAAGCGGAAGCGTTAGCACCGCATCTCCCAACCCCCCGGATTGCAGGACGGTAATGCGAGCATAATCCTGATAAGAGCGACCCACGAATTCTCGTAGGCGACAGGCGGCAAGCCCGCCCCAGGAAACCGCTGCTCCACGGATTGCACCCGCGTACCACGATGCGAATTTCAGCATCTATTTCTCCGCTCACGGGCCGTTCCCCGAACAAACTCGCCGAAGCCGGTGCATTTTCCCAAGACTACGGTGGCATGCAGCAATGCCTTACCCCACTTCAGGTTCAGTGCATATTGCATTGCGCGCAGACTAGGTTTGGTCACCGACCAGATCAGAGTGGCGATCATCCGGTAGTTGGCGAAATCGAAGAGGTGGCGAGCCATCATCGCCCCCTGCCCGCGACCATAGGCGAAAAGCTTGCGGCGTAGTTCTATCGTGGCGCCATCCACCGCCTCCTTCGGATGATGAATTACGATAGCTGGCACGTAGGCGACTCGGCAGTTTTGGTATAGCATCCTGAAAAAGTAGTCCGTCTCCTCCCCAGAGGCCCAATGACGACCGGCGCCAAACCGTTCGTCAAAAGGCCCAATCAGGTTTATCACCGAACGGCTGATGGCAAAATTGCCTCCCAGGAAGGGCAGCCAATCCCTGCGGTTAAGAGGACGGGGTCTGTCGTCATGCACCCGTGCGTAAGGTCGGCCATCCTCTATAGTCAAAATTCGCCCTGCTATGGCTGCAGGCTTGACGTCCCCCGCAAACGCCCGTTCTAAGGCGGCGATATATCCGGGGTCTGGGACCGCATCGTCATCAAGAAAAGCAATTATGTTGCCTGACGCAGCGCACAGGCCCATGTTTCGAGCCGCGGCCAGCCCGCGTTCCTGGTGGGCAATATAATGGAATCGGGGATCGCTGGGGATGAGGGCGTGGGTATCCCCTTGATTCACTACCAGCACTTCAAACGCTCCCGTTTGAACAGCGAGGGCCTCAAGACAGCGCCCCAGCAATTCAGGACGGTTGCGAGTACAGACAATGATACTTAGCATTTCAATTTACTTAACGTCTTTAAAGAGTGTAAGATAGCTATACTATTGACAATTGCCGACTTACAGTTGAATACTGCGAGGGATAATACTATTCAGACTCATCTTCGACAGCAGGAAAAAGATTGTAATGTGATAACAATAAGTTAAGTAATAGAAAAATGTCTTAGGCACTACAAAGTTTACAGGTTAACAGAGCTATGCCCTCAAGAGACGGGACCCAAGAGCGTCACCGGGTACGGCGGCCGCACCCTAGCGGCGGCGAAGGCGTGGTAGGCGGAGCCGACCAGGTCAGGGCGCAGTTGATAGCGCTGGCCGTCCAACTCCACGATCACCGACTGCACCTGGCCCAGGTCCCGCATCAGGTCCGGCCAGGAGACCTTGACCTTCCGTTCCTCCAGGCGTTGTTGCAACTCCACCTCCAAGCGCAGGGCCAGAAACGAGGCCACGATGTGCCCCATGGAGGTATCGTCCCGCTGATGATAGATGGGCCGCACTTCCAGAGTGGATTTCTGCTCCCGGAAGGTCTGTTCCACTCGCCACAGGCTCTTGTAGGTCTGGGCCACCTCCGCGGTCGGCAGGTCGGTGTTGGTGGTCAGGACGAACTTGCCGTCCAGTCGAGCATCTCGCTTGACGGCTTCTTCATCGACGCCGACGCTCCCCTTGGCCACCTTGAGAAAGCGGGCATAGCCCCGGTTGCCGATGACGGCTTTGGCGCCCTGTTTCTCGATGGTCTGTCGCAGCTTGTCCAGGATGGCCTCCCGGGCTGCAGCATCTTTCTGAGCTTCCAAGGGGTTGCGGCAGATCACATAGCGCCGCCCCTCCACCTGAACCTCCTTGACCTCCAGGTTGTCCGCCACCGTCTGATACCGACCCCCTCGGGCCAGGACCGCCTCGCTCACTTCCTTCTGCCGTCGCATCCGGCAACCCAAAACATAGTCGAAGGGCGCCGCCTCATGGTCGGTCAACAGCTTTATGGTGTCTCTCGAGATCATGCCCCGATCCGCCACCACCGTGACCCGGCGGATATGAAACCGTTCCCGCAACACCGCCACCACCTGGCACAGGGCCTTCTGGTCCGCAGTGTTGCCAGGGAAAATCTCCCAGGCGATGGGCCAGCCTTAAGCGTTTACGGCCACGCACAACACCCACTGGGGCAAGTCGGGGCGATGGTCCCGGGAGTAGCCCCGTTTCCGCCACTCCGTCTCCGTGTCCCGGTAGCAGTACAGGCTGGTGGTGTCGATGAACACGACCTCCAGAGTCTGGGTGAATAGGTTCAGGTCACGGTCAAAGAGCCGAGTTTCCAGGTCCTGCCGGACCCTGGCCAGAAACGCCGTGGTGCGATATAAGTGTTGCAGGGCCAGGTCATCGCACCCCGACGCCTCCACGGTCTTGAGCCACTCCGAGCCGGCCAGGTCGGAGCCGGGGGCGCAGAGCCGCTGCAGCGCCAGGGCGAAGGCGGCCCGTTCCAGGTCGAACTCAAACTTCCGGTCCCGGGCCAAGCTCCGAAGTGCCGGGAACTCCTCCACCGTTGTCTGGCAGAGATCGCCTGGAGAAGATACCGCGCCCGTCCCGGGCGCAAATTCCCCCGAAAATCCAGAAGCCGACACGGCAAATGCGCCAACAAATGGGCTTAAGTCAACGGCATTGAGTGTAGTTGTCCCAAGATTTTGAATTTCTCAGAGAAGGGCAAAGGAATAACCATCCGGCCATTACCAATCCATCTTGAAAAACGCATCTTTCCAATTTGAATGGATTACAAGTGCATAAAAACTAGGCTCGCCATGTGGTTCTTTGTTATCTGCAGCTATTGCTTGGCGCAACCTTTGATCATATTCAGAGGATCGAGTTTCGCACAGATTACCGATTTTATGGAAAAATAATGACTTGGTGATCATCTCCCAATGAATCTTATTGCATTCACTTCCTCCCAATCGATAAAGCGTAGAATATGAAAACTCGTTAAATAAGCGGGTTATATAAGAAATGGTTCGTGGCGTGTATTGTCTAACGCCATGGAACAAGTACAGCTTAAGGCACGCCCGTGAAGGAAATAAATGAACCTGCATGACGCTCTTCGATGTGCGTCTAATAAATTGGCGGATATGGTTAAAGTAAGTTAAATCATTTTTAAAGTGCTCGATGGAAGATTGGGAAATAAATAAGTTGATGTCGTCTGTTATGTAATCTGATATATTAGCGCTATCTAATCTACGAAACGATAAATTAGGATAAGATTCAGCCAGAACTCTCCAGTTATCATGCTGAAATATGTCCACGCCAGTGTAGCTCGCAATAATATTTTTGGAGTATGCCTGTAATTTTGCCCCGTAATTGCCTGAGCCACAACCCGTATCAAAAATCTTTATCTCTCCTAATTCCGATCGAATCAATCCCCACGGAAGCTGTAACCAAAACAAATCACTAAGTTTTCTAGATGGAGAACTTTTAATATCAGTTTGGCTCCAGTTTGCTTCTGATATGTCCGCTTTAAAGTTACGAATAGTTAAGGAAGAATCTTCTCTATTTGCGAAGAGATAATTATTTAACCAATTAAGAATAAACCAAATAATGCGGTTGGATAGTCTCAACCCTTTGTCAGCATTCAAACTGTGAAATGATGTACTTTTCATCTGACTCTTTCAGCAGAATGTAACCAGTCATGGGATGTCGCCGACTTCGCTCACATGGGCAGCTGCTGGTTTAAAGCAAACCTTAACAGAGGACCTCATGTGGCGATCTTGACGGACACCGCTTCAAGTACAACCACAATGATATCAGGTGATGGCCGGAGGGGAAGGCCTTAACCGAATCTGTGGCCAGTCTATGAGTATCCTGGCGGTCATCGCACCCACCTCCATGGCACTAAGCTGCGCAAGAGATGCCAAAGTCTCCTGGGGCTGGGGGAGAGAGAGAAAGCACGCCAGAATATCTTCCGGGCCTCTTGCTTCTTTCCAGCCAGTAGGAGGTTGCGCCCCTCCCCGGCGCAGACCAGGCATTCCAGGCGCCGCCGGTGCCGTGGGGTGTTCAGAGAGGCGGCAATCCGGTCATAGGTTTCCTGCGACCAGCGAATTTTTTGTCCGTTGCGGCGCAGTCGGGCGGCTTCACAGGCCACCATCCCCATGAAAAGCTGTTGGCGAGATTTTGCCACTGAGATACTTTCCGGGTTGATGCGGTAGCGGTAGAGCGGTAAGCCGAGGTTGGCAATCTCAAAACGCTCTGAGATACGCAGGAAGAGATCATAATCTTGGGCGTATCGGAAAGTCTCAAGGCACCCAAGTTCAGGGAAACCTTCATGGCAAAAATTTATTTCATCTTGAAATATTATAGCACGAAACATCACCGAACCATGGACGAACTGGTTTGTGCGCCGCAATAAGCGTTTCAGAACTTGGGGGCATGTCTCCACCCTCTGGCGGAGTAGCACCCTCCCCTGAGAGTCGATGAGAAGACAATCGGTGCCCAATAACATCAATTTGGGATGGGCCTCAAAAAAGGCTACCTGTCGCTGGAGGCGCTCCGGTTCGGAGATATCATCAGAGTCTTGCCGGGCGAAGAAAGCGCCGCGTGCCTGGCGGATGAGGCGGTTGAGTGACACGGTCAGGCCGGCATTTTCCTGGCGGATAAGCCGAATGCGGTCATCACGCCGCGCTATCGCCTCAAGGGCGGCCGCGGTCTCCGGGCCTGAACCGTCGTCCATAATGAGGACTTCGATGTTAGTGTGCGTCTGGCGAAGAATGCTTGCCACCGCGAGTTCGAGGTATTCCGGGCGCTCGTTATAGACCGGCATGATCACCGAAACCAGGTGGGAGGCGCTCATGGCTTGGCCTCCTGAACTGCTTCCAGGCGGTATTCGCCCCAGCGCGCCTCAATGAAACGCACCCGCCAGCCGGCGGCGGCCAGTTCGCCGAGAATCTCTTCCTGGCGGTGCTCGATGCGGTGCGTGGGGTCCAGCCGGATATCCAACCCCAGTTCTTGGGCGAACGGCACCAGCCAATGGCGTTCGTACTGCGGCACGCGCACCAGCAGCAATTTCGGTTGGAGGTGCGTGCGCAGGCCCTCCAGGAACTCTTTCCGTCCATCCAGGTGTTCCAGGACGTTGGAGAGGACGACCACGTCGGCCGGAGGCAACTCCGCGGTCAAGGCATCGGCGCAGATAAACTCCGCGCCAGTGTCCCGGCAGCGTTCGCGCGCCTGGATGATGCTGTTGGCGTCCTTATCGACGCCGATGATCCTGGCGCTGGTCAGCCTGGCAATATCCGCGGCCACCGCGCCGCAGCCGCAGCCGATGTCCAGCACTGTCTGTCCGCGGGAAATGCGCTGCACAAAAAAATCATGATAATCGGTGAGCCGGTGCTTGGGATGCAGGCCGTCCGGGGCGGCCCACAGAGCCAGATAATCCACCGAGGATTCCAGACTTCGCAAACTCCGCAGCAGGAAGCGCAAAACGGGCTGTGGCCCGGCGACCAAAGAAGCCAGCACCAACGGCAGCTCTTTGAAGAAACGTCTCTTCCCCAACCGTGGGAGTGAATTCATTCACTCATCCTTGCAATTATTTCCTCGTGACAGCGTTTCCATATCTGAATGTCGAACCGTTCGAGACAGCGCCCGCGGGCCGCAGCTGCAAGACTATCTCTCTGCCGCACCGCTCCGAGCATGGCGGCGGCATAGTACTCAGGGGTGGGATAGACGAACCGTTCCCAGCTTTTCTCCACCTCCACCGCCAGGCCGGTCTCTCCCACCAATTCCGGGGTACCGCCACAGTTGAGGTGCACCACTGGCAGGCCGCAGGACATGGCCTCTAGTACCGCACTGGGACAAGGATCGTTAAATTTGGTATTGAGATAAATGTCGCCTAACCGGTAGATGGCCGGCGCCTGTTCGTATGTATAGGGTCCCAAGAAACTCACCCCCAGGCTCATGGCCCCAGCTACTCGTGCTTGATGAGGAGTAAGGTAGCCGGCAACAATGAGTCTGGCCCCAGGCAGTTGCGCCAGCACCAGGGCAAATGCCGTGAGCAAAAAATCCAGGCGCTTTCCCTTGACTTCAGTGTAGAAATTGCCGGTCGCCATGAAGATCGGGGCATCAGGTTCAAAGGAGCGCACGGACTCTGGGGAAAAAAGAGCGGTGTCCACCGGATTATACAGAACCTCATGGGGACAGGGGGGCTCTCCCAGAAAGCGCCGGGCCGATTCCTCGCAAAAGGCGCTTTGATAAATGATGTAATCCGCCGCCCGATAATAACCTGCAAGATGCCGTTCATTCGCCGCGGCAAAGTCAGGGCCGTACCAGGCGGGATAGTGGACCCCGTTTTGATTTACTACCAGTTTGACCCCCCGCCGCCTTTCGCGCCGGCAATACCACAGCGGGATGTTTCCGCTACAGACATAGAGGATGTCGTTCCGAAGGGGCGAATTGCTGAACAGGCGCGCCAACTTGCGGGCCTTCATATAAGCGGCTGTCGTCCGTCGCCGCCGGATGAAGCCGAAAAAAGGCGTTCCCGACTTCGGGTTAAAGCGGGCGACATCCTTTAGGGCGGCGAGGGCATAATAACCAAGCCGTTCCACGCCGCGCAGTAGTCTTTCTCGGGAGATATTCACGCTGGCCTCCGGCTTGAATTACTGGTTTGCTCAAGGTGTCGCCCCATCACGCTATCCCACCCTGTTGTTCATATCGCTTATGCAGTGAACTCCTGGAAGCCAAACTGCTCCTGCACTCCCAGTATCTGGGTAATTAGAGCTATACCCCAAAGAAACAAACAGGTTCCGTGAATATCCGGTTCATTCAGTCCTTTCGTTATCCGTGCTCCATAATAAGTTGTGTTACTTCGGCCTTTGTAGAACGAGAAGCCACCGACGTCGGGATGGTAATATTCGCGGTAGAGGGACAGGCGCCGACGGCAGAAATCCTGAATCTCCGCCAATCGATGGGAACCGCCCGTTATCTCGTTGGCATAGTTTAGGACAAAGACGATATTGAAATTATCGCAGGAATGCTCATCGTTAATGGCCGACAAGGCCACGTCTATCATCCGCTCGGGATACAAAAAGCTCATACGCTGCGCCGCCTTGAGGCCGGTCAGGATCTTCATGGCGCCGTTAATCTTTAACTGCAGGGAAGTCGCCGTCCCCCGGTGCCACATCCCTTCCTGCTTCGACTGCATCCGGTTGACATAATCGATGGCCCGGGTGATCAGTTCCCCGCTTTCTGCCGGCCGGTAGTCGAAGACCTTGGCATTGTATTCGTAAAAGAACAACAGATGACTGAAATGACTGCCGGCTGACCAGGGGTCGCTCCAATCTAAAGCAGCGAGAAACCGGTCAACACCTTCCGGGGTATAAGGGATTTCGGAGAACATGTATTTCGGTTTCTCTCCCAACAATGCCAAGGATGACATTGATTGACGAGTCTCCGCGCGCGCCGTCTTTATCCCAGTTATGTTGCTGAAATCAAAGGTTCGAACGGCATGTTTGAAATTGTTAAACAGGCTGAGACGGGAAATTAGGGGGTCTGTTATCAATCCATCGGCTCGCTGAAAGGAAGTTATGAAATCTGCCATTTCTGTCTTTTGCGGGCTGGCCATCTTCTCAATATCACCGAGAGTATAAATAATCTTGACTGCGAAGACCGTATTGCCCAGCCCCCAATGCTTTACTTCTCCATGGAGATCACCGCCCAGAGAATACCGATAGAATCCGAGCTGAGAGTTACCGCGGAGTTCTTCCAAAAACCCGCGCACCTCATCCCCTAGAGATGCTACCCACTTTAAAACGTCATCTGCCACGAGTCAGTGTCCTTTGCACCCTCAATAAGAAATCGTGGAACTGGAAATAAGTTCGCATTTTACGATATCGGCACCGCAATGGCAGTGAGTCTCTCCAGTTCAAACCCTTACCTCGTGTGCCGATTTTCTTTACGGCCCGGCCAAAATCCAGATACCTTTGCGCCACGATGCTGATGTCGCTAACGGGCAGGGACCTTTGAAAAGCCTCATAGGAGCCCACAAGGGTCGCCAATTTTTCTGGAACTTCCTCCATCCGCCCAAAGAGAAGGCCACCGTTGCCGATCAGTTCAGGATGTCCGCCGTCGTTCAACGCCAGGACCGGAAGTCCACAGTTCAAGGCTTCGAGAAGGGAGTTGGAACAGGGGTCGTTTTGCGACGCAGTCAGGAAGATATCATGTTGCCGGAGCAGTTCTGCCAGGGCGGTGGAGGGTTGCGGTTTCACCCAGCGGATATTTTTGAACTCAAATGGGGAGTTCCCTACGAAAGTCATCTCATAGAGCGACCAATTGAGATGGTCGTCGAGATAGCGGTAAACCGCGAAGCCTTTGCGGATGTTGCTCGACCAACTGGTGGCAATGATCCTGACCTTGCGGTCGTTCGAGAAGGGTACCCGCCCCGTCGGGTTGAATGTTGTTCGGTCGGGAGCGTTGTGGATCACCGTCTCATTCCGGGCAGTGATGCCGGTCAGCTCTTTATTCTTGGTTCGGCACCATTCCGACTGAAAGACAATGCCATCCATATAAGTATCGCAAATTCCCTTGAGGAGAAGATCAAAGTACTTATCCCGCCCCCGAATCAGGGACGTAGGTCCGTCCAGTCGGAATAGGTAGGTCTTTTCCGGGTATTTCCGGTAAACATTGTGTAGACGGTCAACCAAATTGAATTGGGGGAACGGATAACCATTAAACAAAAATGTATCGGCATCCTTGGGTTGGTCTGCATAGACCCCGATCTTATGAAATTCCGCCCGCAGCGCCTTGAGAAATTGATTGCCGCCGCCGTAAGGGCCGTCGACAAAATCGTATAAGATGTGGATCTTCATTCGTTCGTCTTTTCAACTAAAGGGGCGTAAATGTCCCGGTAATAGAGCGCGGCGATTGCGGGCCAGGAGTACTCCTCAGCAGTAGTGCGCCCTGCGGTGATAACCGCGGCCCGCTGTGCGGCGTCATTAAGCAAAGAGGCGGCGGCTTCAGCAATGGCTTCCGGGTCGGGCGCGGCGCAGAGACGGCCGTTAACCCCATCCTTCACTAAATCCGGGGCTATACCAACGCTGGTGGTGACCAGCGGCACCCCGCTGGCAATGGCTTCCAGGACGGATTTGGGACCGCCCTCGTTGCGCGAGGTAACCAGGTAAAGGTCAAGCGCATGGTAATAATGGTAAAGTTGTTTAAAATCCTCCACATAGTGATGCGTAAAGGGAATACCGGCAGCGGCCAGCCGCTTCTTGACGTAGCCCCGCGCCGGGCCGGTCAATACTGCGTATACCGGGTACGAGCGAGCCAGGCGTTCCAGGGTGTCGCAGAAAATATCCGGTCCCTTGATGATCTTGGGCTCATCGCCAGTGCCCCAGCCCACTCCGTCCTTCTGGAACGACCCCACCGCCACCGCGCCGTCCGGGATCTCCAACCTCCGGCGTATCGCCGTGCGTTCTTCGCGAGAGGGAGGACGAAACAGCCCCGTGTCAACCCCCATCGGCACCTTCACGATCTTCGCCCGCTCTACCCCAATGCGGGATAGCGCTTCAATAGTAAGGTCGCAAGAAGTATGGACAATGTCGACCATACCCGTTAGTTCGGGAATGCGACCCGTGCCTTCCCAATCCTCCACTACGTGGAAAATAGACAACACACGGCGCCTACCGCAAAGCAATACCTGGCGAGCCTTAGCGCCGTTCCAAAGCAGATGCTCCGTGCCGAAATGGACGATCTGGCCCCACAGACCGAACTGGTGATCCGTAATACGGGCGCGCAGCAACTTCTGCCGGTTTAGCTGCTCGACAATCTGCCGCCCGTCTTCACGAATGACCCACGCGGCGCCCTCCACCACATAGGAAAGATCGCAGCTCACATTGGAACTGAGGTTATTTATTGAAGTCTTTAGGGTATTAAACCGCATTACGCCTTTCCTGTAGCGGGAGGAAAGTGCTTATCGCTAAACCCTGGTTTTCGACAATTAAAACCTGACTGAGCCGCGACTGAATACCTTCGACTGGAAAAGGGTGGGCTGCTCTCAAAGCTCTTCGGTCCCCGGCCGCTCGTGTAAATGGCCAGGAAGGCGGTGGGCATCAGATAAATAAACGGTTCTCCCATGACCAAACCATCCACCATCAGACTGATTAAATACAATTGGAACGCCACGAATAGAGGCCGCAAGGTATATTGGTCGTATCGCAGGACCCGCTTGAACCCGATATAAGTAGCAATCAAGCACGTTACAAAAAGACCGAGTCCTATGACCCCTTGATTTACCAAGATAGCCAAATAAGAGCTGTGAGGATCGAAGCCCACGATATTTGTTTGGCCGGGGGTTCCCGAACTGGCGTATCCCAAGCCCGTGATCGGCGAGGTCCAAAAGAGATTCAATGCCGTCTGCCAGTAATAATAGCGAATGTTGGATGTTAAACCATCCTCTGATTGGTCACCGAACATTTTCATGATGGTCAAATCGTATTTTTCCGGCATAACTGCCACGGTTGCGGTTCCAAGCACGAAAACCAAAAAGAGAGCCCAACACCAGCCGCGCCGCAAATAAAAACCGACAAGGAGCATCGTACCGAGAATGACGAGGATATATGCAGCTCGGGAGAAGGTGCTGACAATCCCCACGATTACCAGGGCCAGGTACGGTAAGTAGCGAAGCTTTCTAAATCTGAGCAATTCATCTATGCAGATGCAGAAGGGTACCAGGAGGAATACGCCAAGAGCCCCGGCATTGTTGAACGTCCCTTGGCCGCGAATTGCCCGGACACCGGTCTCCTGAAGCATTAAGAGGCGGGTAGTACTCAAAGATCCTAACCTTTCTTCTATTTGGCCAGATTGCGGGTAGAATTGCTCGCCCCCGATTATTTGGAACAGGCCAAGCAGGCCAATAAAGGCCCCGATGATCACAATATACCGCTTCGCGGTTATGGCCTGAACTGGGCCGAGTCCTCCTTGGCGCAGCGCCAGCACCAGGATTCCGGCGAGCATTACACTTAGAAACTGCTTGATCGGTTCGCGCCATTCCCCTCCCCAAAATAAAGTTAGCCCCAGGTAGAAGATAAAGGCCAGCAGCGCAAGTTCATAGCCCCAAATTTTTGCCAGCCTTCCGTATGCCGATCTCCTGAATACCACATACGCAATAAACCCGGCCATCACCACATATGCGACGGATACAAAGGCACTGAAGATGATGGCGATGTGCGTCAACGGCATCACTACAATGGCAAATAGGTATAAATTTTTGGAGATTCCCTTCCGCGCGACAAACAATCCCACTATAATAAGGAGCAGACCCACCCCACCGATCATCAGCTTATTTGACATATCAACTCTGAGTTTCCTTGGGCAGCATCCCCATGGGAAGGCTCTGACCGATACTCTCACTCATTAAAGCTGAAACATGATGCTCAAGCCTCTCAGCGAAAGCAGCGCTGGTGTAATGTTTTCCGACTGTCTGACAGGCATTGGCCCCCAGCCGTAGCGCTTCTTCCGGGCGAGACCATAAACGTTCCATTGCTTGGCGCAAGGCCTGAACATCTCCCGGCGGCACAAGATAGCAATTCTCGTTATGAATCATGTGGCGTTCTTCCCATAAGCCGCAGGTTTGCGTCAAAATAACTGCCTTGCCACAGGCCATGGCCTGGAGGGTGGCGCTTTGACCGGATGGTTGATCAACATTATGAAGCGGGGTGACTACGAATCGACAAGTGCGATAGAGATTGCGTAGCTCCAGATCAGAAAATTGTGAGCCGATGATAACGGCAGGAGGACGTGTGCCTGCCGTCAGCAAGCGAGTGACGAGGTGTAGCGGTTCCGGGCCGGCAGCTTGCAGCAGGGTCGAATAGTCACGAGCGCCATCGCTACCCACACTCAGAATGAAGCCTCCATTTTTTTGCTCTGTCGCGGCTGGGGTCCAGAAGTCGGCGTCCACGCCAAAAGGCAAGCAATGGATCTTCTCACGGGGCACACCAAAGGTCCTGAATATTCCTGTCGCCGCACCTTCCCCCAAAACGAGCAGGCGGTCGGCATAATCGAGATACCCACGGTATCTTGACCGGATACCCTCCCTCGTACTTTTCTTATGAATGCTTTCAATGTGGTGTGCCAATCCCTGGCTGATGAATAGCAGTTTCGTTTTCAACCAGCCATATTTCTTGAGCATGAGTATCGGTAAACCGCAAGCATCCACTGTGGAGATGATTACATCGGCGGACCTCAACAGGCGCAGGTTTCTTATGGGCAGGTCTAGAACAAATCCCATTCCAACCCGCCGGCAAATCTGCTTTTCAAAAGGCGTCCATATTAATCTCAGGAGATTGAATCGGGTATCACCTTCGATGAAAGCGGTGGAAAACCTTCCTGCATCGAATCGATGTATCCCGTACATCATCTCATCTGGTTCTTTGCCGGCCCTGACAGCCCGGAGACGCCGAGCGCGATCCCGCCGAAAGAGGAAAAGCACTTTTATCAGGTGGGGGGCCGCCTTTTCACCAGAAAGTTTATTGACCGGAGATGTAAAAGGGTCAGTTTTGTCTATCATAAAAGCCCGAATATTTTTTCTTAGAACAATTTAAGAGAGCATTCTTTCGCGTTTGTCAACTTACTGCACACGATGCTGCACACGATGCGCATAGGCCCACTCCAATGCCTGGCGGAAGGTTTCGCAAGTTTTCTCCGGAGTGCGCTCGGCGAGCACCCGTTCCATGTGGCGTTTTCCCATGGCCCGCACCTCGCTGACGTTTTCTTTGCACCACTTGAGGCGCTCCACAAAAGCGCGGATGGTCTTCTCGTTGTCTAAAGTCGATTCCACGATTAATCCATTCACCCTATCCTCGACGATTTCGGGGACACAACCAACATTGGTCGCAAGCACCGTACGTCCGGAGGCCCCCGCCTCGAAAAGCGACAAGGGATTACCCTCGTAAAGCGGTTCTGAGCCAATCAAGACCAAATCCACGTCATTATAGAATTCATTGAGTTCCTTGCGAGTCGGACATTCTCCAATCCGCAACTCCACCCCGGACTGGGCGCACGCCGGCTTGATTACCGTCTCCAACCGCTTGTAATTATTGCTTTGGTTCCCGGACCATCCCACCACGAGATCGGTATTGGTCCGGTCCTTGAGCCAATGAAAGGTGCCCGGGTCAATCCCCTCTGTAACTAAGAATGTTGCTGGGAAAGCCGGTTGCATGGCAGCCAATTGTGCCTTATTGGGGACAAAACACGCCAGGGCGCCGTGCAAACAGGATTGCAGAGTCCGTAAAGGGGTTGAGGAGCGTTGCCATTTATGGCTATTAATCCCACGAATGTATTTTCTATAAAACAAGCGGTCATAGTCACAGTAACCCCAGTTAGGATTGAACATTAGATCATATTGGGAAGGGTCCACTTGTGGATTCTCCCTGAGGTACAGGATATCCACATCCCAACTGCCCGCCAGGTGCCTTTGCCGTTGTTGGGCCAGCTCGTCAAAGGCCCACCCGGCTTCATTGGCCAGGATCAACAATCTTCGACGGTCATGCTTTGGTTGAGTAATCTGACCGGACCAGGCTCGTCTGGCGGCAGCCAGGCGAGTAGAAAAATTCAATTGCTGCCTCGTGATCCAATTCACCAGTCGAGATAAAGCGGTGGTCATATAAAACCCATTGATATATTTGTTAATTTATTGATCTACTTCTAACACCTTGAAAAGAGCTGCCACGGAGCGAGCCGTTGCCATAATCTCAGGCGGACTGGACTCGTCAAGCCCATGACTCCACCGGCAACTCCAGCGAAGAGGGCAACCAGGCTCACGGTTCCGGCGAGCCCCCACCAGGTGGTTATGGAGAGCGGATAATGCCATCGCATCCAGGTCCAGCCGCTCATCGCCAGGGCGAAAACCCCTAAGGGCCTGACCATATGGCGCAAGTGCCAGCCGATGGGCAGACCGGTATAGCGTCGGAGCAGGAACTGGTAAGAGGCCCACAGTCCGCCTTGGCCCAAGGCCATGCCCAGGGGGATGCCGGCGGGACCGGCCAATCCAGCCAAACCCCAGCCGGCTGCCAGACCAATGATGGACCAGACAATCGCCATGGCCACCTTGGGATAAAGACGTAGAGAAGCATCCAAGGGTATAGAGTCTATCTGCACCATTTGCCGGAAAAATGCGCAGAGCACGATCGCCAGATCAAGCGGGAAACCACCGTAAAAGCGGTCACCGACCCACAGGTGGACGAAAAAATGATTGCAGGTCAGCACAACTGCGGCTATAACCCCAAAACCCCACAAAGCCGTCTGGTGCAGTTCTAACCGCAGTGCTGCCAGTCGGACCCATTCGCCTTTTCCCACCAAGAAGCCAATACCTGCATTTCCAGATCCCAAAAGTTGCTGAAACGGGGTAACCGCATAGCGAATCAAAGCCCCGGTAATCATATATATGGACGCTGCGGCGGTGCCAAAAAAGTAGCCGAACAGGAGCACATCGGCGGAGCCGAGCAAGCCGCCCGCGGCAACACCCAGAGTACCTGGGATGCTCAAGTGAATCATCTCGCGGATTTCAGCCGGCCGGGGGCGCTCAATGCCAAACCAGAGCACATTTCGCCGCACCACGTACAGCCGGGCCCCGTTCACCATCAGGATGCCAATCAGAGTGGTTACGGCCAGTACCACTAAACCGAAACCGGCCATGACACCGAGGGCATTCAGGGCCCCGCCCCCTAACACCATGGCGGCATTGAGCCCCATAGCTTTGTAGTTCAGGTTCTGCCCCGACAACACCGAGGCCGGCAGCGAACATAATTGCATTAATGGCACGCTGAGAACCATCAGCGCCATGGTCCAATAAACGGCTGTGAGGTTCTCCGGCAAGGTGGGAACCAGGCGGGGAGCGAAAAAAACCAGCAGGGTCCCGGCCAGGAGGATTATGGGCAAAAAGATCGCCCATTGCCAGAGGGCCGCTCCGATCAACCTTCTCTTTTCTGCGACATCCGGGTTGTGCTGGCGGACCCCCAGCACCAACTTGAGGATCGAGGTGGCATTCAAATTCGCAAGCCCTAAAAAGCCGAGCATGCTCGTGATCATCCCCCAAGCACCGTATAACTCCTGTTCTAACCCGTGAACTATAATTCGCGTAAAGAAAAGTCCGGATATCAGTTGCGCGGCTTGGGCCAGAATTTGAGAAACGAAAGTGAGTTTAGCGCGCCGGGTGAGGTCTTCACCCGGGGCAGAAATTGTCGCCTGCCTTGCTGGGGACATATGAATACGGACCACTTTTATTTTCCCACGGTGGAGACCGCAAGACTATTGAAGCTAAAGAAGCCGGCCATGACTTTTTTTCTATTTCTTGCGGGCGACATACAGCCGCATCTGTGCCATGTATTTATATAGCGGTGTGTAGTCTATCGCCAGTCGCACGGCAACCGCAGCGCGCAGGAACGCCACAAATAGCCGACCAAGTGCAGGCCAACGCAGCTTCAGGCCGAACTCGGAGCCATACCCATATTGTTCTTTATACGGCAAAACCGTTTTTAGCAAGAATAGCGGCAAATTCGCTTGGGCGGAAAGCATATTGGTAAAAAAAGAAGGCTCTATTTGCGTTAAGTATAGGAATATGCTAGCCTTGCTCCAACGTGCTGACTTTGTTGGAGGTTTTTATATGAAGCCGACGGATTTCCAAAGGTGGTTGACCCAGGCTGACGAACTGACACCCTTTCAGAGGGAACGCGCCCTGGAGACGC